>JGI2173J19968_10000009_pt1 | contig 87005 bp, 84 predicted proteins | sample DeeMarSWOR136_30_FD_19968 | JGI IMG/M metagenome (IMG submission 19968) | reverse complement strand
TCCTTGAGCTGGCTGACGCGCTTTTTCATGCCGAGGGCTGCTTTTATGGCCCGCAGCGCGTCGTCGGGGTGTGAAACCGGCGCGCCGAATATCGCCATGACGCAATCGCCAATGTACTTGTCTAAAGTACCTTCGTGTAAAAATACTTCTTCAGACATGCTGCTGAGGAAGTCGTTTAATATTTCCATCGAGGTTAACACATGAATTCGTTCGGTCAGTGAAGTGAAGCCGCGTACGTCACTGAAGAGAATGGTCGCGGTGCGGTTTTCTCCACCCAATGACACGGTTTCTTCATCTGACATAATCTTGCCGACAACATTGGGTGAGAAGAAACGCTGCAAGCGTTCGCGGATGTTCTCCTCTTCTTTCACCTTCGCGTACAATTGGGCATTAGCTATGGCGATTGCGGCTTGATTGGCAAACGAGGCCATGAATTGAATATCATCGCGGTCGAATTTCTTATGGGCTACTGGATTGTCGAGATAGATGATGCCGATTTTGTCTTTTTCTTTGGAAATGAGAGGCAAGCAGATGACCGAGCCGATTGCGTAACTAATAACGCTCTCTTGGGTTTTGAACCTTTCGTCTTTTGTCGCATCTTCGGTATTGATCATTTCACCAGTCTTGAAAGCTTGCCAAGCGATACTCTGGCTGATACCATATGATTTTGCGGGTTCAAGTTCACCACCCATATTACGAGCAACCTTGACGGTCAACGTGTTGGATTTGTCATCATGGAGCATGATGAAGCCGCGTCGCGCTTGGAGTATTTTGATGGCTAGATCCATCAATAGATTCAGCAGCACGTTGAGATCGAACACAAAATTGATGATCTTGCCGATTTCACAGAGTGTAGACGCAATCTCTTTCAGCTTCTCTGCTTCTACGAGATTCTCTTGATATTGATTGAAGTAACCTTGGATCTCGTTGAGCGATTTCAGTATGGCTTCTTTGTTGGTTCCTTTCTCTAACTCCGCCTTTAGCGACTCAATCTTTCCCGGAATGTCAATCTTCGTGCCGACGACGCGGGATGGTTTTCGGGGTGTGGGTACTTGATCCAGCTTATTCTCATCGACGAAGGTGACCACAGTATTGCCCAGTTGAATCTCATCGCCGTAGTCTAAACGTGTCTCCGTTATCCGTGCACCATTGACGAATGTGCCATAGCGGCTTTGTTTATCCTGAATGTAATAGAAGACGCCTTTTCGGTCGACCTCGGCGTGTTTGCGCGAGACGAACATATCATCGAGTACGATGTCATTGTCCTCACGCCGTCCAAGCGTGATGTGTTGTTTTTCCAGTTTGACTATCTGGGTGTCGTCATCGGCTTTGTGAACCAGAAAGGTCGCCATGTGCTACCTTGCGAAATTTGATTTTCTTTCTGCTAAGGCCAGATATGCACGTCATCAAAATTAGCCGTGGCCGACCCGGTTGGCTCACTGGTATGAAGCCACAGTCCGGCCACACCTGTATAGAATGGAGATGAATTGTCTTGGATTTCGAATAATTCTTCATAATCCAAGTAAATCTTGATATTGTTGTCGTACAGATAAGCAGAGACCCGATACCAGTGGTCAGTGGAAAAGGTGTACGTGTTATCGAAAGCCAACTGTATAGCAGTTCCGTTTTCGATTTTCGTGAGCGTTAAGCCAGTGGTCATGAATTGGACCAGATAGTAATTGTCAGCATTCTGATATCTGAGCGCAATACCCGCATTCCAAGGGCTCGACCCACTGAGTACCTTGATATTAACACCAAACCAGAAGTCTGTTAACGTATCTCTGAACACTGATAGCGCAAACGATTCACTGGCCGCGGTGTGTAGGGCGTTGTAAACATTGGGTGTTGAATGTTCATCTGGTTCTGTGGGGTCTGCTTGGATTTGCCAGGTGCCGACTAACGAAAGGAAACCGACCGGATTTTGAGTACCGAGTGCCTCATTGTCAAAATCGAAATAGAGCTCGTCGAAATAGAGGTCAAAGGTATCGATGTTCGACGATAGTGGAATGTCGACATTGTCAATGTATAACGTGCTGTAGTATTCAGCTTCTGCGACAACCGTGTAGGTACGGGCTATGACCTCAGGAAATTCATACCAGCCGCTGCTAATGGTCACTGTTTCATACTTGATTTCGTGATCATATTTCAATTCCACATGAGCGCCTTCCAGGGGATTCCCGTTATGATCGTAGGCCGTGCCTGCGAAGTATGCTTGATTGTAAGGGTCGTACGGGTTGTCGCGCGGTGGCTCCAAACACGTCGTGAAAAAAAGTATCGACAGAATTGGCAGAAGAATTTTCTTCATGGTAGCCTCCCTCAAAATTTCACTTCATAGCCAAGTCTTATGTAATCTTTGCTAGCCTCACAAATGAAACATCGATCGAATTCTGACATCGAGGTTTTTGTACTTGGCCTACGAAAGATGATATCGTAAAGATTATAGGCGTGGATGCCTAAAAAGATTCCCGTGTTGACCCAAGCGATATTATACCAGATTTTGTATTTGTTGTAAGCATCGTCATAGGGGGCACCTTGGGCCCGAAGGTTCATGTATTCCTCCTCCCTGTTGCTCGTCATGATCCAGGATACCACGGTCGCACCCACTGTTGCGCCCCAGGCGATCATCATCTTTTTACCTTTGCTACTTTCCCCACGGTACATTTGTCCCCAGCCGCCGACACAGCAGGAACGTATTGTAGCATCGAATCCGCGCCTTTCTCCCCTGTAAACAGTAGGAGTCGGTTCACTGGGTTCCACAGGAGCAGCTGCCATCTCTGCCTTTGTTTCTTCAAATACCTTGATTATTTTAGGAGAAACAGTAGCCGGATCCAACTCCAGTTCCGGATCCAACACCAATGCTTTTCGGAATTGTTCTTTTGCCTTGATACGATTACCGAATGCGACATAACTGAAAGCCAAATATTTGTATGCCTCAACCTGGTCGGTTCGCTTTAGTTGTCGCAGGTACAGCAGCGCCTTCTCCAGTTCTGTTATGGCATTCTCATATTCACCATTGTAGTAGTGGGTCTTTGCCTTGCCGAGCATCATCTCAAGTGAGTCCTGGGTTACTGTTTGTGAAATACCCATTTGGACGACCAGGCAGCCAAATAGCAATACTGTGATAAATCTAGACATATAGCCTCCTCATTTTTGGAACAATTCGACAGATTTCTTTAATGTCTTGTTTGCCACGACAGTAATTACCTCTTCGTGAGCAATAAAGGACGGATTTATTAATTTCAACGTATGCCTTCCTGCTGATAACTCTATCGCCTTGGCGATAGGTGTCGTTTCATAGAATTTTCCATCGATGTATACATCTGCCCAGGGTCGAACACTGAGTTTAACATAGCCAGTAAGGGGCTGTAGCTTAACATCGAGGGATTTCGTTTGCCCGGGCTGGAAGCTTATTCGCTTCTGCCAATCCTGGAAACTCGGATTGACGAGCCGGACGAGACGCGTTCCCGATGTGACCACCAATGGTTTGGCGATAGGGGTTGTTTCGACATATTTACCATCGATATATATCTTTGCCCATGGGTCAACGTTTATTCTAAAATAGGACTTCTGCGTGCCTTGTCTTGCTATTTCCTGCTGAACCTTGGTCAGGTTGGCGGAGACCCTTGTCGTCTGACCGGCTCTGACACTACGCGTCAGATCAGCCGGCCGGTAGCCGGTTTTTTCAATGCGGATTCTGTGACTACCAGCAATGAGTTCATCGATCGTACAAGGCGTTTTCATCCTGGTGTCCTTGCCGTCAACAATGACGGTCGCGCCGCTCGGGCTGGATTGTACTGCCATGCTGCCCATGGCGGACCTGCCGATTTCTTTTATCAAGAGCGCATTGACCGAGAGTGTATCGCCTCCCTTGACTTGAACTGTCTGCGCATACGGTTGATACCCTTGCTTGCGGATCTCAATTACGTGCTCTCCCGCGCTAATGCTGTCGATCTTTATTGGTGTCGGTGCTTCGAGGGTTTTGTCGTCCAAGTACACGGCAGCCTGCGCGGGTTTTGAGTCGACTTGAATATAACCGTAGTCACTCGAGGTCGTTGTGCGCGCGTTGTGGTTACGATATAACGCGGCGGCAAAAACCGTGATTACGAATATCGCACCTATTATAGAGGCGATTGTGACGTAGCTCCTTTTTTTTGGAACATGGGGTTCTTTCACCTTGACCGGTTTATCGACTTTCCTTTTCCGTTTCAACTCGGCAAGATGACTGTTTGCCTGACCATCATCTGGGTCGATGTATCGCACCTTCTCGAATTCCTTGATCGCATCATCAATGTTTGTTTTTCCAAGTGTTGTGTAATAGAGCCCGCGTTTCATACACTTTTCCTTAATTTGTTGCATCATATTCTGCGCGATGCGTTGTGGCTCTTTCATAAATTCGGCGATTCTCTTACTCGGCACTTCAACGTTCTGCTCTTTGAAGTAGGCATAGATGTCATCACTGATTTGCGTTATATTCTGGTACCGTTTATCGACATCCTTGTGGATCATTCTTTCAATGATGGCGCTTATTTCCTCACTAACAATTGGATTTGCCTCAACAGGCTTGGGTGCCGGTGTCGTAAGAATCGCATGGATTACTGACGAGTAGCTTTCGCCCTGAAAGGGCTTGGTCCCGGTCATCATTTCATATGTTACGACTCCTAACGAGAATATGTCGGAGCGTATATCGATTCTCTTACCGGCGGCCTGTTCTGGAGACATATATGCCGGTGTACCGACGATGGCGCCGGTAACGGTTATTGACGTTAGATCTTGGGCTTGAGCCAGGCCGAAGTCAGTGATCTTTACGGTCCCGGCGTTGCTGATGAGGATATTGGCGGGCTTGATGTCGCGGTGAACAACACCTTTTTGGTGAGCGTGTTCGATTCCCTGACAGATTTCGTAGACAATGGCGAGGGCGACATCGTGGGGTATGAACTTTACCGAATTGATGAGGTCTTTGAGGCTCTTGCCATCGACATATTGCATGGCAATGTAATAGACCCCTTCGGCGTGCCCGTAGCCGATGATATCAATGATGCTATCATGCTTCAAATCGGCGGCAGCTCTTGCTTCCCTTTCAAATCGGGTGATGAAATCCTTATCCTGAGCAAGATGGCCGTGTAGGATCTTGATCGCTACCGTCTGACCGGTGGAGATTTGGATGGCCTTGTAAATGGCCGCCATGCCGCCGGTGGCGATAAGTTCCTTCATTTCATAGTCTTTAATAGTTCGATTTATCATTTTTCTAATGCAATTATACAAATATTCCAAATTTAGTCAAGGCTTAAGCATAGTAAGGGGCTTAACTTGACAACTTAATAAATATGTATAGAATAAATCAGTGGAGGTAAGATGATATTGCTGATTATAATCATTGCTGTCATTGTGTTTGCATTCATCCTTATATACAACAGTCTCGTCGTGAAGAGGACGAGAGTAGATAACGGCTGGGCGCAGATTGACGTTCAGCTGAAGCGGCGCTACGATCTAATCCCGAATCTCGTGGAAACCGTGAAGGGCTACGCCGCCCATGAGAAAGAGGTGCTGGAAAAGGTTACTGAACTGCGTTCCAAGGCCATGGGCGCAACGAACCCTAAAGAGGCAGCGGAGACAAATAATATGCTGACGGCAACGCTCAAGACACTCTTCGCCGTTGCGGAGAATTATCCTCAGTTGAAGGCAAATGAGAATTTCATGCAGTTGCAGGAGGAATTGACCGCCACCGAGAACAAGATTGCATTTGCCCGTCAATTCTATAATGACGTGGTTATGGATTACAACGCAACAATTCAGAAATTCCCGCAGACAATAATCGCCTCGATGTTTGGTTTTAACACCCGTGAGTTCTTCGAGGCTCCGGCTGAGGAAAAAGAGCCGGTGCGGGTTAAGTTCTGATGCGCGAGACGTTATATAGCCTAATTGCCGCCAATAAGCGCAAAACGTTCCTGTTTATTGTCATCACAAGTCTTTTTCTTGGTGTACTCGGGTATGCGCTGGTGCAGGTTCTCGATTGGGGTATTGGTGGTTACATATTTTTCGCGCTCTTCATTGTCTTTTATAACATCTTCCTGTACTATAATTCAGATAAGATAGCGTTGAAGGCGACCGGCTCAGTGCCTGCCGATCCAGAAGAATTCAGAATGTTACATAACGTTGTGGAAGAAGTTTCCATTGCGGCCGGCACTCCCAAGCCCAAGGTCTATATCACGCCTTCTCCAGCGCCTAATGCCTTTGCGACTGGCAGAAATCCCCAGAATGCCTCGATGGCCGTCACAACCGGTCTCTTGGAAATCATGAACCGGCAGGAACTGCAGGGCGTTGTGGCCCATGAAATATCCCACATCAGGAATTACGATATGTTACTCATGACCGTGGTCGCGGCAATCGGCGGTCTCATTATCCTTTTAAGGGATTTCTTTCTGCGTTCTATGTTGTGGGGTGGGCGCAGGCGAGATCGGCGCAGCGGTGGTAATGCAGGCTTGATTCTCTTGGTGGTTGGTCTTGTTTTGGCGGTCATCGCGCCCATCTTTGTCGCGTTGATCAGGGCGGCGATCTCGAGGCAGCGGGAGTATCTTGCGGATGCATCCGGTGCGTACATCACGCGTTACCCCCATGGTCTTGCTCAGGCTTTAGTAAAGCTGCGTGACGCAGGGCAGAAAATGAAGCGCGCCTCTGATGCCAATGCTCACCTTTTTATCGCCAATCCTTTTGGCAAGGACCGACGTGACGTGGCGAGTATGTTTGCGACTCATCCGCCCATTGATAAACGGATCGAGAGGTTGAACAAACTCGTCGTATGATTCTGGTTTCTTTGTTGTTGATTTTCCCGGTGGGCGAGAGTCTCGAGTACGATGCAAAGTTTTCATTCCTGACTCTTGGTAAGATGACTCTGGAAGTGAGAGATACACTGACCTATGAGGGGGAGCATTGCTATCTCATCTCTTCGGTTCTGAACTCGTCTAGCGGATTGAGAATCTTGTTTTCGATAAATGATACCATTGAGGTGTATACGAGCGTGAAAACCCTCTTGCCCCACCTTTACCAGGAGCGCATCAACGAAAGCGGGTACCATCGGAAAAGTAACATGTATTTCAACCATGACGCACATTACGTATCCTATGATGATACGTTGAGAATTGATATTGCAGAAGATACGAGGGATCTTTTGAGTTTTTGGTATTATCTGCGTGAGATACCTCTGGAAGGTGGTGATACAATCGTGCTCAACGTACACAATTCTCAGGAGAATCATGAAATATACTGCTTGGTGCGCGGGCAGGAAAGAATTGAAACCAGTGCCGGTACATATAATACTATCGTCGTCGAACCAAAAACCGAGGGGAAAGGAATCTTCGGAGCCAAGGGCAATATGGTGATATGGTATTCGGAGGCCGAACGCCTGCCAGTGCAGATCAAGGCAAGGATGAAATTTGGTAGCGTGTTATTTAAATTGAAAGAGGTGAGATATTAAGAAATTCGCGGTAATCCTTGCCGGCGGCAGAGGTGAGCGATTCTGGCCTCTTAGTCAACCCGATTTTCCCAAGCAGTTTCTTAACATCTTTGACAACAAGCCATTGTTGATTCAGACAATACAGCGTATCGCGGGCAATTTCAAGAGACATGAGCGGTTGTTGGTAATTCCCAAGGAACTGAAGAAGCTTACAAGGAAGCATGTTGGCAGAGAAAACATAGTTCTTGAACCCTTGCGTCGCAATACGGCGCCGGCGATTTGTCTGGCGGCCATGACTTTGCGCAAGAGGCATGGAAACGGGGTTATGCATGTGATGCCGGCCGATCACCTCATACGCCCGAGAAAAACCTTTCTCAGTGCGTTAAAATACGGCCAGGAGCTTGCTGAAAACGGTTATCTTGTGACTTACGGAATCAGGCCGACTCGCCCAGAAACAGGTTATGGTTATATACGATTAGGCCGTAAACTGGGAACTTTGCGCCATAATGTATCGTATGGTGGTGCCGGGTTTACGGAGAAGCCTAATAAGGCTACGGCCAAGCGATATGTTCGCAGCAAACGCTATCTCTGGAATAGCGGCATATTCACGTTCTCAATTGAGACGATGCTTGAGGAGATACGGCATTTTGTTCCAGCAGTTCACAAGGGTGTTGAACGGTTTCTAGCCCGGGGTAAAAAGAGGGATTTTCAGAACGTGCCGGATATCTCAATCGACTATGGGGTCATGGAAAAGAGCAATCGCCTGTGTGTGGTCCAGGGAAATTTCGAGTGGGACGATGTCGGTTCTTGGCTCGCCCTCGAGCGCTATTTTAGTAAGGATCAAAAGAAGAACATACTGATTGGTGATGCTCGAGGCATTGCGATCGAGGATTCGATCATGTGTAGCCGGGATATACCGCTGCGTGCTTATGATGTTGAAGGGTTGATCATAGTCGTGAGCAATGAAGGTGTTCTGGTATGCAAGAAAGAGCGTGCTCAAGACATAAAGAAGTTATTGAAATGAATTTGCACATAACAAGGGGGTAATTATGAAAATAATTTGCTTAATTGGGTGCATTTTACTATTTGTTTCTTGTGCACCAAGAAAAACAGCGATTGAGACCGAAGGCTTGGAAGAGGTGGTAGTGTTTGGCGAGGAAGAACAGGCACCAGCCGTAGCCGAAGAACCCACATTACCGACGCAGGAAGAACCGATCTTGCCACCGCCGCCAGTTGAACCTGCCGAAGAGCCACCACAAATGCAAGAAGAGATCGTACTCATACCACCTCCCATCGAAGAGAAGCCGATCGTGTCTGAGCCTCCCGCTGCAGAACCGTATGTTCCGGCTCAGCCCGAGACGCCAGTTCCGGCGCCGCAGACGGTCTATGGTTTTCGGGTTCAAATATTCGCATCCTCGACCGAGGAAAATGCATCGCGGGTCGCCATGGACGCGCGCGATATTTTCAGTGAAAAAGTATACGTGGAATACATGGCTCCGTACTACAAGGTACGGGTCGGCGACTATCTTACGCGTGAAGAAGTCGAGCCGTTGAAGAGCCGAGCCCTGAGTGCGGGCTATCGTGGTGCGTTTATCGTTGAGACGATGGTGACACCATAGGTCAGGTTGACAAGTAGGCGTTGAGAAAAGGATCTGCACAACACACTATTGTCCTGGCAAGCAGGAATCCACATAAGGTGCGTGAGATTGAAACCATGATTGGTGACGTGGTGAATATTCAACCGATGGGTGAGTTGTTGAAGGTCGACATCCCGGAATTGGGAAGATCGTTGTTGGAAAACAGCCTTGCCAAGGCCTCATTTTGTTACAAGTTATGTGGCAAGCCAGTTCTGGCAGATGATTCCGGGTTGTTTGTTGACAGTCTGGATGGGGAGCCAGGGATCTACTCTGCCAGGTATGGTAGAACCGACAAAGAACGTATTGCAAGGTTGTTGAAGAGCCTAATCAACAAGGAAAACCGCAGCGCTTCATTCCGAGTCGTTTTCGTCTACTATTACGCGCCTGGGAAGCATGCAGTATTTGAAGGCGAATGTGTGGGTCGAATCGCGCGGGCGCCAAAGGGTAGTCAGGGTTTTGGCTATGATCCGATTTTCATACCAGTGGGTTACAAGAAGACCTTTGCCGAATTGGGTCCGGGGGTCAAGAATCGGATCAGTCACCGAGCAAAGGCGCTTAAGAAATTCCGTAAATTCCTCACGCAAAGAGCATCATGACCCGGCAGCTGTCGTGGCCTGGATGTGATTTGCTCAATCCTGGATTTCGACCAACTTGTCCCGGGATTTCAACCCCTTTTTGATACTTATCGACGATTCAGGTTTGTTGTAGTAACGGGCAAGTATTGCAACCAATTCCTTGTTTGCCCGGTTGTCTGTTGGCGGGGATAAGACCCGCACTCTGAGATGATTATGTGCCAGCTCTTTTATTTCTGTTTGCTTCGACCGTGGCACCACGCGGATTCGCAAATACATCAGTAGTTGATCCTTTCACTCCTCGGTTGAAAAATCCACATAGACTTGTTTCTTCCTTCCGGCGATAGTTGGAGGAGATAGCTGCTGACCCGATAGTTCGTTTTCGAGCATGGTATCTTTTTCGGGAACTAGCGTGTTCCCGGTTGCCACCTTAATCACAATACCGGTGGAATCAATGATTGCACGGACAACCTGTTCGCCGGCGGGAGCCATGATTCCTGCTTCAGGCATATCGGGTTTTCCGGCGGTCTCAGCAATACGTGTTTCCTCCAGTCTTGCCGGCGCAGATTTTTCCCTGTCGACATCCGCTTGTGCAACGCCCTTTTTAGATATTGGGGCCCGGGCAATTTTCGGCTCGGGTATTGAAACTTGCACCTCTTGACGCGCCGCGAGTTCCTCATAGAACATTCGGTCATTTACGTCAACCAATCGCTTCGAAGGACTTATGTTAATGAGGACAATTAGTATCAGAAACGCCGCGGCCACGGGTACGAAAACCGGCGCAAATCTGAACAAACTACGTCGGCGGGGGATGCTTACCTTCTCCATGACGCGGCGGTTCAGGCCAAGGACGAATTTTGATGATGGTTCTTCGTATACTTCGTCTCTCACGGCTCGGTCAATTCTTTTTAAGACATCGAGTTCGTCACGGCAAGCCGGGCATGCTTTAAGGTGGGTTTCGACCCAAGCTCGCTGCTCGTCATCTAGTTCATTGTCAAGATACCCATTTAGTAATTCAATGGGCAAATCGCATTTCATACTAAGGCACCTCCATATCTTCTAATATTTTCTTCAATTTGTGACGAGCACGGGCGAGCCTGGACATCACCGTTCCCTTGGGGATATTTAGTAACTCACTCATTTCATCGTATGACAGATCCTCCTCAACCTTGAGCGAAATGATGATTCGAGATTCCTCGGGCAGCTTTTCCATGGCGAGGGTAATTTTTTCCTTTAGCATCTTCTGCCTCGTCATGGCTACTGGGTCGTGTCGCTTGTCACTCAGTGTTCTCTCAACTGCCTCTAGCGGTTCACTTCTTGTTCGATGTTCCTTCTTCAAAAAATTGATTGCATTGTTCACAGCGATCCTCCTTAACCAACTATAGAACGGTCGTCCGAGTTCGAAGCTCTTGATAGAACGATAGGCCTTGATGAACGCTTCTTCGACCAGGTCTTCGGCATCATCGCGATTCAACACCATGCGATACATTACCTTGTAGAGTGGTAGCTTGTACCGCTCAATCAGAGGATTGAAGGCATCACAGTCGCCCTTTTTAACGGATTCGAGTAACGCATCGTCACTATCTACTTTATTATACACCAGAATTTACCCTTTATTCCTTGTCATGAATGACTGAAGATGCAAACGGATGGCTACGGATGCACACTGATTATTGCATCTGTATGCATCCGCCTAATCCGTGTGAATCCATTATTCCTTTAAGGAATAACCGGCGGGTATCTCAAAGACCTTGCTATTAATGGGTTTGGTTTCGATTTTGGTGACTTCACTATGGGTCAGGAATGAAAATGACATGCCTTCCGCGCCCATGATCATTTCCATGTCTATTTCGAGTGGAAAACCCTCGATTTCACTGATTTTTTTCTGAAAATCTTCATAATGTTTCTTGTTAGCGCCCATCATGGCGGACGACGCTGAATAGTCCAAATCGGACATTTGCTTTTGAAAATCACGTATTTCTTCATACCCAGCAATATCTTTGGCCACCCACATGGTTTGCTTGAAGGTCATGGCACCCTCTTCGTCTTTCACATCCATGGTCACGATGACCTGCTCGCAGTCTTTGTTGAGGATTTTCTTCTTCTCGCCGGTGACAACAACATTAAGATTAGGCATTGGTATATCCTCTTCTGCCTCTTCGGGCGCCTGTTGCGCAGCCGTTATGTTTGTTTCGGTATATTCTTTCTTGTCATGGTCAATGGACCAAATCACGCCTTTATCCAGACGAATGATCTTGATATCGGTCATGCTGCCGGCCATCGGATCCTCAGCCGTCATCTCGGTCAATGAGCGGTCACCCTTAACAAAGATGCGCATATTAGTTTCACCTTTCATTCCCATCATCCCTTCGCTCGTCGATACCATTTCATACATAACGTCACCGTACAGCCCCGATGCGAAGCAAACCAATAATGTGATACACAGTAATCTCATCGATTACCTCCTTTGAAAATTATACAACAAACAGTGATAATGTCAATTGTGCTGCGTACTGAGACTGACCCCAGCGTTGGGATTCTATAAGAACAGTCTTTTTACAAGTATTGTAGCGTAAGCGCCCGGCGGTAGAGTGCATTCGATTGTGCGCTTGAGCCGATTCTTGTAGATTTCATCGGGCATGGGTTCTGTGACCACAAAATCGACTGGGACGACTATCGCGTTACGTTCGAAGCCTTTGAACCGAACACCACGCAGGCGCATCTTTTGCAGGCCCATGGTTTTCAAGGTAATGCATTCTTTCTTCAATACGTTTTCAGTGAATCCGCCAGGAAATCCGGCTAATGTCGTCTTCTCATTGAGCATCGGCAAACGTAATGTTCTGAGAGTGCTTCTTGCCAATAATTCACGATAGAAGACAAATTCCCCCTGTGAATATCTCAGAGATACAAATTTCTCGCCGGATTGCTTTATGACATTAGAAAGCGTTTCGTTGAAGAGAAAAGACTGATAGGCAAGCAGGTATAGGTTAAGGAATTCCTGGTCGATTTTCTTGATCGCGTTTTTAAAATCCTTTGGGTGGTCACAAAGATATCCCAGAATCGGTCTGTACATGGGTGGTGCGATTTCCAGGCATCCTTGCCAGTCAGACCAGTGATCCAGGCAGTATTTCTTAAACCGTTTTTCGCGCGCGCTGTCTTCTCTGTAAGAATAACACAGCAGTAGCTTCAGAGCGCCTTGATAGTGCCTTTGGATCATTTTCTTGGCGATAAAACCCTGCCCGTGACGTGCTGAGCCAAAACGCTGTTCGTCAAAGTAATTGGGAAAACCATGCCCTGTTATCTCGGTGGCATTACGGTTAGATTTTTCAATTTCCTTCTCGGTCAAGTTTCGAAGCGTTATGCTGAAGGCATTGCCGAACAGCATTCTTGGTGTTACCGGGAAATTGCTCCTGCCGATCGGCTTGAGCGTAAAATTCTTTTCTTTTATGGTTCGCTTGAAGCCACCTTTGAAAGAAAGATATTGCGTGGATAGTGAATAGCGGTCTTTGAGCCCGGCCCGAGAGAAAAACCTTTTCGGCAAGCGCATCTTGCGGGCAACAAAATCGATGACGTCGAGCGTATTCCACAGCTGTTTCTCCAACTTCAAAATGGTGTAGTCGCCCCTTGTCGCCAGGGGTATTGAGACCAGTTCCCTAACGACAAAATCTTCAGATCTGACTTTTATCTTGTACACGGATTTATAGGGTAGTACTAATAGGAGTCTTTCTGTCTACAGATCTTGCGTTGCGGCGATCTCCTTACGGAAACTGAAGTTGATGAGGAGTATCGGCAACAACTGAAGTGGTATTCGTTTGCCTAATGTCAATATTCGCATAATGACTTCGTCAAAGCGATAGAAATCACGCCAAAGCTTGTCGACTTCTTGCTTCAGTTTTTCGGCGGTCATCTTCAGTGGTCTATAGACTGCATTACCCGCATCATATTTTGTCCAATCAAAGTTGAAGATTCTATTCTCCCTAATTAATCTGTTGTATATCGCGGTGCCGGGGTAAGGTGTGAGCACTGCAAACTGAGCAAGATCGATCTTGATCTTCTTGGCGAACTCCAAGGTGCGCGCAAATATCGATTGGTCCTCATTATCGTTGCCCAAGACAAAAGCACCTAGTACGCTGATGCCTTCATCGTGGAGATGCTTGATCGCATCCTTGAATTTCTGTGGCTTGAGGAATCTTTTATTCATTTGGGTCAGAGACTCGTAGTCGGCCGATTCCAGGCCGATGAAAAGTCCCTTGCAGCCACTGCGCGCAGCAAGGTGGAGCAGTTTCGGGTCATCGGTGATATTTAGTGACGCCTGACTCAACCACACCACACCCTCGTACTTCAGTGCTGAGAAAAGCTTGCGCGCATAGATCCGGTTGCCGAAGATGTTGTCGTCAGAAAAGCCGACGAATTTTGTCTTCATTTCTCTGATCTCTTTGATCACCGAAGCAACGGGTCTGGTACGATATGTTCGACCAAAAAACTTGGTTACACTGCAGAACCCACAATTGAAGGGACAACCCCTCGTTGTCTGTATGAAATGAGTGAATAGATAGCGTTCTTTCTTGTAGAGGTCACGACGTGGTCTGCCGATCGTGCTTAAATCAACGAATTCTTTATTCTTATAGTACTTTTTCAGACGCTTCTTCTCGAAATCCTTGACCAGCTGAACCCAGATTCCTTCGGCCTCGCCAATGACTACACTGTCGCAGTGCTTGATTGCTTCGTTGGGTAGTGCCGAGGGGTGCATACCGCCCATCACTACCTTGACACCCCTCTTGCGAAAGCGGTCGGCAATGTCATATGCGTGCGGAGCAAAACGGGTAAGTGCGGTGATACCTACGAGATCGGTAGCGCAGTTGTAGTTTATCGGTTCGAGTGCTTCGTCGATGATTTCTACTTCGACATGCTTAGGGGTTGCCGCGGCAACCGTCGCAAGGGCGAGCGGTGGTAGTTGAAATACCCTGCCTTGCATTCCCCTTCTTTTCTCGTCGACTACAGCCGGTGCAATGAGTGTTACCTTCATGCGTAATTATAAAGAATATCTAATTGAAGTCAATCGTGGTAAGAATTAACTATTCAAATCTTCAAAGATACTGTGTACTTCCTTCTCGGTGATCGGTCCTACCGCGGCAATGGTGTATTGCTTCGGGTTGAGGAAATCACCGGTTAGACCATTGATCTGCGCGGCATTCACCGTATCGATTTTGGCCACGACATCGTCGATACTTGCGACTTCTGATTTGTACACCGTCTCGCGCGCAAGGCGTAGCATACGGCTCGTCGAACTCTCAAGGCTGAGCAGAAAATTGCCGGAGAGATAAGTCTTGGCGAGCTCAATTTCCTCGTTAGCAAAACCGTGTCCACTTATATCCCGAAAAATCTCCTTCAGGCGGCGGACCACTTTAGAGATATTTTGCTTGTCACATATGAAATAGAAACCGGTGACACCACAATCGCGATAGAAATCGATGAACGAATGAACATTATAGACCAGGCCATCTTTCTCCCGTAAACCCTGGAAGAGTCTCGAGGACATGCCACCTCCGAATGCTGTATTCATTATTGCCATCCCATAATGATGCTGGGAGGCATATTCGACACCGTGTGTTCCGATGACAAAGTGTACCTGTGAGACTTCTTTACGTGGTAGGACCGCCACCTCCCCAAACTGTGGTTTAGGTGTAATGCGTCGCGGGGTTTCCGATTTTCCGTTGGGAAATTTCTTTTTGGCTAGGTCGGTTACCTTTTCATAATCATAGTTGCCGCTCAAGGCGATGACCATCTCCCGGTTCCTTAGCGTTCGGTAGTATCGCTTGGTGCGTGCGGCATCGATCCCCTTCACCGAATCTATGGTACCAGCAATTGGACGGCCCAACGCATGCTCAGGCATTAAGGTTTCGAAGAACAAGTCAAATACACTGTCACCCGGATCGTCGTTACTCGACTTGATTTCTTCGAGTACGACCGATTTTTCCTTATCCAGCTCGGTGCTGTCTATTTTTGACTCGAGGAGTAATTCGGCGATCAATTCGAAGACTAACCCAATGTGTTCTGTAAGAAACTTGGTTATTATAATCAGATTTTCCTTGGTGGTGTAGGCATCGAATGCACCGCCCAGACTCTCCATCATTTTCACAATCTCCAAGGCGGATTTGCGCGACGTGCCCTTGAACAGCATGTGTTCGATCAGATGGGTTATGCCGCTGTCCTTCAAGGATTCATCCCGGGAACCGTGATCAAGGAAGAAACCCATTGAAAACGAGTAAAACTTGGGTAGTTTCTCGGCAATGATTCTGACTGCGGGGTTCAGCTGAGCGAGGACTATCTTATTCTTTTCGGATAAGATTAATCCTCCCCTGATCGTCAATGTTGGATACTTTTACGACGATTTCATCGCCTAGTTTGACAACATCTTCGACTCTTCTGACGCGCTGGCGGGAAAGCTTAGAGATGTGTACAAGACCCTCTTTACCAGGCAGGATTTCAACAAACGCTCCGAAACTTGTAATACGCTTGACTACACCGATGTAAGTCTTCCCGACTTCGGCTTCCTGGACAATGCTCTTGACCGTCTCTTGGGCTTTTTCAACGTTTTGTCGATCCTCGCCAGCAATCGTTACTTTTCCATCATCGTCAATATCGATTTCCACGTCGTTATCGGCAATGATCTTTCGAATAACCTTGCCACCAGGGCCGATTACTTCACCAATCTTTGCCTTAGCGATTGAGAACACAACTATTTTTGGTGCGTATTTGGATAATTCACTGCGTGGTGTGCTGATTGTGCTGTTCATTACCTTCAATATCTCCAGACGCGCTGTGCGTGCCCGTTCGATGGCTTGTGAAAGGATGTCTACGGACAATCCTTCTATTTTCAAGTCTAGCTGAATCGCGGTGACTCCATCCTTGGTCCCGGCCACCTTGAAGTCCATGTCGCCGTAATGGTCTTCGGCGCCCACGATGTCAGTCAACAGTGCGTATTGCTCACCTTCCTTCACCAAGCCAACGGAAATACCCGAGACAGCGGTCTTGATTGGTACACCGGCATCCATGAGCGCAAGTGACGAACCGCAGACACTGGCCATGGATGATGAGCCGTTGGACTCGAGGATATTGGAGACAACCCTGATCGTATAAGGAAATTGCGTTTCCTCGGGCAGTACCGGCGCTATGGCGCGCTCTGATAATACTCCGTGTCCGATCTCGCGTCTCCCTGGTCCACGCATGGGTCGGACATCGCCGGTCGAAAAAGGTGGAAAATTGTAGTGAAGCATGAAGGATTTTGATTCTTCACCGTATATGTCGTCAACTCTTTGTTCATCGCTTGCCGTGCCCAGCGTTGTAACCGCAAGACTCTGGGTCTGACCTCTGGTGAATATGGCCGAGCCGTGGGTTCGGGGTAAGAGCCCTATTTCACAGGAAACCGGGCGGATTTCTTCTAGCCCCCGTCCATCCATACGTTTCTTTTCCTTAAGAACCATCTCACGCATTTTGGTGCGTAGCAATTCGTCAACAACATGCTTGACCTTATCTTCAATATTATCATCACGTTCCTTGAGCTTTTCCGAGGTTACCTTGATTAATTCGTATACTGCATCTTCGTGTGCCTTTTTCTCCTTGAAAAGAAACACTTGATCTATTTCATCGCCCAATGCTTGTCTTATCTCCGCCGACAACGACTCCTCGACAAAAGAGCTGATGAGATTGACCTTTTCCTTGCCGACATTCTTAACCATCTCCTCTTCAATGTCGATGATGCGTACGATTTCGGGCTGTGCCAACCTAATGGCTTTAATTACTTCTTCCTCGCTTGCTTCCTTAGCGCTTCCTTCGATCATGACGACGCTATCTCTGGTGCCGGCAATGATTATGTTTAGCCTGCTGTTCCCTTGTTGATCCAAGGTGGGGTTTATCACATATTTGCCATCGACCAGCCCGACTTTGACGGCGGCAATTGGTTTGGTAAAAGGTAATTCAGACATCAAGAGAGCAGTTGCTGCACCGATGATGCCAAACGTATCAGGCTCATGCTCAACATCAGAAGATAGAAGATTGGCGATGATCTGTACTTCGTTACGAAATTCTTTTGGGAAAAGGGTGCGCATTGGACGGTCGATCAGTCTTGAAATCAAAATCTCGCTCTCCGAGGGTCGGGTTTCTCTTTTAATGAAGCCACCCGGGATTTTACCCGCGGCAAAGGAGAGCTCGCGGTAGTCCACAGTTAAGGGTAAGAAATCGATACCTTCAGAGGCATCTGGTTTGTATGAAACACAAACGAGGACAATCGTGTCCCCGTAACTGACCGTACACTCGGCAGCAGCCTGCTTTGCCACGCGACCGGTTTCTAGTCTTAGTTGTTTTTCCCCAACCTTAAGTGATGCGGAGTACAAACTAACCTCTTAAATCTAGGGTCTTAATGATCTGTAGGTACTTGCTGCGGTCCTTTTTCATCAAATAGTTGAGGTGACGGCGTCGATCATTCACCATCTTGATCAGCCCACGCCTCGAATGCTTGTCTTTCGGAAATTGCTTAAGGTGGTCAGACAGGTTCTTGATCCGCTCAGTTAGTATGGCTATTTGTACTTCTGGCGACCCGGTGTCTTTCCCGTGTCTTTTGAAATTCTGTATTATTTCGTCTTTTTTACTCTTGTCGAGAGTCATAATCGGTTCTCCTTTAGGATATTATCCACATTTTCTGAAAAAAGTCAAGCGAAATCGCAATCAGAGCGAATGGAATTGACACCACACGATATTTTACTATAATTATAGACTTATATTGGTATATTGACTGCAACCGGTAGGGATTGGTTCAGAGCAAGGAAGGATCACTTGTACAGCGGTCCATTAGGCGTATTTCTTGGTGTCCAAATTGCTTTACAGATAACATCGAAGGAGGAAGTATGAGAATTCTTGTCTTTGGCGGTTCAGGCAAGATCGGTTCTGCGGTCGCATGGGACCTGGCAGGGGATAAGGACGTCGAAGCGATCGGCCTTGTCGGTAGGCACAAGGAGACACTCGATAGGGTCAAGCAATGGGTCGGTAGCGATAAGTTGATTCCACATATACTCGATATCAATGATAAGCAAGCGGCTATTGGCTTAATGAAGCAGTATGATGTTGGTGTTTTGACATTGCCCAACCGACAGACGAGCTACAAGACTGTACATCTGGCAATCGAGGCTGGTTTGAATATTGTCGACACGATAGAGGAGTTTCATCGCACCCCGGATGCCTATGAGACCGAAGGATTAGAGATCCCCGAAGGTATGAAGCTGAGCGAATACGGTGAGTGGTTGCACAAGAAGGCATCTGAGAACGGTGTGACGTTCGTTGACGGTATGGGATTCGCCCCCGGGTTGAGTAATATAACTCTGGGTNATGGTATCAGAAAAATGGATGTCGCGGAGCGCGCCGTCGCCAGAGTCGGCGGTATTCCTTCTAAAGAGGCTGCTTGGAAACATCCGCTGCGGTACATGATAACGTGGGCATTTGAACACGTGCTTAGAGAATATGTGATAAGACTGAACGTGATAAAAGACGGAAAGATTGTTGAGGTTGATGCGGCAACCGACCTCGAAAAGTTTAGGTTCAAGCAATTCGGCAAGGATGAGAATTTGGAATGCGCCGTGACTCCGGGTATGCCCAGTTTTCTTTTCACCCGAACCCAACTCAAGGAATTCGCTGAAAAAACCGTGCGCTGGCCCGGTCACTGGCAGGGTGTGCAAACGCTCAAGGAATGCGGTATGCTCGATATTGATCCGGTTGATTTCAAGGACCACAAGATTGTGCCCAGGGAATTTCTGCTGTCGATGATCTCACCGAAGCTCTTGCCAAATCCCGGCGAGACCGATGTTTGTGTCATGTATAATACTTTGGAAGGAAAGAAAGATGGTAAGAATGTGAAGATTGAGTATTTCATGTGGGATGAGGCTGATACTGCGAATGACATCTCATCGATGATGAGGGTCACCGGCTTCCCGATGGCGATTACCGCGCGACTGATCGGCAGGGGCGAGATAAAAGAAAAGGGTATCATTGCCCCAGAGGATGCGGTAACAGGTGATCTGTACAAGATTTTCATCGACGAATTGAAGAAGCGCAGTATCGATATACTCGAAGTGGCCACGGATGCATAGCGGGATGCAAAGCGGGATGCATAGTTGAACGACCCCCCGTAATGACATTCTTGTAAGCGACACGATGGCCGGCATAGTATTCTTGAAGACTCAGTGTATCGAAGACGTAGAGACATTCTATACCGAGAAGATCGACATGCAGGTATGGTTGAGACAGGGGGACTGTATTATTCTTAAACATGAAAACCTGCTCATAGGGTTCTGCAAGCGTTCGGAAGTTGATCGCACAGGTACGATTACGTTTTTTTACGACACGACCGAAGAGGTTGATATCATGTATGATAGATTGAAAAATGTCGCAAACGGAACACCCAGGATGAACGAGAAGTACCGTATCTATCAGTTCTATGCACACGATCCCGAGGAGAGGATTTTGGAGTTTCAGTGTTTTCTTGATCCGGTTCGTCTCTGATCCATATAAGGATACGGTACGCACTATAAAGTATAAACATTAAAATAATGAGAAGGAAGAAGAGACTCAGATTACTCAACTGTTTGTTTGGGATGCTGTTTGGAATATTGCTTTTAAGACTGGCACTGGGGCCGTTCTACAGCCATTCAGGTCTTTACACTCATCTCGTATGGATTGTACTCTTCCCGATTAACATGCTGCGCGGTTATGGCAATGGAAGCATTTTTGTTCTGTTTTACGTACTACTCTGGTCATATGTTATTGTTGTCAGAAATGCTGTCTACGACGAGCCGCTGGCTAAGACATTATTCAAGATGTTCATCTGGATGTCTTTGGTCGCACTACCATTTCTACCCTTTGGTATTGAATATTTCTCTTTGGTCAGATATGCGACGACTATCAGTAGCTATCAGCTGCGTATGTTGCCGTTTGTTGCCTTGCTAGTATTACTGTTCTTGGCTAATCGGTTTTTCTTTCGCCAAAATTATCTCGTTGCCGGAGCGTGGGCCTTGAGCAACTTCCTGCTTATTATTGTGGTTATTACCCTGGCCGACCTCTTACTGTTGCTGAAATATCAGATTCTATTCCATGCGCTTGGCTATAGAATGTCGTTGGTGAACAACTTCCTGAGCACTATGCCTTTACTTGCATTACTGGTCTTGATGTGCCTGTCGGTTTTCTATGTTTTTGTATTCGAGCGACAATTCCTTCGTCTGGCACCTCGAGAGCGTTCATTACTTAGTATCATGACACCGGTTGGCCTCTCGATTGCTCTATCCCTGATGCTGATGATCATGCGCGACGACTCTCGACGCTATCGGTACCATGACTATCGTCGTGGTATTGCCACGGTTTATTATGCGGCTCGCGATGATCGACAGATGCTGTCGTTTGACGAAGGTCAGTTCAAATTCTCCAGTGACCGTCAGAATGTTTTCTACCCTTTTGGAAGCTTCGATTTACAAGATACGCTTAACCGGCATGCCAGAGATATATTACGCATGAAGATAATCGAAGGCTTGGATTATTATCGCCTAGAGAGAATAATCAAGATACTCGCTCATGGTCCGCGTAATAACGATATTTTCAATAGGCTCCGATACATCATCGAAGGTAAGCGCTACCGCATACCTGGACAATTCAAGTATTGGACCGATTATGTGAGGACAAGATACGAAGCGCTCGATACCGACATTACGGTTGTTGGTTGGGTGATATTGAACGGGAGTCCGTTGAACCAGGTCGAATTTTTTGTCAACAAGGTATCGNATGAGGAACGAAAATCCGTCGAACCAATATGGCAAGGCAAGACCGATTCACATGGAAGGTTCGAGTTCACATGNTACAAAGAAACTGGACTGGACAGTGTATATTTCCAAGTGGGATTATCGCTACATAATACACTGATCGGCAGCAGTGTGGAGTTCATCAAGGTAGTCAACCCATTGCCGGTTTTTGCCGAAGCAGGTGATTTTCTTCTTGATACGCTGCAAATAGAGGTATTGCGTTATAAAGGAGTGCCCAATCTTAGAAAATTAAACATACAGACCACTGTGACAACGGATTCGTTCTTGTTGTTTGTACCTCACATCGCTTTGGCCACGCCGATCCGGCTGGCCGGCTTGCTCTCGACTTCAGGGTCACTACAGGACGTGGTGCTGGAGTATCCCGCCCTTGGAGCCGATACACTCTTGCGGCAGATGATATTCGAGCAGCTGGACAATTCTAGATTTTTTCTAAAGGATTCGGAAAGGAAAATCGAGATTCAGATAAACTAGGGTCTTTAACTTTTTTCTCAATATTAAAGCGTTAATTCTTCTTGAACAGTTTTGCGAGATAATCGTATTCGATATTGACTCGGGAACCAGTATGCAGATTTCCTAGAGTCGTTTGTTTGAGCGTATAAGGTATCAAGGAAACCGAGAAGACATTTTTCGTAACAGATGAGATTGTCAGGCTGACACCATTTATAGCAATCGAACCTTTGGGTACGATATATGGTGCGTTCTTTTCACTTGCTTCGAAAAAATACGCGTTGGATTTCGTTCTGACTAGTTTGCCAACCTCATCGACGTGACCGAGCATAATGTGCCCACCGAGACGGTCACCTAGGCGCAGGGCGCGTTCAAGATTGACGTATTCACCAGCGCGCCATGCGGTAAGAGTAGTAACACCACGCGTTTGACGCATGACGTCGACGGCGAATCCATTCTTGTGTAGGGTGGTGACGGTAAGACATACGCCCTGGATAGCAATACTGTCTCCCTCTTGAACCTTTAAGCTTGACTTGATGGTGATCTTTTGAACCCTCGATTTTGAAATTGCAAGTATTCTTCCTTTTTCTTCAATTATTCCGGTAAACATGATAAAGTAAATCCTCCCCTATCTGTTTTGGCTTATTTTTTTCGATAATGCTTTGGTCGATTTCGACGCCGATGCCGTCTTCTGTTGTAGTAGGTGAGACAAATAGGAATAATTCGTCGTACGCCTTATCTTTCAAGAAGTAATCAAATGTTACACCACCGCCTTCAACGAGAACCGAGCCGATCTTCAACGTACTGATAGACTTCAGCAGATCCATGGTCGAATAGTCATCGCCCTCCATAAATACGAATTCGACGCCTGTGTTCTTTAGCTGCTCCACCTTTTTCTGATTGTCATCGGATTTCGTGAGTATTATCCTTCGGGCATTGGGTTCAAGAAACGCGGCATTCAGGGGCGTCTTGAGATGTGGGTCGATGACGATTCTAGCCGGATTGTGTCGACCTACCAACCGATCGGTAAGAAGGGGGTTGTCGACAAGTAACGTGTTTATTCCGATTAACACGGCGCCAACCTGACTGCGCAACGCGTGAACATAACGTCGTGCAGGTTCTGAAGTCACGTACCTTGTCGAGAATCCGGATATTTTCATGTTCTTGGTTGTCGCAATTTTCAATATCACATAAGGTATCTTTGTCGTGATATATTTCAGGTACCAGCGATTCAGTTTCTTGGCCCGATCATGCAGGATATCTACATCGACCCGAACATTGTGCTTGCGTAGTATTTGGATGCTTTTGCCATTGACCGCTGGATTTGGATCCCTAGCCGCGATAATGACCCTCTTTATTCTCGCCTTGATAATGGCATTCACGCAGGGCGGTGTGTATCCATACGTACAGCATGGCTCAAGATTGACGTACAATTGTGCACCGTGGGCCAGCCGGCCAGCTTGCTGAAGAGCGATCGCCTCAGCATGTGCTTCACCGATTTTTCGATGGAATCCCTGACCAACAATACGCCCTTGCTTCACAACTACGGCACCGACCAAGGGGTTGATACCGGTCTGACCGCTGCCTTTCGCGGCAAGCGACAGTGCATATTGCACGAACATTTCATCATATGCTGTTGTATTATGCATACTGTTGTTAGGATTATACCTGCACCCATGGTGAAGTCAAGAATGCAGCATCGTACCGTGATGTTGTTTCCAGTGACAAGATTTGAATTTGAACGGTGAAAGGTTTGTGTTATGGCTTTTCAGAACCACCCTGCGGAGGATTATTCTTCGAGCGAGAGGTGGCGAGTCGAGGAGGACTGCTTCAGGGATGTTCTCCCGCGGACGCGGGATTCTCGTTTTCTGCAGCCAGATCAGATATTAGAGTAAAAACGGAATCGACTCTGCTCGCTTGTCTTGAGTACAGCGAGGGGAATGGTAACATGCGACTATGCTTTGAGCTTGTCGGAAGTAACTCGGTCAGCGAAGCATGTCTTCAGCCAGCGTTGGCTGGCGTGGATTCAGCTTTTATGTCTCTATCGGGATAGCGTGTCTTCAATACCTTCAGTGCTTTTAGTATCAGAGTATTTCAGTACCTTCAGTCTTTAGTGTATTTCTGTACTTTCTCTGTTCAATGTTTTAAGTGTTTTTTTGGTTTCTGTGCTTCTTTTCTTCAGTGTATTCAGTGTTTAATGTGTTTCAGTGCTATTTCTTTCTCAGTGTCTTCGGGGTGTGTTGTGTCTTTTTCTGTGTTTCAGCGTTCAGCAGATACGTGGTAAGCCTTCAGCCTCTAATTGCAGTAATGGGTGGGTGCCACCGATCTTAGTTCTTAGCCATACGCCCTTGGGTTCTCGGAACACTTCGCCGATAATTGCCGCGTTTCTTCCGAAGGGATGGGATTTGGTTTTCTTGAGAATGCTGGTTGCATCCTTGCGGTCGACGATCGCGATAAGCTTGCCTTCGTTAGCGATATAGAGCGGGTCGAGGCCCAGGATCTCGCTTGCGCCCCTGACCTGTTTCTTGATCGGCAGGGCGCATTCGTCAATCATTATGCCGAACCCAGTGCCATCGACCGCCTCATTGAGAACCGAGACAACACCGCCTCTTGTGGGATCGCGCATGAAATGTACACCGCTGCCCGCTTCGAGAATCTTACGTGCGAGCGAGTGTAATGCAGCCACATCACTTTTTACATTGAACTCAAGGCCCAGTTTCAGTCGTTCGTTCATTATGGCGATGCCATGGTCGCCAATGGTTCCACTTATCATTACTCGGTCCCCGGCTCTAATTTTTTCTTTGCCCAAGTCACGCTTTATAACGCCGACCCCGGAGGTCGTTATGAATATCTTATCGGCTTTTCCCTTCTCAACAACTTTTGTGTCACCGCATACCACGCTGACGCCTGCTGTTCTCGCGGCATGGGCAGCGGATTTGAGAATCTTCTCCAAATCGGAAAAAGCAAGGCCTTCTTCGATTATCAGGGCAAATGACAAGTACTTCGGTATCGCACCCTTCATGGCCAAGTCGTTTATTGTCCCACAGATGGCAAGCTTGCCGATATCACCGCCCGGGAAGAATATCGGGTCGACCACATACGAATCGGTGGTGAATGCGAGCTTATCTTTCGGCTTGGACAGTTCCGCTGCATCTTCGAGGCGTTGCAGGATCTTGCTGTCAAAGTATTTCAGTAAGACGTCCTTGATCAATTTTGACATCAGCAGCCCGCCCGAGCCGTGACCTAATCGAATTTTATCTTGCTTCAATTGTTCGCTACCCCACTGTATCCGATTTTCGAATCAAATATCGAGAATCGACAATCTCATTTTATATCCAGCGTCCCAACCGGAACCGGTAGACGATTTTGTGTCAAGTATCCTAACCCCAACCATTAAACCAGTAGTTGATATGTGTCGCGCAGGAAGCCGCGCGCTGCAAAGTTTTCCTTGAATCGGCCGAGACCCCAGTTAGGTGCCATATTAAGGGTGAAAGTTCCAAGATCAAGGTATTTGAAGCCCTGGGTGCGTCCCCATTTGATGACTTCGTAAAAGAGCAAATTGACCGGGCGATAATTCTGATACTTGTCCTGGTGGCTGATGTAGAAGGCAAGAATCACTCTGGGGTTTGCTTTGAATATTACCATACCTCCAAGCATTTTTTCTTTAATGTAGGCACCGAACAACAGTATCTTTTCAGGAAAAATTTTCTTGAGCTTGTGTAGTTCTTCCAACGAGTGAGTGGGTGTAACGTTGTGCCGCATGCCGAGATTATGTTTGAGGATATCGTAGAAATGAGGGAGGTCGTCGGAAATCCTAACGCACACTCCTTCCCGTATTGCCTTTTTTGTTGAACGGCGCGCATCACTGTGAAAGGTCGTAAGTGGTTCTGCACTGTCCAGCGGAATGACTGCGGTGACGTCTCTCTTCAGATAAACGAAATCGTTCTTCATCAATGCAAAATCGATATACTGATTTGGACTCTTGTAGTATATCAATGGGGGCTGCGTGAGAACTATTTTTCGATAGCCTTTTGTTTTGAAATACTGAACTACATTTTCAACCATAAGGTATATTGTGTGAATGCCGAGATTATCTTTGAACACGAATCCACCGTAGGATGCGCCTTGGTGCGAGATTATCGTGTCGGTATCTTCGACCGCCGGGAATACGGCGATGATGTTGCTCCGGTCCCTGATGATGAGATGATGGTTTTGAAAGCGGTCGGGTGGATGGTAGCTCAAGAATGCCAGGCTGTGAAATATCGTTCCGTTGTTCGCTTGTGCTACGAAATCTTCCCAGTTACTATGATCTCTTTCGGAGAATTTGTGTATATCCATATCAAATGTGAGTATAGCGAAAGAACACGTAATGTCAATAATGGTCCACTAAACTAGCGGCATTCCACGTAATCTGTTTTCTCTCACCGTAGCGTGTCTCCTCGAGGCTTGATTCCGTATTTGGGGTTTGTATAATGTATAAAACAAATTGAGAGTATGCCAAAGAAAATCTCATTGATAATCGCCGCTATCTACCTTCTCTGTGCCTTAATATTTGGTGGCTTAGTCTGGTTTCTAATCACCTTGGTGCTTTTGTTCGTTGCACTGGCCATGATCTGGTTCGGCGAGGAGATGGGTGACTACATCGGTGGATTTCACCGCATTGGGAAACCCTATATTACAAAGAGATCGCCTGGTGGTCTGGTATCGCTCTTCGGCTGGATATTTCTGTTGTTACCGATCATCGTTGTGCTGCTGAAGTTATTCTAATCGCGTGCACAATCCTTTGTGAATAAGCGGTATCTTTTCCTGGATATGCTGCGGGCGATTGCTGTGGCCGAGATGATTCACGGTCATAGTCTGGATGGCCTTTTAGATATCGCGTTGCGTGATACACCATTCTTTACAAGTTGGATACATGTAAGGGGATATACGGCGCCGATATTCCTATTTGCCGCGGGATTTGTCTTGGCTGTTGCTACCCTTCCCCGCATGGGTGAGTATTCGCATCTCTCCAACACCCTACGGCGAAGATTGCAAAGACTCTTTTTCGTCATCTTGCTCGGTTACTCAATGTACCTGCCGTATTTTTCACTACGCAAAACGATTCTGTCAATCGGATCGCCCGCTTGGCACAGTTTCCTACAAGTGGATATTCTTCGGTGTATTGGAGTTTCCGGCCTCATCNTGCAAGTCTGGTTACTGCTTAAGCCAAGACAGAAGGTGACATGGCTCTTCATCGGTTTGCTCACGGTCGTGCTGCCGATTTTGACTCCTGCAGTCAGAAACAGTTCTCTCGTGTCCGGCTTGCCTGACTTCGTTAGATACTACTTCATGGATTCGCGATTTCCATTGTTTGATTATTCTTCATATCCCTTACTTGGTTTCCTGATCGGATATCTCTTTGTCAAACAGCGTTGTGTTTGGCCCATGTATTCATTACTTGCTGCATTGTTATTCATCGTGGTCGCTCAGCTGCTGAATAGGGCAGGAGTAATACCCACTCTCCAGAGTTTTATGACAAAGGGTGGAGTGATAATCTTGTTGACGGTATTTCTTGAGAGGTTTGAGCGTCTATGGGAGAAACTACCGTCGCCGGTGGAGTATTTTGGTCGGGAATCCATAGTTGTTTACGTCTTGCATGTTGTTGTTATCTATGGTTCTGTATTGAACAAAGGTCTTAATGTCTACTGGGGAGCCACGCTCTCGTATCGTGAGCTATATTGTTTCGTGGTTTGGCTATTGGCGGCAATGGTGCTGCTTGCCTATGTATGGCACAGATTGAAACATGAGCACATCTCCGTGGCTCGTTGGGTGAAAAAAACCATATATTGGTCCTTCCTGATCGTCTTCCTGCTCAAGCCATATTAGTCGAAACGCACGAAATTTAGACACGTCTTACATAATTGCCGAAAATTCTCCCTATGTGCTGTCTCATGTTGCCTGTTATCTAGTTACCCCTGCTATGTAACGGTTTGTCAAATGGTTTTTTTGGCTTTACATAGAGCCTCCTTTTATTATAATTATCTGCGCCGATCGTTACCAGGCGGGAAATCCCAGCCTGCTATTCGTCCATTAAAGGACAAGGTATCTATTCGGCGTGGCTGAGCTACCTAATCTTGACAGGAATCATTTTCTGATTAAGGGGTGACAGAGGCTTGCTCAGCCATTTTATTTCGCGCCATACAAGTTGTGTAATTAATATTGTGTTTGAGCATATGGTAGACAAGGCCTGCGATTTTGCGGGCGAGGGCGATGCGGGCGATCGCTTTGCCTTTGCGTTTCATGGTTCGGTGATAAAAGCATTTGAGTCGCGCATCCGTGGCCCGGGTGCGCACCGAGACCTGGGCGACTTCCACGTACGTTCGTTTCAGATACATATTGGCTTGTTTGAATAGTCGGCCGTGCCAGCACTTATCGGCACTCGCTTTCACCTGTGGCACCAATCCGGCATAACTCACATAGTGTTTTGCCGACGGGAAGCGGGTAATCGGCCCGCTCTCGTAGAGGATCGTTAGGGCCGAGAGTTCACCAATGCCTGGTACGGTCAAGAGTCGTTGTGCGGCGGGGGTAACAGTAACCTGTTCGTGAATACGTTCTTCCCAGTACTGGATCTGTGCGGTCAATTGCTCGATCAGGACTAATGCCTGCTGGATAACTTCCGGATAGGATGCGGGCAGCACCGTCTGTAGTAATTCCTCACGGCCGCTACCCTGCCAGATTTGTTGTGCCGCCAGCGTGATGTTGTACTTGGCCAGGACCGCGCGCACGAGATTCTTACACTGGGTACGAAAGACGATCAAGCGCAACCGGATGCGTAACATATCGCGGATGCTGCGCTGCTTTGGATCAGGGATCCAGCAGGTCGGCAGCAGATCCGCCCGCAGCAAGTGCGCTAAAATGCGGGCATCGACCTTATCATTCTTGATCCGGGCTGTGGCGATCGCCTTGGTCTGTAGGGGGTTGGATAGGGCTACATCGCAACCCATATCCTGCAGTACATCGACTAACCAATACCAGTTCCCGGTCGCCTCGATCGCCACCTTACACCCATCCTCTAAAGCACTGAAGAATTGCCGTACGGCAAGCTCATCATTCGGGAGCCGGTGGGTCGTCTCATGCTGTGCCGGTGCAGTAATCACATGCACCTGAGAGAACCGCCGATGCAAATCAATACCGATATAGCTCATTTTACCTCCTTTTCCTATATTTTACCGCAAAACCACAAAATACACAAACCGTTACATTATATCTTGACAAACTTTATGCAGGGTTATGTGAAACTTTAGGATGTTTTCATGCGTATTATATAGTGATGGCTTTAATGAGACGAAGAATCCAAAAAACCAAAGGAGGAATCATGAAGATTTTCTTGACTAGTTTGTTCGTGTTGAGCTTTTCTATCGCTCAAAATACGTTAGAACAGCCCCAATATGTTGGACTAATGCCAGCGGTTGAGGTGACAGCACTGCACCCTGATTACGAGGTTGAGGCGCATGTGGGTATCATGCCTGGAATTGAGGTGACCGCATCCAGATATGACGATGAGATTCCCGCATACGTTGGCGCATTGCCCGAAGTGACAGTTACCGCTTCACGATATGAGTATGAAGATGAGGCTTGGAGTGGTCTGATGCCAGAAGTCGTCGTAACCGCAATGAAGCCCCAGGGCGCGAATATTGCATATATCGACAAGAACGAACCTATTCCATAAGAATGCCATAGAAAATGAAAACAGTTGATTGGCGCACTTGGTTAGCGGTCGCTGTAATCGGGCTTTTACGGTGTTCTCATTATGTTGCGCAAGAAACGTATAGCGAGCAGTACCTGAGACGTTATCTCGATGCGAAGGAAGTTGTCTTCGAAGATATCTGTGTACAGATGGGCACTGCGTATTGGAATGCGTATTCCCAGGAGGCGCCGTCAGATCTAGAGACGCCAAAACAGAGATGCCGTGAGCTACTCAGTAATGATACCTTGAATATGCTGGTTAGCAAGTGGTGTGAGAGAAGTACAATGATTAGAGACTCGGTATTGATGCGCAGGGTGAGGGTCTGGCGTAATATTCTAACCGCGGCGAGAGTTGAGATGGATGATGAGGTATTCGATCTCAGGAATCAACTAGAGCTATGGTTGACCGAAACGAGTGGTGCTTCTGAAAGGCCATCTCAGGAAGAGCTCGATAAGATGATGTTGCAGTTGATGAAGTTGCGTAACACCAAGGCTCAAGAATGCGGTTTTGGCAATTTTTCGGAAATGGTCTTGGAAGTTACAGAAATTGGAGCAGATTGGTTTCACTCATTCGTTGAGACAATAGACTCAGCGACGGCCGGACCATACAAACAGCTGCTTCGGACGATCAGGCAGGAAAAGAACAAGGAAGAGATCGAGTATAAGGATATCCGTCAGCTGTTTGGGGTGTATTATGTGAATAGTCAGGGTGCTCAAATACCTGAGGAAAAGATGAGTGTCCTGATGGAAAAGGCAATCGAGAACATTGGTATTGACTTTGATGCCCTTAATCTTCATCTGGTGGAGCAAAACTTGCCAGGTGGTGTCGGTGGGCAGTCAGTGGCAATCAGAATCCCTACCAATTTCAGGATCGTGGTCCGTGATGAGCTTTCGTTGTATGACCGGATGCATGAACTAGGCCATGGTTTGCACTGTACCTTTACAATAACGAAATATCCCGTGTTAAAAGGTTATGAGTGGTGTATTGGTAATGATTGCGGCGCTTACTCTGAAGGAATAGCAGAGACCATTGCGAAATTTGTGTGTAATGGTGCGTGGCAGAGAGAATACACGGATCTGAGCGGGGAAGATCTGGCAACACAAGAGGATATTGTAACGGCGTATCTGCCGGTGTACCTTCGATTTCTGCTTGCGCGTTCCATGATTGAGATTGAATTATACAAGGATCCTGAGCAAAACTATCTTGAATTGTGGGAAAGGGTTCATAAGAAATACCTGTTTTTGGACAAGCCAATTGGAAGATCTGAGCCCTTTACCAATATAATCTACGTTTCTTATCCAATTTATGTGCAGAATTACTTGATTGCCGAAATAATGTCGTGGCAAATTCATCGTGTATTACAAGACAGATACGGTGCCAATTATGTATTTGACAAGAAGGTGGGTGAATATTTAAAGGACGGTTTTTGTGCTGAGGGGGAGTTCTATCCTTGGAAGACGCGTCTGAAAAGGGCTACGGGTAAGGAACTCGATGTTGACGGATATCTCAGCTCTATGGTTTCGCGTTCTGGACGATAGTGTTCTTCTCATAAAACACCCCCCGCAACCCCGCACCTCTGCTCAGGTGCGGGGTTGCTTTATCCCGAAAAATAGTGGCTTTCTCAATATAATATGAAGCGTTGCATTGACAAACGCATTCTGGCGAGTATACTAGTTGAATGTCATTATTATTCAGTATTTCCGGGTTACGTGGAAAAGTAGATGAAGATTTAACTGAAGAAGTAATATTCAAGTATGCTCGTTCGTTTGGCAGATACCTGAAATCCGGACGTGTCGTTATTGGTCGAGATACTCGTCAATCAGGTAAAGAATTCCGCAAGGCGGTTATTCGGGGATTGAATTCCACCGGACGTTTCGTTATCGACCTGGGGATCGTTCCTACGCCCACAGTTCTGTTCATGGTTCGCAAACTTAAGGCGAAAGGCGGCATCATCATAACGGCGAGCCACAATCCCATACAATGGAATGCTTTGAAATTCGTTTCTTCCGGGGGCATTTTCTTAACCGAAACGGCATTCAAAAGATTTTCTAAGAAGATCGTTGATGATCAGACGCCAAACCGGCGGAAAAGGGATAGAGTTAAGATTTATGCATCTGGTTTGAAGGAACATATCGGCAAGATAGTCTCTACGCTGAAGCCAATTACATCTTCTTTAAGAGTTGGTGTCGATGCTGGTAATGGAGCCGGGTCAATCGGCTTGCCTGAATTGCTTGAAGAAATGGGCTGCAAAGTTTTCCGACTCAATTGTCGTTTTGCGCCAATTTTCCCGCGCCGACCTGAACCGACAAGAGAGAATATCGGTGCCCTGTGCCGTTTTGTGAAAAGCTGTAAGTTGGACATTGGTTTTGCCTGTGATCCTGACTGTGACCGCCTGTCCATCGTCGATGAGAATGGCAAAGCGATCGGTGAAGAGAATACCCTGGTCCTGGCTACAGATTACATTCTGAGCAAAAAGAAGGGTAAGGTTGTGACCAACCTATCGACGACCGCGCTTATGGAATACATAGCGCAAAAGCATGGCGTTCGTTTGTATCGAACCAAGGTTGGCGAGGCCAATGTTGTTTCTAAGATGAAATCATCGGCTGCGGTGATTGGTGGTGAAGGTAATGGCGGCGTTATCTATCCGAAGGTCAACTTCACCCGCGATGCCATGGTCGGTGCAGGCTTGATCGTCCACCTGCTTGCCGAGCGCGGCCAGAATGTATCCGAGATCATGGCTGACTACCCCAAGTATTTTCTACTCAAGAGGAAATTAAGGATCGGTAGCGAGGAATTCGCGGAGAAGAAGGAAACGATCATTGATGCGTTCCGGGGCAAATTGGATTTTACCGACGGCTTAAAGATCATGGGTGACAACTATTGGCTTCACATCAGACCGTCTCAGACCGAGCATCTGGTTAGGGTTATCGGTGAGTCAAGAGATAGGGTTCAGATTGAAAATTATGTGGCGCAGGTGAAATATATCTTGTATCATGGTTAGTTAAGTTTCGGTTACAAAAAAGAAAGGGCCGGCGATGCCGGCCCTTTCACTTTTTTTTGACTACAATCTGATTAGCGCACGAGGATCAGCTTCTTGGCTGCACTCTGATTTTCACCCTGTAGTCGATAGAAATAGACTCCACTGGCAACTTCTTTACCACGGTCATCACGGCGGTTCCACGTAACCTGGTGCGTGCCTGCTGCAACGTGTTGTTCTATTAATGTCTTTACGAGTTGCCCCGAAGTGTCAAATATTCTGAGTGAAACCTGCTGCGCAGTTGGTACCTGATATTCAATGACCGCGTCAGTTTTCGTCGGATTGGATGAGATCTGTGAGAGGACAAAGTGATTGATGGGTCTTCCTGGCTGTTCCTCGATACCGACTAGTGGCAGAGGAATTACCTTCAACCTCAGCATATAGTCGCCGGCCGTCCCATACCCCCACAGACCAGCTACATAATCGTAATTCTGGCTCGCATAATCCAATGTAGGATCCCGAAGTAGGCCGAGTGAGTCACCAGGCGCGATGATATAACCGACAACGATACCGTTTGGATTACTTGTTCGGATATCCAGGTCGGTTATGTCTACGGTTTGCCAGTCATAGCTGGGCGACATCAATCCGGCCATCGAATCGATAAAGGCACCAGGAAACCCTGATGTTCCTTCATAGACGCGTAGATCATAACCCCCAGCTCCTTCGAACAGGAACTTGGCTTGATGCAGAAGCCCGCTGTCCAATTGAGCATCGGCAAGCAAGAATCGGACAAAACATCCATCACCGGGTCCCGTGACATTCGGTGCATACCAGGGCTGGCCATCATCATAGACAATCGTTCGGGCGTTGGTTACTTCAAAATTGTAGGTCTGTGTTTGCGCCCAGTTGCCGGCATAGTCAGCAGCCATGATATAATACCAGATATCGGTGTGCCAACTCTGTGCTGGAATGTCTGCCTCGTACGTGTCTGTGCTGACCAGTGTCATGTAGACATCAAGGATCGGGCCACTCTCGATCTCATAGTGCAGAATTACTGAATCAGGATCGACGCCGGTGCCTCCGTCGGTGATGGTCGTGGTTATAGTATAATTGCTTACCGTGTCTGCAGTGTCAGGGAGCGGTGTATGAACAATGATCGGCGCCTGGAGGTCGGGAGGCGAGGTGTCGGCAATACGGACATCGTCGATGAACCAGCCCTGTCCGCCCGACAGGTCATCAGAGTCAAAGGTGTAGCGGATTTGTATTTGATCACCAGTCGCAACGTATCCCAAACCGATAAGGTCCATGGAACTAACATCTACCCATTCCCACGTGTCCCAACAATAAGCCCAGGGTGTTCCTATCTGTCCAGTACCGACTAATGTATCATCATACGTTGGATTGAGATGTCCTTGGGCGAGCGAATCTATCTGCATCCAGGTTGTGCCGTTGTCCGGAGATATCTCGAGAATGCCACCGTCGAAATTAGTCGCCGCTCCCTCAAAATCTGCCCAGTAGACAAATGAGAGATACAATGAATCCCAACCAGTCAAGTCAATCGTCGGAGTAATCAGCCGAGACGTTTGATTACCCGGATAAAACGGAATATCGCCATTGGGGAAACCGGCGTACCGGTATCCTGAAACAGCGCATGTTTCAGGTCCGTATACATCGGTCGTATCCCGTATAATCCAGGGGCTTAGTCCGGTTGATGTCCAGGGCGCTAGATCCGTTCGCTCGAAGCTGTCTACAAACTCCTGACGCATGGGATAGAAAACAACGGATGATGAAGATACCGTCTCCAAACGAAGGGTATGTGATGAAGTCTGGTGATCTTCTGCTTGTGTAGCATTGGCCATGGTCATCAAGAGTAGCATTGCCATGAACACAACACAATACTTCAACTTTTTGTCAATCATCGATACCTCCTCTTTCTTTGTTGTACTACTTATAAAAGATGTCCATTATGTTTTTGACATTCAAATCACGCTTCACAATCTTCCTTGGGACAATGATGTATTGGTCACCTCCTTTCAGTCCAAGGAACAGACATCTATGGTAGACTAGTATTCCTGATACGTCTCGTTCTATTCTATTTATATGAGTCACGGATGTCAACCGTTTTCTAATGGGATGGCATCCCTGCCCGCTGGCGGTATGACTTACGAAAAAAGGGCCAGCGTGTCGGTGCGTAAAAGAAAGGGCCGGCAGAGCCGGCCCTTGGGAGGAATTGGAATTTATTTGATTTCCACGTCTATGTGCTTGGGCTTAAGCGATTCTGGCTTGGGCAGCGTCACGTTTAGCACTCCATCTTTGTAGGAAGCCTTGACCTTATCGGCGTCAACCTGTGCTGGTAGTCTAATCATCCGGCGGAATTTGCCATAGCAGCGTTCGATGCGATGATATGTCTTGTCTTTGGTTTCGTTCTCTTGTTTGCGCTCGCCCGAGATCGTGAGCAGGTCTTCTTGTACCGATACCTTTATATCCTCTTTGGTCATGCCCGGTATTTCAGCCCTTACCATCAAATTGCCGTTATTTTCCTCGATATCTATCGCTGGCCGCCAGAAATCATCCATACCCTGTGGTTGCGTACCGAAGAACGTTTCGAAGAGACGGTCCATATCGTCTCTCATACTAACCAAGTCTCTAAATGGCTCCCAAACTTTCATTTTCTTCTCGTTCATGTTAACCTCCTTAATCCGTTCTATTTTTTAGACAGGGAAAATGGCTTTTAGTTTATTAGGTGCTAGAAGATGAAGAATTTTGAAAAATCAACGTTAAAACCTTCAGGGTAGTATTCACCACGTTCTTTGTCGACCAAATATCTGCCCTTGTAATCCTTTCGTATGATCTTGGCGAGTACCGTGCAGAAATGGTCGATTTCCGCTTTGGTATTATAGAGGCCAAAACTGATTCTGAAGGTACCGGGAATTGTAGAACGGTCGCGGGCGAGAATATGCTTCTCGACTTCTTTAGCTTGTTCGGATGTGACTCCGAGCAGACATTTTACATACGGATGAGCACAAAAACAACCGTTTCTTACACCGATACCACCTTCATAGCTTAGAATCGCGGACACTAATGCGTGATCCATTCCCTTTATGTTAAGGGATATGACACCTAACCTGTTTCGAGCGTTTTTTGGATTCTTGTCGCCGTAGATAGTGACATGTGGCATGGATGACAGCTTCTCGAGTGCATAGGCGGTCAAGTCGGCTTCATGCTCGATTATCGAATCAAATCCCACGTCTTCGATTAGCTTAACGACTTTGGCAAGTGCCACCACACCTACAATATCTGGCGTGCCGGCTTCTTCTCTTTCGGGCAGGTCTTTCCAATACGCGCTTTCGAGGTCGACGATATCAACCGTGCCGCCACCTACGTAATCGGGATCGCCATGTTCAAAGACCGAACGGTCAGTAACCAAAACGCCAATCCCATAGGGCGCATACATTTTATGTGCAGAGAATGCTAGGTAGTCGATATGTTGCGGGTCTTTTTTTGGCTTTATATCAATTGGCCGATGCGGTGCGAGTTGCGCCGCATCGACTGCAATCTGAGCCCCGGCTTCGTGAACCTTCTCGGCGTATTCGTGAATCGGATTGATGTAGCCGGTTACATTGGACGCTCCAGTAATGGCCACTAAACATACTTTGCCCTTGTGCTTTTCAAGTTTCTCATAGAGATCAAATGTGTTAGCCGTGCCGTCAGAATTGATATCGACGTGTACAACCTTTCCTACTTTCCTCCAGGGTAATTCATTAGAATGGTGTTCCATGATCGAAGTGAGTATTACAGGTTTTTCTGCATCCTTGCCCATGGCTTTGATCATCGGACACTGGAAGCGCCAAGCGAGTTTGTTGATGGCTTCGGTTGTATTTTTGCAGAATATTACTGCCGAAGATGCGTCGGCGCCCACGAAGTTCGCGATGATGTTTCTTGCTTCCTCAAAGACCCATGACGAAAGTTGTGACTTGAATCCTGTACCACGGTGAACATTGGAATACCACTTGCAGAACTCATTGACCTTTTCCATAACTGGTAGAAGCGTCGGCGTGCTTGCCGCGTTATCGAAATTTATGTATTTTGTCCTTGTTCCATCCAGAAGTGCTACACTTTCGTTCATACCAACTACTTGCTTCTGTAGTTCTGCTAAGTTCATATGCCTACCTCACTTCTTGGCTTAGTCGTACTTTGGTAATGTTATGGATTTCATTATATCATACTGGTATGTATAGTCAAGTATAGAAATGGCATTGTCGTTGGTTTCGATCCGGAGTTGTCGAAAACTATGCTTTGGATGCGATGGTAATGACATAATAACGTTCCTGACGACGCTCTTGCGGTAATCATTGACTGCTCTTAATTTATGGATATTATTACCTATTCGCAAAAGAACAACAAGAAAACCTAATGAAAAAGGGGGTAAGCATGCAGAACGTTCGGTTTTCAAAATGGCTTGTTTTGAGCTGTTTAGGTCTCCTGATCTCAATGTGCTCCAGTACCTCTTCGGCGACTGAATTCACGGCCGATATGACCGTGACTATTCACCATGATAATGCAGTACAGACAAGCAAAATTTTTGTTAAAGAATCTAGATACCGGATGGAGCAGGTAGAAGACGGTCAGGAAATCGTTGTTCTGGTCGACCAGGAACAACGATTGACCCGCGTCTTGCTGCCAGCCGACAAGATGTATGTGGAAATAGCGAGTGATGATATGCAGAGTCTCATGAACGATCCCTTCCAGGCTGCCAAATATACCGAAACCATCGGTGAGAAAACAAAAGCCGGAGTTGAGAAAATCAGCGGCTATGACTGTGATGTTTATGCAATCAAACGCGATGGCGATGATTTGATGAAGCTGTGGGTTGCGAAGAAACTGAATTTCCCTATGAAGATCGAGATTCCCGGCAAAGGTGGTCGCACAATGCTGCTGGAAAAAATAAAAACCGGTTCGCTCGAAGACAATCTTTTTGCGATGCCTGCTGGATATACTAAAATGGATGAGCCAGGAGAAAGGGAGATTGAATTGCCCGAGTGGACCGAGCGGATCGCATCGGCAAAGTATGTGGAGCCGCCATTCGAACAGATGATGTTGGATGAGGAAATCCTACGCGTGAAGATTGAGTCTGGGAAAGGAGTTAAGGTCAGCGGGACTAACAAAATCACCGATCGATCTGCGTTCATGGCCGTTCCTTTCAAGGATGGTAAGCCTATCAATGAACCAACGATGTATCTGTATAACCTGAGTAACGAGGGACAAACCTGGAGCAATACATTCAAGCTCACGCCTTACGAGGCAGACGAGATTGTCATTCGTGTTGAAGAAGGTACGATTACACTGAAACTTGAGGCGATTGATGTGGGTAAGCAGGAAAGCGTTTCGGCAGGAAACGAGCTGAAGGTGCCGGTTAAAGCCGGTTATAATATTGACTTCAGGTTGGTGAACATTATTGACGGCGAATCAGTATGCACAGTTACCCTGACAAAAGGCGGCAACGAAGTGAGTGAGGATGTTATCGGCCCGAAAGACTACAGGACTTATACTTTGAAAAAGAAGGGTGAGAGCAAGAAGAATACATGGAGTAATTCATCAGGGGCTGATGAATTCATTGTCCGCGTTGAGAAGGGTGAAATACTAGTCAACGTAAGTCAGTAATGACCTTTTATCATGAAAAGCAAGCGACTGAAGAGATGTGCATGGGCAGCAGGTAGTGCATCATTGATGCTGAAATACCATGACACAGAATGGGGCGTGCCTGTACACAATGACCGTAAGCTCTTTGAGTTTCTTATTCTCGAAGGCGCTCAAGCTGGTTTGAGTTGGCAGACAGTGCTTAATAGGCGGAGTAACTACCGCCGGGCTTTTGATAATTTCAATGCACGCAAGATCGCCAAATACACGAAAGAAGACGTTGCATGTTTACTCAATGACAAAGGTATTATACGCAATCGTCTGAAAATTGAAGCGACCATTGAAAATGCCAAGAGGTTTCTTGATGTGAGAAAAGAATTCGGTTCGTTTGACGAATATATCTGGCAATTCGTGGATGGTAAGCCCATGAGAAATAGGTTCAAGAAACTTTCAGAACTTCCCGCTCAGACCAGGGAGTCCGAGGCAATGAGTCGTGATTTAAGGAAACGCGGATTTCGATTCGTCGGTCCGACAATATGCTATGCCTTCATGCAAGCTGTGGGTATGGTCAATGACCATACTACTGATTGTTATCGGCACCGTGAAATCAACAGGCTATGATGTATGATATAGAGCCTGTATTCTATCAACATGTTGTAAAACTTATAAGAAGTATTCCGGAAGGCAAGGTCGCCACCTACGGTCAGATTGCCGAATACGCCGGTAATCCGAGAGCGGCCCGTCAGGTGTCTTATATACTGCATTCATCTTCCGAGAAGGAAAACCTACCCTGGCAACGCGTCATAAACAGCAAAGGTCGCATATCAATGAAACGGGGCCGCGGTTACGAATTGCAAAAAACATTGTTGGAAGACGAAGGGATTGTCTTTGACGAAGAAGACGGTATCGACTTAAAGCGCTTTCTCTGGCAACCCTATAGCGGCAGCCGGTAATTCAAATTCATCATGAGGGAGGTGCGGCTGCCCAGGAATCCAGCCTCTGCCTGTATATACCACTTCTTGCTTAGCTCCACTTGTGCTCCGGCAAGCATATTCCATCTTTGTTCTGGATTTTGCACTACTTCGTAATCTAGAGCCAAACCGGTTGGACCCTGTTGCATTATTTCAATAAAGGTATCCACGAACTGCTGTTCCTGAGGAGTCAAATCATTATACCATTGACTTTGTTGGTAGTTCTGGAAGTAACCCATTAATTCATTAGTGACAACATCGTCTAAGAGAAATTTACCAGTGACTTTAGACTCGGGGTCTTGATGCATGGCGCCGAGCCAAATTTGAAAACTAGTGTTCTTTATGATACGTAGGGTTCGGCCCAGACGAAATGACAAAACGGTTGCCCGTACTGGATCGTAATAATCCTCCATGTCAGTCCATGTAAGATTGCCATTGGCCGTAATCCAGAAACCCTGCAATCCGACTGCAAGTATGGCACCTCCACCGTACGACCATCCATTGAAACTGACCGCCGTTTCAAAATCAAAAGGTGCGTTGAGAGTGACAGCAGCGTCCGACTCGGCATAACCGAGCATGCCGTAGATGTTAAGAAACGGAAATAACCAGAGGTCGAGGCGTGCATTATAGTTGCGCGCCTCGTTGGTCACTTTTTCAAAATCAACAAAAGTGAGAGGCATAAAGCCAGCGCCTCCAAGTCCGAGAGCCACACTGTCTATTATGACATCCATGCTTTGCTGGTAATAGCTGATGCTGATACCGATCGGCAACGGTAAGTCGAACCCCTTGCGTACTATGTTCTCTCCAAATAATGGAAAGATGTATGGATATTCGACAGTTGCTAGGCTGTCTTTTTCAACCTGGGTTCTGAGTAGATCATATTCCGGAACTTGCGCATACATGCTCGCGGTTGATGATATGACTATTAATCCACTGAGTAATTCGATAAGTAGTATACGGATACGAGTCATAACGATCCTCCTTTCTCAAAGAATGTATATTTGATTCTACTCATTCTGTATACCATGTCAATGATTCGAGGGCGGTTGACCAGATAATTTCGGCATGATATTGACAGTATTCCAGTTTCTATTATACTCTAAATGATATGAAGTTACGCCCTGCTTACAACTCGACTGTTCGCCTATTCGTATTTTCATGGCGGCGTAAATAATATGATTGCTTGCCTACTTCTTGCTATTGTCAATTGGCAACAGGGTGTATCATATGACATAGAGGCGAAACTCAATACTGAGGAGCACACACTCAGCGGTGTAGAGTATCTCACCTACTATAATAACTCGCCTTATCAACTCGAAACGCTCTACATACATCTCTATGCCAATGCTTATCGGGACAGAGATACCTATTATGCGCGGGAGGCGTATGAGATGGGCGATGAGAAATATATAAAAGCGAAAGCCGATGTGCGTGGGTACGTGGATGTAGTGGAAATCACTTGCGGTAATCTGTTGCTGCAATTCCAGGTTGACGAAACCGTGATGGCTATTCCGATGCATCAACCGTTGGAAGCAGGTGATTCATTAGTCTTGAAAATTAAATTCCACGTTAGAATACCCAAGGAGTTTCCTAATTTTGGGTACTGGCGTGAGCACTATGAAATGACTCAGTGGTATCCTAAGGTGTGCGTATTTGACCAAGAAGGCTGGCACCATGGTCAACTCCATCCGCTTGGGGGTAGTTTTGGGGAGTTTGGCACATACGACGTGACCCTAAACATTCCCGGCAATTATGTCGTGGCTGCTACAGGCGAACTCGTTGATACGGTGGAAAAGGAATTCCTTGATACGCTTGTTGCCTTCGGCACGAAGCTGCCGCGAGGTGAGCGTAAGAGAGTACATTTCCGCGCCGAAAATGTGCACGATTTTGCTTGGATTTGCGATCTAGAATTCGGTGTTAAGCGATTTAGAAACCAGAACACGGATATTTACATTTTCTATCGCCCACATAAAAATAATAATTCTGAGCATACCAATCTTTATGCAGCTGATGCGATCTACAGATATAGCCAGTGGTTTGGTCAGTATCCCTATAAGACTCTAAGCATCGTTGATGGCTTTCATCAGGGCGATGCGACGTATCCACAGTTGATTATTCTGGGTGTTAGGGAAGATCGGTTCACTAGGTTGTTCGAATCCACGATAGCTACCGAGATTGCGAGGCAATGGTTCAATGGTGCGATAGGCCCGGACGGTGTAAACGATGCATGGCTCGGCAGCGGGTTTGCAGCGTACGCGGCAATTCGCTATATGGAAGATAAATACGGAATAGATAATAGTCTTATCAAAGTGTCTTTCTTACCACCCCTATCATTGCGATATTTAAATAGGGCTTACTACTATCTTATTCAGACCAATCATCTGGGGAAACCCGTATCCACACCGGTTTATGACTACGTAGATATCCCGATTTCCCACCATAGTGGTACAAATTCCAAGCCGGCACTTTTTCTTTTTGCTCTCGAGAACATACTTGGTAAAGAGGTACTAGATAAGATTCTACAAGAGTATTATCGAGCGTACACTTTCAAGCATGCAAGGTCAGAGGATTTCATAAAAATTTATGGAGAAATGTGTAGCGAGAATTTGGTCCGGCTATTCGATTCTTTTCTCAATACTACAGAATTCTGTGATTGGCGAGTAAATAGCGTAAGAGAGAATGCAGTGGAGATCGAAAACATGGGGGATTTAAAGATCCCGGTAGACTTACATATAACAACGGCATCTGGAGAGCAGGTGTACTCTATTGATGCAGAAAACAAGAAATACACTGTTGTAGTACCTGACACGTTAGGGGAAATCACGACGGTGGCACTGGATCCCTCTGAATATACGCTGGACCCAAATTACTGGAACAACTATTCACCACGGAAGCTGTCGATCAAGCCGATTTTCGACTTTGACTGGCCTTCATTTTCGACGTACCAAATTCTGTGGGCGCCTTATCTTTGGTATGATAGTTACGATGGCGTAACTGCAGGTTTTTATTTGTTTGGCGATAAGTTTGCTGATTTCGATTTTGTGAAAGGTGGATATCAAGTGGCTGCGGGTTACACTTACGGTTTCGGAAGTGGGAGACATTATCCGTTACTGAACTACCAAACCCCGGTGCTTTTTAAGGATGGCTTGCGGATGCGAGTTCTATTTGGCGGTTCACGTTCTCGCGGTGGAGACAATATAAGTATTGGTTTCTCCAGCAACCTCGGACGGCCATTCACAAGAAGACCACAAACTGGCATTACCAATATGGTTTCATATTATGAGCTTTCTACTTATTCTGGTCTTGATTCAACCGACTGGGAGTTAGGGAGGAATGTCGCTTTCGATAATTATTTTAGATTCCGACATTCGAAAATAGATGTTGATGTCAGTTTATCCTTCGCGCATCATGCGCTGGGAAGTGAGTGGGAGTATCTGAAAACCACCTTCGAGATTAAAAAATCATTTGAATCTTTTGTGCCTTTCAGCGCACGTCTTTTTGTTGGTAAGATATTTGGCAGTGCACCGACGCAGGAAAGGCTATTCTTGAGTGGTTTGTTACGAGTCAACAGGCTCGCCAATCTATTGGTCAGTCAATCTGGTACCTATTCACCACAGGAGCGAGTTCATATTCCCGGTGGTGGTAATATGCGCGGGTATCAAACACTGCATATCAAAGCCGATCAGATGTATGTATTGAATCTTGAGTTCCCGACACGATCGCTCGTCAGAGTATTTACTGACATTGGATATTATGAAGAATTTGCTTTTGACGTTGGCGTACGCTTCGTGGTCGGCACCGAAACCTTTGCGGGTCTTCCTCTATATGGACTTAGCCTATCTCTGAATCTGCCATTATACAGCTATGGTGATGAGCCGTGGAAACTGCGCTGGTCCATCGGCTTTTCCTCCTAACCCGGGGACAGGCATAACATTTTTAACATTTTAACCTTCTAATCACTGTCCCTAACTTCCTTTGTTGTTATTCTGGCCTCGAAACTTGTATATATAGTGGGGACAGGCATAGCATTTTGCACATTTTATCGATGTTTATCACCCTTTTGTCATAAACACTATCTGCAAAAGGAGTAAAATGGCTCGACGTCCAAGATTATCCGGGAAAGAAATATACCATCATATATATGCGCGGGGTAATAACCGGCAAGCGATTTTCTTTGCTGACCAGCATTATGTCAGGTATCTTGATTCTCTTGAGAAATACAGCAAGGACTATCGAGTTGATATTGTCGCGTACGCCATGATGCAAACGCATATTCATCTCTTTGTGTATGATCCTCTAGGTAGGGTGTCGGAGTTTATGAATAGCCTTCATGGTGAGTACGCGCAGTACTTTAATCGTATGACCGGACGAGTCGGTCATGTTTTTGGGGAAAGATTCAACAACAAAGTTGTACAGGCAAATGAGTACGGTTTATGGTTGTCCCGCTATATCCATCGTCAGGCCGTCGAAGCAAATCTTGTAACAGATCCGAGGTATTATCCTTGGACCAGCTACCAGATATATCTTGGAGATGCGCCATTAGGGTTCTTAAAGCCTGATGTTATCCTGGAACAATTCGGAAACGAGCAGGAACGTATCAATCGATATAGAAAATTCGTGTTAGGATCTGCAAATGGACCGATAGATTGGGATATGAAATCTGCAGTAGTTGTTGGTGATGACGAGTTTAAGCAGGAAGTACGAGAACGCCAAATTCCTGCGGGGCAAGAGGATCTCAGTGACAAACAAATACTTGAACTGATTACTACGCGTTTCAAGATCAAGCCTAGGCTATTATTTGCTCCCAATGGATGGAGAGAGAAGCGTTTGAGAGGCAAAATCATTGCATATTTGGTCGAGGAAGTTGGGTTGAAACCGCCACGGGTTGCGCAATTGTGTCGTATCTCGCATATTACAGTGTACAGAGCGTTGCACAAAAAAGTTAAAAATGTTATGCCTGTCCCCGTGGTTGGGGAAGTGCCGCTTCGGGATCGTTGACTTCCATTTTGAAGTGGCCTATAATTTGATATGGCTGAAAAAATCAGAAGGTATATTTTATCGTGGATAGTGGTCATTGCCATAGTCCTTGTTCTGAGGGCGGCTTTTGTGGAGGCATATGTGATACCAACGGGCTCCATGGAAAAGACACTGCTCGTTGGCGACGCGCTGTTGGTGAATCGGTTTCTTTACGGAGTGAAGATCCCGGTTCCGTTCTCTAATCAGCAAATTCCTTTGATACCAGGACGGAATCCCAGAAGGGGCGAGATAGTTGCTTTTGCATCGCCTTTTGAAAACAAGAGTATCGTCAAGAGGTGTGTGGCCATCGAAGGCGATACCGTACGGATAGTCAATAAAATCGTATTCATTAATGGACAGAAGATCGATGAACCACAGGCACGGCACGATGATCGACGCTATTTCCGCGGGGTAGACTTGAATCTTGAAATTTATCAGGAGAAATGGGAGCAGGGTCTGCTTGCCGACATGATGGGAATACAGGTTAGAGACAATTTCGGACCAGTAGTCGTACCTGAAGATTGTATTTTTGTTATGGGCGACAACCGTGATACATCCTTTGATTCAAGGTTCTGGGGACCCTTGCACAAGAAGTATCTAAAAGGCTTGCCACTATTCATATTCTTCTCCTTTGACCCTGGCAACGAGGGAGAGAATCTGCTGGACCTGATAAAGGTCTGGCAGTGGAAGGAAATCCGCCTGGCGAGAATTGGTAAGGTGATGTAAAAGGCCTAGCATCTATTCTCTAGAGTAGAGGCGGGTTCGACCCGCCTCTTACATTAATACCTTCATTTCAATCCACTGAACAACTGACTCCTTTGTTCTTTTTTGCAATAAACCATTCTACGGAAATGTTGTCTAAGGAGTAGAAATCAGATAAATCTGATTGGTCTAATTATAACGAAATACCGGAAAAATGTGAGGAGGTCCTAAGTGAAGAGAAAGCTGGAAAAGCTGGATACGAACGGTTCCGAGCATAAAACAAAGTGCTGCAAGATGGAGTCGATCATCTCGATTGATGATCGCGGTCAAATGGTGCTCCCAAAGGATATCCGGGACAGCGCAGACATCCAGGCAGGCAATAAATTCGCCGTGATTTCGTGGGAAAAGGATGGTCAGTTGTACTGCATATCACTCATGCGGGTTGAGCAACTCACTGATTCCCTAAAGAACATTCTTCTTCCACTTTTACGAGATTTTGAGGGAAAATCAAACAATAAAGGGGGACAACATGAAGGATGATGAAATCAAACAAATCGTGCGCAAAAGCTATGCTAAGGCGGCAAAACGCACGTCATGCTGCGGCCCACAGGCCTCAAGCGAGAGCACGCCTTGTGCGGATACGAAGATTCAAGGTGTGGGATACAGTGCTGCCGAGCTCGAGGCTGTGCCTGAGGGTTCCAACTTGGGCCTGGGTTGCGGCAATCCGGTCGCAATCGCCAGCCTGAAGGTTGGCGAGACCGTGCTGGACTTGGGCTCCGGCGCAGGCTTTGACTGCTTCTTGGCCGCAAAGAAGGTTGGTAAGGACGGAAGAATCATAGGTGTGGACATGACACCCGAAATGGTAGACAAAGCGAGAGAAAATGCGCAGAAAGGTAATTACAGTAATGTGGAGTTCAGGCTAGGAGAAATTGAACACCTTCCTGTGGCCGACAATTCAGTCGATGTCATAATATCTAATTGCGTCATCAATCTTGCGCCGAATAAGCACGATGTGATGAAGGAAGCCTACCGTGTGCTCAAACCAGGTGGACGCATTGCCATATCCGACCTCGCGCTGCGTGGTGAGTTGCCGAAGAAGATACGCGATAATATGGCCGCATACGTTAGTTGCGTGGCCGGTGCGATACATCTTGATGATTATGAAAAAGCAGTACGTTCCGCCGGGTTCAGAGATGTGAAATTCACCTTAAATGAGGCAGCGAGTGCGGGCGACGCCGATGCCGAAAAAGAAGCCGCAAAGGCTCTTAAGTTAAACTCCGAGGAATACAAATCACTTTCCAATACCGTCGTCAGTGCACACATAGAAGCCTGGAAATGACACATCGCGTATCACGAACTCTGATCAATATAGCCACACATATGCGATCTTGCTGTAGTCTGGGCGGTATTACCTTCCCAAGACGCAGTGATTTCGCATATGCGTGGTATGTGGTAATGTAGCGTAANATATAAGGAGTAGATATGTTCAAGAAGATAGCGGAAGAAATTCCCTGTACGGAGAAGTTCCTTCGATGGTTACTTCCCCGAGGCATAGTGGTCTGTTTGGGGTTAATTGCCACGTTGGTTATTTTGGGCTATACACCCCGGGTACAGACTGGAATCGTTGAGTATAAACTGATTACTGGCATGAACGACCAGCAACTGTATGTCTTATGGCTGGATACAGGCGGGAGAGCCATAACCATTGCGGAGAATTTGCGGGGCGGAATAGCACATGATGATGACCTGAAGGTAAGTCAGACATTTGAAAACAGGATTAAACATAACTTTACTGATATCCAGTATCGAGCCTCGATCCGACTGTGCGGTGCCAATAGAATCCATAGTTTCAGTGTATCCCGTGACGTTTTCAATGCTATTGAAGTAAATTCGGTATTCAAATTCGAGACACAAAGATCAAGCAGTCACAAAATAAGGAAAATAGAGAAAGAAAATGATTACGTTCTATTCGTCAGCGAGCCACCGTACCCAGACCCTAATTACAGGGTGCAATACATGCACGAGTGATTTGGGAATCGTTTCTTGCTTTGAGTAAAGGAGTCAATATGCGTATGCTCTTATTGATTCTACTGACCGCGGTAACCATAACCAGTGCGAAGACAGTGAATGTCCGTTTTACTGAAAACGCTCCCAGAATAGATGGCGTGATTGAAGATGCTTGGCAGCAGGCAGATTCAGTGTATAAATTCGTGCAGCATGTTCCCTACGAGAAGGCAGCGCCGACTGAGAAAACCGTGGTTTATGTCCTGCAGGATGCAGCGAATATCTATTTTGCGTTCAAATGCTATGCGCAAAACCATAGGCCGATTGCCAGTCCAACCGGTGATGAAGATTATGTTATTGTTAAAGTCGACCCTTTTGGTAGTAAAACCGCCGGATATTATTTCTGGGTATTTGCGAGCGAGCAGATGTGGGATGGCTGGCTACACGATGACGGCAGAACCAATGATGATTCATGGGAAGGTGTGTGGTACAGCGGTGTGAAATTATATCAAGATCGCTACGAAGTGGAAATAAAGATACCTTACAAATCGATACGATATAAACGTGGTCTCGATGAGTGGGGCGTGCAGTTCAAACGCCATATACCATTCATAGCCGAGGATGATTTCTGGACCGAAGTGTTGCAGGCCGAGGGTGATTTAATCTCAAAGTGGGGGTTGCTGACCAATGTCGAGCCGCATGTGGTTGGTTATCATTTCGAGCTTTACCCCGAAGGTTATGTAAGATACGACCGGGACGTATTATCCGATGCGACCGACTTCAAGCCCAGTTTGAGTTTAAATCTCAAATGGGATCTTACATCACAGACGACGTTGAATAGCACATTCTATCCTGACTTCGCACACATTGAGTCTGACCCATTCACGCTAAATCTTGATCGTTATCCGGTATACTTGCAGGAGCGTAGACCGTTCTTTCTCGAGGGCGCAGATATCTTTCGGATGTCTGATTTTGGTCCGGGCAGGGGTTTCTTTCAGCCCTTAAACATATTCTACTCGCGAAGGATTGGCAAGTCTACTGATGGTGACGCAGTGCCGATTGGTGCCGGACTGAAGTTAACCAATAAATCCGCACACTGGAATGTTGGTGCACTAGCCGTTCGAACTGCGGATTACAGCGATAATGGTACACTGATTGAACCAGCTAAATGGTTTGGTGCAATAAGGGTTAAGCATCGCATGCTGGATAACTCGGATTTAGGAATACTATTCAGCGGAGCAATGGCAAACAGTGACGATTACAGCTATGCCGCGGGTCTTGATGGTGTCTACCGAAGTGGCGCTAATCAATTCATTCTACAAGGTGCTGTGAGCGAGCGAAACGGAAGGAAAGGTTGGGCTTTCGCATCCGGGTACATGGGCGATGTCGGTATTCTTAGAACTATGGCTTCGGCTGAGGCGGTGCATGATTCCTTTGATGTTGCTGATATCGGATTTGTACCCTGGTCCGGAAGAGACAAGCTTACGCTTTACACCGGACCATATCTTCAATTTAATAAAGGCTTTGTCCGGACGATGCATATTGCAGGTGGTATCAAGGCAGTAAGGGAAGCAGGTAACAGCGAGTGGTCGAAACTGGGTGTATTGATCTTTAGTCCGATATTTCGCAATAACATATCGACCACGCTTCAATTTCTCGCCGGGCCATATTACGAAGCAGATACCAACTATCTACGCAAGGAGATACTGCTTTCAATGTCTGGCAATGTTTTCGGATATTGGCTACAGATTAATTCCAGTTTTGGCTACATGCACAATTATTATCAGAATTTCTTGGCCTACCGTAGTTCCACTTCACTGTTCTACAGCTATGCATTCACTCCGTTGATTAATCCTGGAATCAGCGCTAATCTGTGGGTTGAATGGGATACACTGAATGCTGTTGCTACGGTAACACCGCGCTTTCGTCCATACATCACATTCTTCTTCAACAGCGACCTGAGACTAGAGGTTTTTAACGAAATGATTTTCGAAATGCCACGTGGTGATGTCGATGACGCGACACAAACGTCAAACCGGTTTGGCTTCTTGTTTTCCTGGCGTTTCAGACCCAAGTCATGGCTATACGTTGCGTTGAATGATTACCGTGAGCAGGATGATTTAGGCTCGTTGGAACCTCAATATCAGATTAGCGCGGTCAAGGCCAAGTACTTATTGTACTTTTGATTAACAACAACATGAAAGGAGTTGACATGATTGGTTTGATGAGGTTGCTAATCATTGCTGTACTATTCACCAACCCTATATCGCCAGCTATTGGCGCGACTGGCGATTCAATCGGGCGTATGCCGGAGATTGTGGTCACTACACACCGATATTACACTGAGAGTTCAGATGAGATAGGTATGATGCCTGAGGTCGTTGTGACTGCAAAGAGATATTCAGGATTTGACGAGAATGTCCAGCCACAACGACAAGGATACAACGAAAACAGTTTTCTGAGTTGGGTGTCAAAATACCTCTTGTGGATCTCGGTTGCAAGCTGCATTGTAGTTGCTGGGCTACTTATATTTGCGAGATTGCAGCGTAAACGCCACACAAACGCAAAAAAAGAAGCAGTATCGCCATGTTGCGTATAGATCCCATGAGTAGTAAACAATCAGAAGGCTAATCATGTACCAAAGAGATATCGAGAAACTCGAGAACATAATCAATGACAGGAAGAGAGCACATAAGTATTTGATGGCAAAGAAATCAAAGATCTACGAGGCGTTTCTTCTGATGGAGAAAGCGGCCTACACCACGGACGTGCTTGAAAGGAAGCACAAAGAACTCATCGCAATAGGTGTATCGATCGTAACCGATTGTGAATCTTGTCTGGAGTGGCATATCGGGCAGGCTTTAAAATCCGGTGCAACGAATCGACAAATAATCGAAGCGATAGAAGTGGCCATAGAAATGGGCGCCGGTCCGGCTGCAGTATCGAGTCGTTTTGCGTTGCAGGTTTTGGAGTATTACACAAAGGGACGCAATGCATCCGCGTGATGAAAAACCGAAAGGAGTAGCAAACATGAATGATTCAGAGATTCAACTAGCCACAGTGGAAGAAGAAGAGATTAAAAGGTTGCTGGCTGCGGCAGGACTGCCATATGATGATATTCACATGCACTTGCACAATTTTCTCGTGGCAAGGCATGATGATGTATTCGTTGTTACAGTGGGTCTTGAGATATATGGCGAATTGGGGCTGTTACGGTCACTTGTCGTAGCATCGATTTCTCAAGGTAACGGCATTGGTAGGATGCTCTATGACAGAGTTATGGCTTATGCGCCGGGTCAGGGTACTGTATTTGCTCACGACAACAGCCGAAAAGTTCTTTGGGACACTCGGATTCACGGTTGTTGATCGAAGTAAGTTACCAGAGACAATTCGAAAGACTAATGAATTCCTGAACCTTTGTCCGACAAGTGCCGTTTGTATGACCAGAAGAATCGATAATAAAATATTTTATATAACAAAAGAATTGCTCGACTTTGCGCCTAAAATGCCGGGAGTAAAGATGTGGGCAATCGCTTTGGACAAAGCCATGTTTACCTATTTTGACATAGAACCAGAAACCAGATTTGAGAGACACAAGCATGAGAGCGAGCAGATAACGTTCGTTCTTGAAGGTGAATTCTTTTTCGAAATTGCTGACAAGACGATATGTCTGGAGCCCGGTACCGTCATTGCTATCCCCTTAAATGCTCCACATGCCGCATACACAAAGGATAAACGGGTGATAGCCGTAGACGCATGGTCTCCAATAAGGCACGAATATTTGGATGAAGAAAGGAGTAAGTAATGAAGAAGGAATTTGAAGGCAACATCTTGAATCCATTACCTGTAGTTTTGGTGGGTACTCTGATCGATGGTCGGCCGAACTACTGCATAATAGGATATATGTCACCCTTTGATTTTGGCAAGCATGTTTTCTTTAGTCTATATAAGAAGCGTTACACGTGGGTCGGCATTCAGGAAAACAAAGCATTCAGTGTGAACATCCCATCAGATAGACTAATGAAGGAAATTGAGATTTGTGGTAGCAAGTCAGGCCGTGATGTCGACAAGTCGAAGCTGTTTCACACTTTTTACGGCAAGCTCGAGTCTGCGCCTATGATACGTGAGTGTCCCCTCACCATGGAGTGTAAGGTGACCGACATTGTCGATTACGAGCCCAGCAAAGGAATAATCGGTAAGGTTGTGAAATCCTATGCAAACCCCGAACTCGTGAAAGAAGGCGTGATCGATATGCAAAGAGCTCGGTTGATTACTTGGACAACCGGGGGTGATTTCTCGTACTATCGACTCGGCGAGAAAATTCTGCCAGAAAAAGAAACAGATTAGTCTTCACACTCCTTACGTGTGTCTCCAAGTATAGATGGCATGAATTTGACATTGCTTCTCTAAATTCGTTTGAGATAAACGCGATGGAATCACTTACCTCAGTGACAAGTGACTCATGGGTGGGCATTTCTTAGATTGATGGGTAGTTTATTATCGCCACCTGTTGAGGCCAATGCGAGCAGGGTGGTGATGCATCTTAGACTTGTCAAAGTGCATTGACATTGTATGCTGCGCAAGTAGAATTCGTTGAAACACTAAGCACAAAACTGCACAAGAGAGGAAGGAGGTTACAGCGTGGAAGCAAAAGCTTTTATATGTCAGAGTTGTGGTATGCCTATGCAGAAAGAGAAGGATTTCGGTACCAATGCCGATGGTGCGAAGAACGGCGAATATTGTCATTTTTGCTTTAAGGACGGCAAGTTTACTGATGAAGGTATCACCATGGAACAAAAGATCGACAAATTGGTAGAGATCGCGGTATCGCAGATGAGTATACCTAAAGAGAAAGCCCGTGCTCAGGCGGATGAGATCATCCCGACTTTGAAACGGTGGCGTAAAGAACCATAATACGTAAAAGGAGGTTTGTGTTGAAAAAGAATAAGTACCAGAGACTTCTCGACGGAGAAACAAAGCCATCTGAGAGAAGCATATTGGTAGCCATAGGGACGCGCGGTACAAAGTTGTGGAAGCAACTGAGAGCTTTCCTTAAGGTGAACTACGATTTCAAACCAGAATTGCACTTCTATGGCATCAAATATGGTTGGTGTTTTAAATACACGCGGAAGAACAAGACACTCTGCGTGCTCTTTCCAGAGACCAAGGCATTTACCGTATTAGTGGTCCTTGGCAAGAAAGAAGTTGCCCAGTTTGAGGAGAAAAGACTGAGTTTCAACGAAGACACCCGGAGGTTGTTCAAGACAGCTTATCAATACCACGATGGAAAATGGCTGTACAAAAGAGTTGTGAATAATAGTGATGTGAAGGATGTCATCGCGCTCATCAAGATGAAGAGGAGACAGAAAGGCAGGAAAGTTTCATGAAGAAACTCGTGAATAGAGAAGTCAGTGGTAATATAGCCGTATTAAGATTGAACCGTGAAGTTACTAATGCAATAAATCTGGATTTAATCAATGAAGTATCTGAGCACTTGCGGCTAAGTGGGGAAGACGGTGATGTAGATGGGATTGTGCTTACCAGTGCCAACGACAAATTTTTCTCTATCGGTTTTGATATTCCCGAACTCATCAGATTGAATAGGGATGATTTCGAGGATTTCTATCACTCTTTTAATCACCTGTGCATACATCTGTACACTTTTCCAAAACCTGTTATTGCAGCCATTACCGGCCATGCTGTAGCTGGAGGGTGCATATTGACGCTTTGTTGTGATTACCGATTCATTGCTGAGGGCAAGAAACTGATGGGACTCAATGAGATTAAACTTGGTGTACCCCTACCGTATCCGGCTGATTGTATTCTGAGGCAGATCGTCGATGATCATACTGCGCGCACGATTTTGGATACTGGTGATTTCTTCCCGCCAGAAGAGACGCTTGAAATGGGTCTGGTTGATGAAGTTTTGCCGTTGGATCGTGTTGCGGCACAGTCAATCGAAAAAGCACAATCAATAATTGCCTTATCAACTGAAGCCTTTGGCATGATAAAGCGAAATCGCACGGAGAAGATTGCTGAGCAGATACGAGGTAATCTTTTGGGGAAAGAGAAGATTTTTATTGATCTCTGGTATTCAGATAAAACGCGCGAAAAACTGAGAGCAGCACTTGAGAAATTTTGACCCTACGGAGACGGCAGTATGAAGGATCTATTTGCTAAATGTGGATTCAACTGTGGGCATTGTCCAGCCTATGCTGCTAATGCCAAAACACTGAAGGATAGAAGAAAATGTAGTGATGGCTGGCGTAAATACTTGGACGCGAGTTTGAAACCTGAGCGTTGCGTGTGTCTGGGCTGTCAGGCAAAAGATCCTTGGAAAGCGGGTAACATGTTGCCCGACCGTATTTGCTACGTAAGGCCGTGTGTAATACAAATGAATATCAAAACATGTGCATACTGCCCATGGTTTCCATGTGAAGATTTGTTGGCACGGATCCCCGGTAAAGATCTACGTAAGGTAGTTGAGTCAAGAATAGGCAGACCACTGTCGCAAGAAGATTATCATACATTCATTAAGCCATATGAGGGCATAAAGCATCTGCACGAAATGCGCGCATCGCTCGGTAAGCAGGATATTGTAGAGAAACGTGAAGTGAAGCCTCTCAAAGCAAGAATTGCCTCGTTCCCTGTAAGGTTTGGCATTTCTAGGCCCAGACGAGCAGCGTTTGAGAAACTCTATACGTTCATGAAAGATGTTATCACGGGAAATACCAAAACCTATGCACGTCAGATCATCATGAAAAGACGCAAATCACACATGTTAAGCCTGTTATGGGTGTTTGGCCGGTACGGCAGGCTTATGAGCGGTAAGCGTGCGGAGCTTGTCATCGATAGCGTTACCCATGGCTCACGGCCAGAAGTTGGCTATTTTGTACGCAAGCGAGACAACCAGCTTTTTGACGTGTTTGTGCAATCCATTAGAATCATGAGAGGTTTTGGTGCCAAGGGTGAGTTTGTATCAAGAGAGCCACACGGTTGGCAGTTGAAGCTTTCATTTGACATGAAGGCTGGTGGTGCTTCAACGCTTCAGGCGTTGAGGCGCTACGCTACAAAACTCGTTGAGAAGTACGGTGAGCCTAAATACGCGGGTAGCTCGCAACTAGAAGGAAAGGCTTATTCACTTTTTGCCAAAGCCGATATGAATGTGCTATCTTAACGAAGATAGACGCACATAGCAAATTGACTTGACACAGTAGTACATTTCAATACAATACAAACAGGAGGTATAGATGGGAAAATATCTCATAATGTTTTTTTGCGTGGCTATGATCGCGACTGTGTGTACACAAGAAAACGGCGGAGCTTTCGACTATAATATGGTACGAACGGAAACGCGCACCTGGCACACATCCGAGGTGACTCAAATCCATGCGACTACGGTGAATGGGGATATGGCTGTCGCTGCACTGCAAGATACTCTGGTTACGGCCGAGATTACCAGGAGTTGCACTGGCGCCGATTCAGCAGATGCTGAGGCTCATATCGCTAATATTGCTATAAGCGAGAGCATCAATGAGGGACAGCTCAACCTAGAGGCTGATATGCCGGATGATGCCGCGCGTGATTATCAGGCGGATTTCGATATCACCTCTCCCCAGTCGAAATATGTCAATCTCACAACCGTAAATGGAGACGTGACAGTAAATGACATGATAGATGGCGCAAGAGTGGTCATCACAAACGGTGGGATTGCTACGGCAAACCTACGGGGTGGTTTTGATGGTGTGATTGTCAATGGCACGATTAACTGTGATATGGAAGCACTCGAGCTCGGCGAATCGGCACTCTTGGTTACTACAAATGGTGCAGTGAATTTGAAGTTGCCGGCCGACGTATCTGCCAATTTCAACGCGGCAACCACAAATGGTGAGGTTGTGGTCACCGGTTTTGCATCGGTAACCTACACAATAGACGAAGAAAATCATAAAGCCGGTACGATCGGTGGTGGCGGCGCAGTCATCGATATTGGTGTTGTTAACGGCGATATAACGATAATGGCACGGTAGTGTATGGTGCCCTGGATATAGACACTAAGACTAAATTACAAATTTATAAAAAATGATGGACATGGGGTCAGGTTCTTGACCCCATGTTCTTTGTAGGCTATTTCCGGCGCAAGTTTTGGCGCTAGCCTCTGTCTAAAGTAATGGAAAGATCTTTCGAGTACCGCAGTCATGGCCGAAATCACTAGGCGAGAAGATAGCGACGAATTGCTCATCAAACAAGTTGGGCAAGGCGACGAACATGCCTTTGAACGCCTGGTTCACAAATACGAGCAAGCAGTGTTTAATACGATTTACCGCTATATCGGTAATCAGGACGATGTCGAGGACCTGGCTCAAGAGATTTTCATAAAGGTGTGGCGTAATGCCAAGAAATTCAAAGGCAAATCAAAGTTCTCGACATGGTTGTACAGAATAACTGCAAATCACTGCCTTAATTACCGGCGAAAACGTAAGCACGGAAGTATCTCTCTGGATGAGTTGACCGAACACGGCAAGACTCCAAATGCTCTGAAAGTTGAGCCGGACTGGGAACAGAAGAGAAGAGTTGAATCGGTGAGAAAAGCGGTGGATGAATTGCCCGAGCGGCAGCGTATGGCCCTTGTCCTGGCCCAGTACGAGGGTAGATCGTACAAAGAAATCGCCGAAATTATGAAGGTTTCTTTATCGTCGGTTGAATCGCTTATCTTTAGGGCGCGAAGTCACCTGAGAGAAAAACTGGCAAAGGTTGTGTGAAATGAAAATTCTACCGCAAGAATTGAATCGATTTGCTTGTCAAAATAGATAGGAGAAAAGATGAAGTGTTCTCAGATAAAGAAAAAACTCTCGGCATATATAGACGGCGAGATAACAGATAATGAAAAGATAATGATAAAGAAACACCTGAAGGCTTGTGCAATATGCCAAGAAGAGGTGGCTGTATTGTCGAGGGTCAAGGGGTCTCTCAGTGTGCTGGACGGAATGGAGGTGCCGCCGTATTTCATGGCGCGACTCAGACAGCGCATCAGAGACGAGAAACTGGAGACTGTCGAACACATTCCATTTCTGGAGAGAATCAGACGGCTCGCAGTTCCCGCTGCAACCGCTGCGGCGGTGGTGGCCTCACTTTTCGTCGGTAGTCAGATGGGCAGGACGCTATATCAGGCAATTACTGACGGTTCTCGACAATCAGGCGTCGAGGCCACCGACGTTCTCGGTTTAGGCTCTTTTGAAGCATTCCCAGAGGGTTCCTTATCGGAAATTTATGATGAGCTTGTTACTGGAGGGAACAATGGATAAAAAAGTGTTAGTTATTGTTCTTATCGTCTCAGTCGCCATCAACCTGGCCACTATGTTCACCTTCGGATACTTTTGGTGGACAAGACACACCGGCCGACAAGAATTCTGGACGCGACCACGTATGATGCTAGATTGGCAACATACACGGTTTGTTAGAGAACTCATGCTCACTGATGATCAGATAACGCAGATAATAAAAGCAAATGAGGAGATGAGGAATGCAATGCACCCCCTGCGCGAGGAGTTGTTTGAGAAACGTCGAGAATTGATGTCATTAGTCAGAGAGAAAGAAACCAATAGGAGTCGTGCTGACATGCTGCTTGAAGAAATTTCATTGCTACAGGCACGGCATGATGAATATATCTTTGATCGATTGCTTACTATGAAGAATATTCTGACGCCTGAACAGCAGCAGAAGTTGGGTGCGTTGCTTAATACATTGCTCGAAGAAGGACGGCCACATGAGATGCCGCACCGACCAGGACTGCCTCATAGACATTTTGAATCACCCCGAGGTGAAAAAGGACGTTAGTATGTCTGTGCAAGAAAGGAGAAAGACATGTTGAAACCGAAACCAAGACATATTGTGCTGCTTGTTGCAGCATTGCTACTCGTGACTGGTAGTGCTTTTGCGCAGCCGCCAGGACATGGGCCCGAACGCGGTGAAAGACAACATCCGCGCGAACATGGAATGATGATACCCGATCTGACCGAGGCGCAGAAAGAGCAAATGAAAGAACTAAGGGTTGAACACATGAAAGCATTACAGCCGTTGCGTAATCAAATGGGTGAAAAGAAAGCTCGGCTGCGTACGTTATCAACGAGCGACAAAGTCAATATGACCGAGATAAATCGCGTCATTGATGATATCGGCAAAATGCAAACACAAATGATGAAGCTCAGAGCGCAACATCGTCAGGATGTCCGCAAGCTTCTCACTGATGAGCAGCGTGTTATCTTCGACGCCCACAAGCCTCCGCACCAAGATGGACCTCCTCATGCTGGAAAGCATCTTGGGAGAAAGCCGCACTAAAGAACACGAGAGAGGGATTTGCGACCTAAGCCGCGAATTCCCTTTTTTTAGCCACATATTGGTGATGGGCACCAACTCTTAAACTTTTGATGGACAAGATACGTACTCCGTGTCTTTTTTGTACACAGATGTCATACTTCCAGGATCACGGTGTCATTGATATCCGCGATTTGATGATCCATTTTTCAGTGTATTTATGAGTTTGTATCTCAGGACCTAAGATCTCCGGTGCAACTTATCACATCTTTTCCACGTATACCTAGTAGACAGATGCGAGAGAATACTCAAAGGAGGAAACATGAAATACCGACAAATGGCTTGTATATGGTGGCTAATTGTCTCCATGGTGTTAATAATACCTCAGCAGGCAGCTAGCGGATCAGTACCCGAACTCATCCCAAGAGAAGTGCTTTTCGGCAATCCCGTCAGAATCACTGCTCGTTTGTCGCCCGATGGTAAGGTTCTGGCCTACATTGCTCCGATTGATAATGTGTTGAATATCTGGATCAGGACGATAGGTACCGAGGATGATCGGCCAGTAACAAAAGACGATAATCGGGGTATACGTTACTATTTTTGGGCAGAAGACAGCAGGCACATTATGTATGCACAGGATGCCGAGGGAAACGAAAATTGGCGTTTATACTCGGTCGATCTTGAAACAGAAGAGATTAAAGACTTGACTCCCTTCGAAAACATTCAGGTTCGGATGGTCGAAACAAACAAGCGCTTTCCGAACGAACTGCTGTTCTCGATGAACAAGGAAGACCCAAAGGCGCATGATGTGTATCATCTAGATTTAATATCTGGTGAGATTACGTTGGTTGCTAAGAATCCTGGCGATGTTATAGAATGGGTCATCGATACGGACTTCAAAGTACGCGGAATCATAACCGCCAAACCGGACGGTGGATTCGATTTGATGGTGCGCGACAGTGATGATGATGATTGGAGAGTGCTAGTAACTTGGGACGCCGAAGATGGCATGACAAGTGCTCCAAATTTCGTGAGTCCGCCAACTGTTTTCTCTGAAGATGGCAAATATATCTATTTCATGGACTCTCGAGGCGTTAATGCAGGACGCTTGGTTAAGATGGAAATCGCCACAGGTAATATTGGAGTATTAGTCGAAGATCAACAATATGATGTCAGTAAGCATGCCTTACTCCACCCAGTAACAAATGAGATTCAAGCAGTTGCGGTGCAGAGAGCGCGTCTTGAATGGGTGGTTTTAGATAAGACAATCACAGATGATCTAGATGCGATAGCTACACTTGATCATGGTGATTTCACAATATTGAGTCGCGATAATGACGACGATACCTGGCTTGTAGCTTTTGAAAAAGACAACGGTCCGGTTTCTTACTATGTTTACAATTTGACGACTAAACAGGGAAGGTACCTTTTTAATCAGAAACCAGATTTGGACGAGTATACCTTAGCATCGATGAAACCTATCTCATTCACTTCTCGTGATGGGTTGACCATTCATGGTTATATCACGTATCCGGTAGGGCAAGAGAAAACAAATCTNCCTGTGGTTCTCGCCGTCCATGGTGGGCCGTGGGCGCGGAACACATGGGAATTTGATGCCGATGCGCAGTGGTTTGCGAATCGGGGATACGTGTGCCTGCAGGTAAATTTCCGTGGGTCGCTTGGATATGGAAAGGATTTTGTGAATGCAGGTGACAAAGAATGGGCTGGTAAAGTGCATAATGACCTCGTGGACGCAGTCGACTGGACGATCGACCAAGGCATTGCCGATCCAGAGAGAATAGCAATATTTGGTGGATCTTATGGTGGATATGCTGCATTGGTTGGCGCAACTTTCACTCCGGATCTATTTTGCTGTGCCGTAGATATGTTTGGTCCGAGTAATCTTATTACATTCATCGAGGCGATCCCACCATGGTTTTCAACGTTACTTGCCACTATACATAAAAGAATGGGTAATCCCGAGACTGAAAACGACTTGCTGAAAGCGCAATCACCACTCTTCAAGGTTGATAGGATAAAGATTCCAATTCTTATTGCTCAGGGTGCTAATGATCCGCGTGTAAAGCAAGCTGAATCGGAACAGCTTGTTGAAGCGATGAAACAAAAGGGTCTAGACTATGAATACGTGCTTTTTCCGGATGAGGGTCATGGGTTTAAAAAGCCTCATAACCGTCTCAAGTTTTATGCGGCGGCTGAAAAATTCCTCGCCAAGTATTTGGGTGGCCGGTACGAGGAAGCAGCGCAGTAATTAGGGTAATAAACGGGATAAGTGTTTGGTAACTGCTGATGAAACTGTTGTCCGTTCTGTGCTTGCCTATTATCTGGCAGATACTGTACTCGGCACAATATCAATATGATCTTACGGGAACTGTCGACTAAATTTGACTTCAACCTTGACTTTTAAGGTTTTCTTGTTACAGTTACTGACCCATATGCATAAAATAGTACTCATTCTACTTTGGATTGTGGGAGCGACAACTTTTATTAACGCGTCGTCAATCGACATCCACGAACCCGAATATGATGTTAGAATTGAGCAGGTTGAGTGCGATGAATTTATCGTCCCGCGCGATTCTGCTTCGCTTGATTCATTAATATGCTATAAGATGGCTGAAAATCATATTCCAGGATTGACCTCGATGGCAATCAGGGATGGCCAGATCCTCTGGAACCAATCCTATGGCTACGCGGTTCTCGAAGATAGCATGCCGGTTGCCGACACGACAATCTTCTATCTTGGTTCGGTCTCTAAGACCGCGACGGGTGTTGCATTAATGCAGGTGTGGGAGAATTATCCATTCGACCTAGGCGACGATGTCAGTGACTATCTCACTTTTACGGTACGCAATCCATTATACCCAGATTCAGTAATAACAATTCGAATGATCATGACCCATATGTCGAGTATCAATGACAACTATGATATTCTGGGTCCCCTGAACATACAGGGAGATTCTCCGATTCCCCTGGGATATTTCCTCGAGCAATACCTGGTACCGGGTGGAGAATACTACAGCCCAGACAATTATAATCCCTGGCCTCCTGCGACACAGGATGACTACTGTAACGTGGCTGCCGCACTGGCTGGTTATCTGGTTGAAACAGTGGCCGATAGTTTCCCAATATGGTGTCATGATTCCCTCTTTGAGATTTTGAGTATGAATGAGACGTCATATTTTTTGGTCGACCTCGATACCAGCAACATCGCAATGCCGTATCACTGGGATGGTTCTACCCATGTTCCATACGGGCACATAGGTAAGCCTTACTATCCCTGCGGGACTCTCAGGACGAGTTCGAATCAGCTGGCACGTTTTCTTGTCGCCTTCATGCAATACGGGCTGATCGATGACACGGTGAGAATACTTGATAGCGCGACGGTGGAGCTAATGACTACACCGCAGTACCCCATATTAAACCCCGAGCAAGGACTTTTCTGGTATCGCAAATTCCTTGATGGAAGGTGGATCTGGGGACATCAAGGTGTCTTCGATGGCATTCGTACCAGAATTGCTTTTGACCGGAGCAACAATACCGGGGCCATAGTACTAACGAATGGGGAAGATATAAGTAGTGTTACGCAGATTACCATCGCGCTTCTGAATTATGCGGCGCAGTTTGGCGTTGCTGAAAAAGAATCACGTGCCGCGATGCCGTCGATGGTTAGACTATTCCAGAATTGTCCAAATCCGTTTCACAGCGTGACAAACATTCGATTTGTGTTGCCCGAAGCAGACGATATTTCATTGAAGATTTACAATGTCATAGGCCAAGAAGTAAGGACATTGGTTGATCATAAGCTTGAGGCAGGTGAACACAAAATCGTTTGGAACGCGGGCGGAATCCCGAGCGGTGTTTATTATTATCGGCTCAGCACTGGGGACCAAAGTCGAACAAAACGCACTATTTTGCTAAACTAAGCTTCAATTCTCTTTCAAGACATATGAAATTCCGTGAGGAGGATTTATGCCATTCCACGTAGATAGATTTCGTTTGAGTTACAAGACAGTTGTTGGCAAGGATCCTTTGTCTGGACTCGGTATCAGATTGTCAGAATACAAATTAATGAAGACGCCGGCATGAAAAGCGAGCTTCATAAAAGAGTCGATAGTGGGGTCAGAACTAGACAATGGACAAAATCATGTGTGTTGTTGATACCTATTGTCCATTGTCTAGTTCTGACCCCACTGGCGGTTTATGAAAAATTTGAGAAAATATGGCAGGGCACCATACGGAGTAGCGGTAATTCATGGAGGCCCTGGTGTACCCGGAGAAATGGGTCCGGTAGCGCGTGAACTTGCATCTGAACAGGGCGTTTTGGAACCTCTCCAGACTGCGGGTACACTTGAAGGACAGGTTGAAGAATTAAATTACATTCTTGGCGCATACGCAGACCTTCCGATTACACTTATTGGCTATTCATGGGGTGCCTGGTTGGGTTTCATTGTTGCTGCCCGCTATCCATCCAAGGTGAGGAAGCTGATATTAGTCAGCAGCGGACCATTTGATAAAAAATATGCTCGAGTTATAATGGAAAGCCGGTTGGATCGACTCGACGCCGAAGAAAAAAGAGAAGTCCTTACCTTGACCAAATCATTAAGCGATTCCGATAGCGGAAACATGAATAAGAAAATGGCCCGTTTTGGGGAATTGATTGCCAAAGCTGACGCTTATGATCCCATACAGCAAAAAGATGAGACGCTTGCAGTTCAGTATCACGTCTTTCAAAGCGTTTGGAAGGATGCTGAAGGAGTTTCGATTCATTCCGATCAAGAATTGTGGCCATACACCCTGGATTGAGAGGCAGGCAAGGAGTGAGTTCTTTGGGATCCTTAAAGCAGAATTAAGAACATAGTCTAATGGTGGTGATTGCGTCGGGGCAAAGGGTGATTCTGCGAGACGGACTTCTCTCTGACGCGGATGACTATATCCGGTGGATGAGGCGCGGTGAATGGATGCGTTTCGATGCACCCTGGGAAACTGGTGGACAATCTATGACTGACCAAGAAATCAGAAGAAGCTTTTCAGAGAGATTCTTGCACGGCCTTTCAGTGCCGCGCAAGCGTGCCATAATCTGCAAGAAAGAAGAAAGAGCTTTAGGTTGGGTTAACCGGTACGGGGATAAAAGATCCCCGAGTGCTTGGTCCATAGGAATTGATATTTGTGAGGACGATTGTTTGAACAAGGGTTTTGGTACTGAGGCGTTGAGACTGTGGATCGACTACCTTTTCTCAAACTCGGATGTTCACCGCATCGGCTTTGATACTTACTCATTTAACGAGAGAATGATACGTACCGGAGAGAAACTGGGCTTCATTCATGAAGGTACTGACAGACAGATTATGTTTTGGCTGAATGAATGGGTTGATCGCTTACATTTTGGATTGCTTCGTGAAGATTGGGAAAAACGAGAAGCAAAATGAATACAACAGATCCAAAACTAATCGCTCTTCAGTTTAACGAGTACATTAATAAGCAAGACATAAAAGGACTCTCCAGCCTGATGACTGAAGACCATACTTTCATCGATCGAAAAGGAGAGGTGGATAAAGGAAAAGGATCAATGACCAAGGGGTGGATAGAGTTCTTCAAGAGCTTTCCAAAATACAGGAACACTTTCACCAGAGTTGGATCGCAAGATGATCTGGTTATCTTAATAGGGTACGCATATTGGTCAGAAGAAAACAAATATGACCCCGCCATTTGGACGGCAAGGATAGAAAACGACCTTGTCGCGGAATGGCGCATTTATGAGGATACTGAAGAAAATCGCAAAATGCTCGGTGTGACTTAAATAGCACACCGTTTGTGAGTCGCGCAAGTGGTCGTGTTGACATGTTTCAGAAAATACAATAAAATAAGGCATGAGCGATAAAAGAATACATCTGATGGGTATTGAGATATTCATTCTTGTCGATAACGAAAGTGAATCGGATGAATTGCAGACCGAATGGGGGCTTTCAGTATTAGTCAGAGCACACTACCCTGAACAGTATTTGGATGTTTTATTCGACACTTCCATTACCGGCGAAAAAGTATTGGCAAATATGAAGAAAATGAAACTGGACCTTTCAAAGGTTGATTACATAGTCCTCTCACACAAGCACTTTGATCATACGGGAGGTCTTGTTGATATCTTACAAGTTAAAGATGACTGGGTTACGATACTGCATGGAGAGAATTTCTTCGAACCAAGTATCGTCGCTAAGCCCTTTCTTTCACACCTCACGCTAATGCCCTTTCTGGAAAGGAAAATTGTTGACCTGAAAGGTATGCTAACGCCAGTCAGAACGCCGCTGGAATTTGCACCCGGTCTGTTTGTTTCTGGTAAGATTCCGTTCTTGACCGATTTTGAAGTACCCAACCCACCCGCCTATAGATTAGTACCGCCGGATATGATTCAAGATGAAATAGAAGAAGAGCTGGCATTGATCGTCAATTTGGGAAAGGAATTGGTGATAGTCAGCGGTTGCTCACACCGGGGTATTGTTAACATAGTACAGAATGCTGTGTCAGTGACGGAAATTTCGACTGTTCGGGCAATCGTGGGTGGACTTCATCTGGGCGATCGTGAACAGAGGATAAACAGGACTATCGAAGAATTAGATAGACTAAGTGTTAAGGAGTTCTATATTGGTCATTGTACTGGTGACAAAGCAACTAGGCAATTCAAAGAAACCTTTGACGATCGTGTCAAAAGAACGCACTCTGGTATGATTATTAAATTTTGATACAGGAGGCAAGCGTGAAGGACAAATCAAGGATCGTTTTTTCATTGTTGGTTCTGGTATTCATACTAGTTACGGCAGTTGTTTGGAGACCGTGGTCAGCCGGAAAGACGAAGGAGCAATTTGCAGAGCACGAAGAAGAAGACAGGAGTGAAAAGCCGCATGAGTGGTTTTATATGCAAAGGGCATACCCTAGCCGTTTGATAAACGCAGAGGCGCATAAAATGGCATACCGCCAGGCTCTCGATATGATGGATCAGTATGCCAGCCGTGACAACGGTGTTTGGGTTTCAAAGGGGCCGACGAATATTGGTGGCCGAATCACGGGTGTCGCCTTACATCCATCAAATAGCAGTGTCATCTATGCCGGAGCCGCAGACGGTGGAGTGCTTAAATCAACCGATGGTGGAGTTACTTGGGACATGCTTACGGATCATTTCTCCACGCTTTCTGTCGGCGATGTGGCAATCGATCCGAACGATCCGAACACAGTATATGTAGGGCTCGGTGAAGCCAATCTGGCTGGCGACAACTATGACGGTGATGGAGTTTACCGAACTACTGATGGCGGTGTTTCATGGACCAATATCGGGCTTGCGCAAACTAAGCGGATCGGTCGCGTTGCCGTGCATCCAACAGACAGTGATATTATATTCGTGGCCGGAGCGGGTGCGCAGTTCAGCGCGGATAGCGCGCGCGGCATATACCGCACGACTGACGGCGGGACGACCTGGAGCAAAGTGTTGTATATCTCCGATTCAACATCGGCCATCGACCTGCGGATTGACCCGACACATCCAGATACGGTCTATGCCGCAATGTGGGAACGAATGCGGTCACCAACACGCAGAAAGGCAGGGGGTGTAACCTCGGGTATCTACCGAAGCACGGATATGGGTACGACCTGGACCGAACTGACGAGCGGCTTGCCGTCAGGCCCGACGGTCGGAAGAATTGGTATCGCCATCTGCCAGACAAGCCCCAACGTACTTTATGCGCTCTATGCCGATTCGATCGGATATCTTGATGCTGTGTACAAGACAACCAACGGGGGCAATAACTGGGCGCCGACTTCAGGACAACCTCCCTATTATTTGTACTACAGCTACGGCTGGTATTTCGGGCAAATTCGTGTACACCCTACGAACCCAGACGTTGCTTTCGTGTTGGGCGTACCGCTCTATCGTACGACTAACGGCGGAAGTTCATGGTCTGATGTTTCGGGAATTCAGCATGTAGACCATCACGCACTAGAATTCGACCCTACAAACTTTAACCACATAGTAGATGGCAATGATGGGGGTGTCTATTACTCAACCAACGGCGGTACAGTATGGACAAAATCCTACAATTTGCCGATCACTCAATTCTATGCCGCTACTATTGATGAACTTAATCCTGAGCGTACCTATGGAGGGACCCAGGATAATGGTACTATGCGGACGCTGACCGGTAACCTGGACGACTGGGAGATGATACTGGGGGGAGATGGTTTCTATTGCATCGTGGATTATACAAATTCGAATATCATCTATGCTGAATACCAGTGGGGTAATCTTGAGAAATCCACTGACGGTGGCTACAGTTTCTTTTCGGCAACCGACGGCATCAATCCGTATGACCGTACCAACTGGTCCACACCGGTAATTATGGATCCTAACAATCATCTTGTTCTTTACTACGGCGCTAACCGGTTGTACAAAACTACGGACGGAGCAGGATACTGGAATGCGATCAGTAGTGACTTAACCAATGGCCCTGGTTCGGGCAACCTGACCTATGGGACGATAACAACCGTTGCCGTGGCTCAAACCGACGGCGATGTAGTATATGTTGGCACAGACGATGCTAATGTTTGGGTTACGACAGACGGTGGTTCAGACTGGACTAGTATAAACACGGGTTTACCAGACCGATGGGTGACACGCGTTGCCATTGACCCGACCAATGAAGCAATTGCCTATGTGACCTTTTCTGGTTATCGGTACGATTCGCCATTGCCTCACGTGTGGCGGACTACCAATTACGGTACTACGTGGGATGACATATCTTCTAACTTACCCGAGGTACCCGTGAACGTGATCGCAGTGGATCCGCAAAATACAGCGACACTATATATTGGCACTGATTACGGAGTGTACTACACTACAAATGCCGGCAACGTGTGGGAACCGCTGGGAACCGGTCTTCCCTTGAGCGCGGTCGATGACCTGGTGATGCACAACGGAACACGTGTTCTCCGAGCCGCAACCCACGGCCGTTCTTTCTTTGAGTTCGACCTAGATCAGATTGGCATAAGAGAACGAGAAAAAGTGGTTGAAACAGATTTTAGAGGGATTGGTTTGCAGGTTGTGAGCCCGAGTCGAAATGCAGTTCGATTTTCTTACCATGTATCGAAGGCCGGCGTAGTACGGATTAATATTTATGATGTTGCAGGTCGCATGGTCCAAGCATTGATTGATGAAATGGTTAGTGCCGGTAAACATGAAATGACAAAGCCAGTGAGGTTGCCCGCCGGTACATATTTTGTCCGAATGGAAGCGCAGGATGAGAAAGTAACAAGGAAGATAGATATCGTAAAATAAGGACTTTTTGCAGAAAAGGTTAAAAATGTTATGCCTGTCCCCAGCAGTGAATACAAAATCGAGATAGAAATATTCGAAGGCAACGGCGGTCAGCTCATGAAAGAAGGTGACGAGATAATATACCCTGATTTTGTAAAAGAAGGAATATGTGCCTGGATGTACCGGGGAGACGGTGAAAGGAGTTATCAGGTCGGCCGAAAGTTTTCCTATCCGGAAGAAAAAAATAAAATATGTCATTGGCTTTTGGATAGCCTGAAAGGTGTCCTTGAAGCACTGAGTACAGGTGAAACACTGAACTGGGACTATAAAGATACACCTTATGAAAAAATGATTGACCCTGATGGCGAAACTACCGAATATGTCCGTTGTATCGACCCCACCGCTTCGGGGATTGTGGTTAAGATAATTAGGACGAAGGTGACGACATGAAAAAAACATTGAAGGATTTGGCTTCGGTTGTATTGGTGCTTTGTGGTTCGCTGGCATTTTGTGCGAAACATTATGCGCCACAACGTGAAGTTGAACGATTCCATAATGTGATTGTACTCATTCCTGATGGTTGTGGTGTGGCACATATGGCCATTGCACGATGGTTTAAGGGTGCGCCGCTGGCCCAGGATTCAATGGATGTCAGTTTTGTCCGCACATTCTGTGCCAATTCTATGATAACCGGATCGGCAGCAGCCGCGACTGCATTTGCCACTGGATTCAAGACATGGGAAGATTCGGAAAAAGCCAAATGCCTTTCGGTGTGCCCCGATTCTTTGCTCTTACCACAAGCACAGGAGTTTCCGGTTTCTGAACAGTGGCGTCCGGTTGCCACTGTTCTGGAAGGTGCGCGCCTTGCCGGTAAGGCAGTGGGACTCGTTGCGACGTGTCGGGTAAGCCATGCAACACCAGCAGCTTATGCCAGCCATTGGCACTCCCGTGACAATAATAGTTTGCTTATCGAGCAGATGGTCTACGGAGATATTGATGTGGTTTTCGGAGGGGGATTTCGGTATTTGGTCGACGCTCATGCGCAGGTTCCCGGAAGTTCTTCAAAGGGAGGGCGCCGGGACGGCGAGAATCTGTACCAGGTTCTAAGATCTAACGGCTACACAGTTGTCACTGACAGAGAAGGACTGAATACCCTTGAACCGAATGCACGCAAAGTATGGGGTATGTTCGCTGATAATCACATGGTCCATGATATTGACCGGTCTAAGCTTGCCCCTGATGAACCTTCGCTTGCAGAAATGACAGAAAAGGGAATAGAGATATTGAGCAAGGATACGGATGGTTTTTTTCTTATGGTCGAAGGTAGTCAGGTTGACTGGTCTTCTCATGATAATGATCCGGTCGGCGTGGTGACCGATTATATCGCGTTCGACCAGGCAGTTAGGGTTGCACTAGATTTTGCCAAATCTCACCCCGAGCAACGTACCCTCGTCTTGATTTTTCCTGATCACGATAACGGCGGCATGTCGCTCGGACGCAGGGATATGAATTCGTATGCATTCAGGCCAGAGGATATGAAAAGTGCTATAGAGAATGCCTCCCTGACCGCCGACGGGGTCGAGGTGTTAATATGGAATAGTGCGAGAAATGTCGGTCCGAACGCGGATTCAATTGAGCATGTTGTTGCGCAGTACTACGGCATTGCCGACTTGACCGACGAAGAGACAGAAGCGATTCTCAGGGAACTAGCAGATACCGTGGATGTCAATCTTAGAACTGTTATCGGCCCTATGTTGAGCGAGCGAGCCGGAATTGGTTGGACTACATTTGATCATACGGGTAATGACGTGCCACTGTTTAGCTATGGCTTGAGCAGAGTGCCGCAGACCCTTGACAATACCGAAATCGCACATTTGTGCGCGCATGCAATGGGCTTTGACCTGAGTGATGTTAATGATAGACTCATCGTAGATGCCGGCGAGCTGTTTGATGACGCTACACTCATGATTGATACTTCAGGAGTGGAGATGAGTAAAGGGCATCTCATTGTGGAAAAAGATGAAAAGAAGGCGGTTTTTCCTTTTTTCAAGAATGTAATGATCGTAGGTCAAGATACAGTGGCGCTTGAAGGGTTGACACTCTATTCACTCAAGTCACATAGAGTATTTTTGCCTAGACAGGTGAAAAGTTTTTTTGCCGCATACTGATGTAGCCTGGTTTAGGAATTGTTCGTGAATGCAATCATTGTCTACTGGTCAAAAACTGGGAACACTGAGAAAGCAGCATACGCCATCCAGGAAGGTTTGGAAGAAGCTGGAGCGGACGTTGTAATCAGGCAGCTCAAGAAGGCTAAAGATGCAGAAGACATTGATTTCTTCGCTTATGATTTGGTCTGCATCGGGTTTCCGTCCTATGGTTGGCGACCACCGAGTCCCGTTGAAAAATTCCTGCTTAACAAGTTCAGAGAATATGGCGACACAGGACTTGTGGAGGTTGGGGCACCTAGGGTACCGGGTAGGAACGTCCTGATCTTCTGTACGTATTCTGGTCCCCACACTGGTATTCGCGAGGCTACGCCTGCAGTTCTGTATGCCGGGCAGTTTTTCGAACACCTCGGTTTCACTATTGTAGGTGAGTGGTACGTTATCGGCGAATTCCATGGATGGGATGAAGGCAGTACACGGGGTAGATTAGGCGACATTCGAGGCCGTCCCAACAACGAGGATCTGGAAAAATTGCGACAAGACGCGGTCCAACTTGTTAAGGAGATCAAGAAATCAGAAGCTTGAAATACTCAACTATATGCTGTTAATTAACCAGATTCCTTCAGTACATCACATTGCTTGCATGGTATTTTACGGCGTCGTGCCGGTTAAGCTTTGTTACGCCTCTGCGAGGGTCTTTTCCACAACAGCGCTCTACCAAGTGACTCAGCGATATAGAGTATGCCCACCAGAAAAATACTCAATGCTGGAAGTCTAAAACGTAGCAGCAACAGTGGGGCGAGGATTGCGACAAGAAGTAGGACTATACGCCTGATACTTTGGAAACAATATTCATAAGCTGTGATGAACTCCACGGGTGAAATCATTAATGATGTTACAAAAAGTATCAGGATAGTTATAGCCGATCTTATGCTTGAAGAGATTTCCAGTATGGCGCCCTGTTCCTGCAAGTTGGCAACAAGCAGTACTGTTGCGATAACAATAATCGCTGATATTGGTGTTCCCAAACCAATTATCTTCTTCCGTGACGATTCAAGCGCGTTAGTGTTAAATCGAGCCAGTCTGTAGGCAGCCGATACTAGGTAGAAAAGTGGAATTAACGCAAAGAAAATGGAATGGCCCTTGTAGAAGTACGCATACAAGAGTGTGCTAGGTGCAACTGCGAAAGCAGTAAAATCGGCAATCGAATCAAATTCTATGCCAAACGCCCCCGTTTTCCCAAGCCATCGGGCTATCGCTCCGTCCAAGATGTCGATCAACCCGGCGATCACTATGAGCCATGCAGATAATATGTAATTGGGATGAGAAGCACCCGTCGTAGGTGGTGCCTGTATTACAAGGATAATACATATAAACCCAATGCAGATGTTGAGGCCGGTGAGTAGATCAGGAATGAGAAGTTTTATTCTTTGCATGGGAATCGTGCTTTTGTCCGATGACGGTGATCCCGCCGTAAACCCGATCTCCCTCTCGAACCGTGAGCGAAGTATCGCGGGGGACAAATATGTCCACACGTGATCCGAGATAGATCATTCCATAACGAGTTCCTCGATCGACGCGTTGTCCCAGCTCCGGGTGGCATTTGATCCTCCTTGCTACAAACCCAGTAATCTGTACCAAGGTCATGCGGAATCCGTCATTACATTCAATTCCAATGGAGACACATTTGTTGCGGATGCTCGCATTATCCAGAAACGCCGGCAGAAATTTTCCGGCGGATTTTTTCTTATACTTAATCACACCACTTACAGGAATCCAATTGGCGTGGACATCGAGCAAAGAGAGAAAGATGCTTATTCGTAAAGCCTCTTTCTTGAGGAACCCTGATTCCGTGACCGGAATAATACTAACGATTTTGCCGTCTGCGGGAGAGATAATATCCAGGTCCGTTAAATCGCGAGCCGCTCTGCGTGGGTTTCTAAATAAGAATGATACGCCACCCGTTATAATCGTCAGCAGCACTGCTCCGCACAGTAAAATCTTAGAATTCACCGCCGCGGCTGCGCACCAAATAACAATAGTCGCTGCAGTCATCAGTAGTACGATATGAGCACCTTCCTTGGCTATTGCAAAACGCTCTGATATGACTGACACGATCTTCGATAAAACGAACATATCAACTTTCTTGTTGATCGATCATATGTTACACCTAATCCTCACTTCATCAATTCAATCCAGCCAATAAGTAACCGAAACAGGTACTGAAACGTACTTGCTGATAGTCTCTAGCAGCGAGTTCCGAAATCCCATTCCCTGCAATCCTTTGACAACATCCCAGCCGGCCGTGATCCCCCATAGATTTTCTATCGAAGGAGAATCTTTCTTCGAGATCGCAACACCGCAGTAAAACCCTTTGTAGACTCTGAAAATGCCCTCTACTTTGAGTATACTGTAGTGGTCCCATTTTTCTGCGTGAAACTTGTCGAAATCCGTAATTGCAGTGAGTGCTTCTTTAGAAAGATCTATGACATCACCCCACTTTCTTATGCCGACACGGATATCCACAGGTGCATCGGGATAGTAGTGTTTGAGCGTCCAAAAACCGACACCAATCACATTAGCCCACGTGTCCCCAAGAGAAAATTCCCATTTACCCGTTTTCTCGAGAGCATCGAGACACTCAACGATGGTGAAGGTAAAGAGGGTAAGGGACGGAGCCAGGAGCACGGCATGCCGCGAGCGGAAACAGTCATGCATTACGTAATAATGTAAGTCTGTTACCACTACGCAACCGATAATATGCCAGGCGTTATCGGCATAATAAGGCTCGCGTTCGCCAATGTGGTTGAGTGGATTGTCCCACACAAATCCTTCCTGCCACCACGTATTGTATGCGATGACGGGTCCTATGGTGTATTCTGCTGCCAGCAACCCAACACCCAAGGCAACATTCCGTGTCTTTTCAGTAGGTACATCCAAGAGTTGATCATCGCCACAAGTAGTATTTACGGACACCGGGTCCCCGGGATCATTGGTGTGCACATCGGATGAATCACCGTTATGCCATGTGCCGTACCCGTCTCGGCCAGGAATCGTATCCGATGAGAGCGTGTTAAGCGCGGCAACTAATGTCATCATAGCCATGATTCGTGTATACATTCTTGGTGTCTTGAGACATTATATAGGCTAAAATAGCACTGTCAAGATGAATCGAGTATCGTCGCTGCCGCACCAGTTGGGTTTAAACTCCGTGCCAACCAGATCGTAGTTCCGTTGTTCACTAATCACACTGTAAATAGGAGCGATTGTCAGAAGCAGGAGCATCGAGTGACGTGAACAAAGACGCGGTCAATTTCATGAAGCAACTGAGAACCAGGTGGCTTTCTTGGGAAGAAAACATTCTGGTTGCTGGCTTGATTGGCTGCAAGAATGACTGTTATAAACCAGTTGAGGGGCTTTCATTGCAGAAAGCATATGACTTTCATTCATGGCAGATTGAAAAGCTTGCCGAACCAGGTGTGGATTTTCTCTTGGCCGCGACCATACCTACTTTGCCAGAAGCAACCGGCATGGCTCTTTCTATGGCGAAAACAGGTATTCCTTATGTCATCAGTTTTGTTATCAACAGGGAGGGGGCGATTCTCGGCAGAAACAGCCCTGAGCGTTGTGTGGACGAGATCGATGCCGCTTGTGGCAAACCGCCGCTCGGTTACATGATTAATTGTGCCTATCCATCTTCTCTCAATGCGCACAAACAACCCACATCGGTCATGTCCCGTCTTATTGGTTTTCAAGCAAATGCCTCAGCTCTCGACCATGCGGACCTGGACGGTAGCGCAACTATTCAGGTTGAGGAGATTTCTGATTGGGGCGACGAGATGATCAAGTTGAATCGAAGCTACGGTGTAAAGATTCTTGGAGGGTGTTGCGGCACGGGGGCACGGCATCTCCAATACATTGTGGATAATATCAATACTTAGATTTAATGATGGATTTCCATATGAGTAGTTACTTCATTGTCACTACGGATTACTCTTGCCGCGACGTTTAAACAATTGGCTGTTGTGAGTCGTAACGAAAAGGGGAGTGAGACTAATCACTCCCCTGTATCATGTCCTAGTGCATATTATTTGAGTAAGAGTATCGGTTTTGTGATTTTTTCATCGGTTGTTTCGAGTTTAACAAAATAAACACCAGTCGGAACCTTTCTTCCTGTATAGTCCCTTCCGTCCCAACTCACTGACAACTGATGACCGATATCGGATGACGGTATATTCAGAAGCTTCACTATTCTACCTGAAATATCAATTATTTTCAAAGTGGCCTCTCTGCTGTTATCCGATATCTGGTATCTGATATCCGTGAAATCACTAAACGGATTCGGAAAGACTTCCAGAGATGTTACTGCGACCAAATCACCAGAGATTTCTTCGATGCCCATCTGTGTGAAGTGCGCGGTCACTGTTTTGTCATTGTTCATGATAATCGTATCCGGATTCTGAGACCCCCATAGATTACCGCTCCAGTGGCTGAATTCCCAACCCGTATCAGGAACGGCAGTAAGTTCGACCGCACTTCCGCTTGGATAATAGGGTAGAGCAGGATTTCTTATGACTGAACCATTTCCATCAGTATATATTGTCAGAGTACAATTCGCTGTCTGAAAATAAGCCAATACCGTCTTGTCGTCGTCCATGATTATAGTATCCGGGTTGTCACTCCCGGAAAGGTCACCCAACCAATTAACAAACTCCCATCCCACATCCGGGACTGCGGTGAGTTCGATTTCTGTTCCCGGACTGTACCATGATGAGTCAGGATTCCTTTCTATTGTGCCACTTCCAAGATGCGTTCTGGTTGCTAAAAAATACGAAAGTAAATAGTCCCACCCGATTGCGTCGAACATGATTCTATCCGGAGCCCTATAGAAGCAGGGGTAGTATGTTTGGCTGGAACCTATCGCGGGTTGCATGATAGCATTGACGGCGTTCTGCATAAAGTGCGAACACTGATACGGACTCCCATCTGACATGCGGTATTCAACACTGATCAAATCGCTTATGACATCGTTGTCTCCAGGGGATTCATCAACCATGCGTGCCGTGGTCTGGAATTCGTACAAATCATCTGGGTTGTAATCAAATATGCTGTCGGAAAATTGGAAGCGATAAATGTCGAGCGCCTCTATATCAAAATTCATCCATGCACCGCAGCCAAAGCCTAACACGTGCCCTATCTCGTGGGCAGTCACCGACTGGAAGCAATAACCCGTGATACCATCACTTGGATCGCAGTCCCAAGTGATGGTTGAATTGAAAGTAATCTGAGCTGCAACACCGGGACAATAGCCAATTGCAGCATTATATGTTGCCACTCTGAACCAACAGCGGTCTTCATTGGTGATTGTCGGCAAGGTGTACTCGTAGCGCACCGGGATCGTGTTGCCTGATGGTAACCAGAGCTGCATGGAATCGTCATCATCCATATCGTTGATCAGACAGTTACGTGCATCAGTCCAGGAAGGAACAGGCGCCATAGAACTACTTGCCATCCCAAGGATGCCAGGGCCAAGCGGTTGAAAATTCATATTGATCGTGACGGTGGCGCTATCGCTGAACACATTTTCGATGTACGTTGCAACGGATTCCAACGCGGCAGTAACACCCGGAGGAGGACTGGAGACATTGAAGACAATATTCAACCCGTTACGTGATATTTCACCGCTGACCACGATTTTATTTGGATCGTTACCAAATGCTTCACGTGAGGTCATTACCATTCTCCTAAAGTCATCGAAGGAAACATTTGTCATATCGCTGTTTGTCACTGGCCACGTTACGATTAGAGTCGGGAGTTGATGGACCGAGCCGTCAGTATATAGTGTAGCCTGACGAATGGGTCCTTCTTCAACAAAATAATGACCACTATTCCATGCCTCGACGGGATCGGCTGAGCCGTGAATGAGTTCGGCGGCACCAATACAAGGTAATGTAAGAACAACAAGACAAGACACGCCCAGTGTCTCTATGAACCGTTGGCACTTCATATTATCCCCCTTTTTGCTTTATAGCCTCGTCCAATATATAATACGTATGTAAATCTTCTTAGGTTTCATTCCCGGCATACACGTCAATCAGTACACCGGCATATGCGGTCTATTGCAATGGTATTCATTATGCGATGTGAGTCAAGGCTTAGAGAAAGTGAATTCTTTATATGTAATACCAACGGTAGTACGGCGAAAGCTTGTGTTTTTCAATCAATGAACCAATGCACGGCTAATGCTGTGATTCCTTGACAACCCCCGGTAGAGTAACTAAACTTAAAGCGACAGAAAAGAAGGTGAAAAATGGAGCGAAAATGGAATGAAGTACTCCTGTCGAGGCTAATGATATGCCTAATTGCTGGTATGTGGTCATTGTCAGCGAGCTCACTCCAGGAAGAAGCACTGTTCGTGCAGCATACTGTGAATGGGCCGATAATAATCCAACGACAGGGGATACCACATACTAATAGTGTAAGGATGTTACAAGACCCTGCAGTGGTTTGGTCGCACTACTTAACGAGTGCTATTTATAATACCACATCCAACACCGTGGGTGGCCATGTATTTGCAGGAACCTATCTAAACCCTCCGAAGGAAGCCGAACTGTTTGCATCGGGCGGAGGAGGTGCGCCAGAATGGGGATACAGTGGTACCGAGTTTTACACTGATGCGGGTGACAATACTTTCACCTTGGCCGCTGTTGATGAGGATGCCTCTGGAGTGACGGTGATCAAGTGGACTGGTCCGGATAGCATCCCAGACTGGACTACTAGTTTTGCCGGGTACAGCGTGTCATCGTATGGACCAATTGCGGTCTCGGATGATGGCTCAACCATTGCTGCTATCGCTGCTCCTCCTGGAACTGACGCTCACCTTTTACTGTTCGATGCAGATTCAGCAACTCCTTTAATTGATTATGTAGCCTCTGGCTTGGGGTTTCCCCGATACGTGAGGATTAACTCGGATGGTCGATACACGGCATTCATTGCGTTGGCCACTATTGTAGTATTTGACCGCGATCTTCTGAGCGTACGCGGCCAGATATCAATGGGTTATAGCAATGATGCGATGGACATTTCCGGGGACGGCAACTTGATTGCCTATGCTTGGCCAACTCTCCAAGTCATGGAGTGGACCGGATCGTCATATCAAAACCTGTGGGCATATAACCCCGGAGCAAGTTATTACGCAAGCACGATTGCCATCTCCAACGACGGCACGACAATCGTCTCCTGCTGGTATACACTCTCATTCAATACACTCAAGGTTGTCGTACATGATGTCGGTTCCGCCACTCCATTATGGACCTACGATTATCCCTTCTCCAGCGGCGTCTACCAGGAGGATCCTATGGATGTTGATATCACTGATGACGGAAAATACTTCATTGTTGGCAGTTTAGGGGATGATGCAAACCTGAATCCAGAAGTCCACATATTCCGGCGAGACAGCACCCCTTACGTATACTATACCGTGGATATGCCTGGGTCGATGTTTTCCGTGGATATATCGAGCGATGGCAGCTACGCTACTGCGTGCGGTAAGCATGTCCACGCCAATGTTATGGGAAGTGGCGGAGATGTCGTAATGATCAATACCGACATCACTGGGATTGCGGACAGCGATTTGGCTAACATTGCCGCTGTTTCGTTGATCGACATTCACCCGAACCCGTTCAGCCAACAGACAGATATCAGATTTCAGATAGCCGATAACAGTGGGGGAGTCGCTCTGAAAATATTCGACGCTTCAGGCCGAGTGGTGAAGTTTCTGAATATACCGTCATCGGATATCGGTCATCAGTCATCAGTGGTGTGGGATGGTCGCGACGAACATAACAGAATGCTGGGAAGCGGCGTATATTTTGTGCACTTGGAAAACGCGAACCACAGAGAAATAGAAAAGGTAGTATTACTGAAATAACTCTATCTGAAATAAACGAGGTTAAGTATGGCAAGACTCACAAAAGGAGCGTACGATGCTGAAAATAGGTGACTTCACGGAGCAAGACGTACTAAGTTTAGCAAGAAAAGCGTACAATGAAGGGGATGCACAATTTGACATTGTTCCGGGCAAGTGTGCCCTGTTAGTCATTGATATGCAGAATGAATTCGTAAAGCCTCATTGGTCTCCTGATTGGGTACCAGAGGCGACAAAACAAGTTCCTCGTATCAGACGATTGATTGAACACTGCAGGAGCAAGAGCGTTCCCGTAATCTACACGGTATATTCACAGACGCACAAATACCTAGACCGTCCCAAAACTGGCAAATTCATGCCTGGACGCTATTCAGAATTGGACATAGATTTTTCCGTTTTCTTCGTCGATGGACAAGTTTGGCATGAGCTTGCCCCTCGAGAAGACGAGATAGTTATAAGAAAATCATCATACGGCGCGTTTTATGATACACCTTTGGAAACCATTCTCAAGAATTTGGGAAAAGATACAGTGATAATATGCGGGACGTTAACCAATTGTTGCTGCGGTACCACGGCGCGCCAGGCATATGAAAGAAGTTTCAAGGTAATATTCGGGAGTGATGTAACTTCAACTGATGATCCCGAAATGCAAGAGCCTGAATTGAAGGTGTTACGAAAAGGTTACGCCAAAGTCATGGCTGCTGAGGAAATAATAAAAGTCTTGGGATAGGAGTCTGCTAATTATTGCGGGTTTCATTTGATATGTGTCAAAACCCTTTTATGTTGAGTTATCGTGCCACAATAGTTTTATGTGACATAATTGAGCCGTATGAGAGAATGTTCGTTTATGAAACATTTTTTTGATTGATTATGAATAAAGGAAATAGTCGAAAAAGAGGTCTGCATGAAATTGTTGGTGTGTGGCAGATTAAAGAGGTCGCGAGGCAGAATGGTGGCGAACCAGTTGCTGATATGACAAAACGCAGCATTTTCATCTTCACACCTCACCACTATAGCATGGTGTGGGTACTGAGTGCAGAGCCGCAGCGCGCATTTGCAGAGCGCTGGAATCCCACAGATGCCGAGAAGATCGAGCGTTATGATTCTTTGGTGGTCAATGCCGGTACTTACGAGATCACGGAATCAACCATAACGGTGCATCCAATTGTTGCTCGAATCCCTGAGTTCGTGGGCGGTAGGCTCGTCTGTGAATATCGGGTCGAGGGTAATTCTCTGCGGTTGAAGTTTGTTGATGAATACACGTATGACGGAGTGCAGGCACCCTGGGTCGCCAGCGGCCGCGGACTCATTCTAGCGCTCGTTCGTATCGATCAGTAACGCCAGCATTTCACACGGAAGAGGCTGCGGTTAAGTCCCTTGAATTATTCTCCTCGTGCCTTAAGGTCCGCACACGTTGGCTCTTTTAAATAACCTTTAGGAATGGACCTAACCCAGTCTATTGCCTGAGGATTGCTTTTGTTATTTCCCTCTGATATGCGAATATGCTGAAAATTCCGCCGGTGTGAACAAAGATAACATTTTTGTGCTTGTGTTTCTTGATTTCATTCAGCATACCATGAAATGCTTTACCCGTGTAAACTGGATCCAGAATAATTCCTAATTTTGCAATATGTCTTATAGTCTTTAATTCTTCAGGATAAGGTATGCCATAACCTTTGCCAACATAGCCATCAATGAGGTAAATGTCATTAGGGGAGATTTCCTTTGGGAATTTGAATCTACTTATTGCCCGTACGCAGATGCCATAAATTCTTTCTCGAAAATGCTCAACAGTATCGCAGACGATTACTCCATTCAGGGCGATTCTCAAATCTAACAACTTCTTGCCAAGCAATAATCCTGAGTAAGTGCCTCCAGAACCGACAGCACAGTAAACCGCGTCTATCTGTTGCTGCTTAATAATTTCTGCCATCTCCTTCATACAATCAAGATAACCCAGAGCGCCAATTTCGTTCGATCCCCCCTCTGGTATAACATACGGTGTTTTTCCCTTTTTCCTTAGTTTTTGCGCATAGCGTTCCATGACTTCCGTGCGCCTCTCATATTGGGTAGGTGTAAGGTACTTTACATTTGCGCCGAGTAGCTCATCGATCAAAAGATTTCCACTATAAACCTTACGCGGGGATCCGTGGACGCGAAGGAAGAGATGACATTCAAATCCGAAGTGTTTCGCAAATACCGCCGCTGTTCGACAGTGGTTTGATTGAACCGCACCACAGGTAACAATGGTATCACATTTATTCTTCTTTGCATCGGCAATCAAATACTCAAGTTTTCTTGCTTTATTACCCGAGATAAGTAGCCCATTCAAATCATCGCGTTTAACGAAAATCTTCGTTTTAGTCTTCAATCCTTTTAGCTCATCAATAGGAGTCTCTCTTGTGAGTTTCACTGGTTTGATGGTTTTCATTTTGTCTAATATATTACAATTCCTGGGGATTAAATCAAGAGAACAGATACCTACACCACTGGAACTTGGGGCGTCGTGTTACCCACATGCGGCGGACCAGCGCATTGACGTTGACTTCAGAGTACCGTCAGTAGTACCGTAGGGATTACAATGAAGTTCTATTGTATATGACCTATAGATCAAAATTAAGCGAAATACCCAGTAAGAAACCGAAGTCGCTGAAGTCGATCACTTTAGTGTTATTGCTTGTTTTGCTGCTGTAGATGTACTTGCCTTCGGCAAAGAGACCTATCTTCCAGAATAACCCGATGTTAGCACCACAGACCGCATCAAATGCTATACCTCTTTCTCTCGCATCAGGGTTCTCAATCTTAGGAACACTGATCCTGCCAGCGCCACCTCCCAGGTAAACATATGTGGTTTTCGTAGTTACTGGTCTTGTATACAGAAAAGACATGATATTTCCAATGTATCCATACAGTAGTACTTTAATCGCTTCATAACTTTCTATTTCATAGGCATGCTCAAGGCTGCCCTTTGACCAGTATTCGCCAGCACCTTGGAATGCAATTGGAACCTTGTTCAATCTTATTTCCAGAGCAAGCTGTCCACCGCCCAATTTTCCATCTGCAGGGCGGTCATCATAAAGTAGGCCACCACCCAGGCGTACAGTCAAACCGACAGCGTGGGCATTGGAAAAAACACACATGATTATTACAGCAATGACCACAAAATGAAATCCCCTCATATCTCCTCCTTTCCAGGAAATCTTTATCTTGTCTTGACTACCTTCCTTGCTATCTGTCCATCAAATTCGATGAAATAGATGCCAGGTCCTATTCTATCAGGCATTACAGCTCTTCCTGTGATGTCGAATACTCTGCATTTCTTACCTTCGGGTAGTAATAGTTCTTCGCCAAAAATGGTGGTACCAAAATTGCCGCTTTTTTCGGTGGTGACTTCCTGCTCTCTGATGCCAAGTGTATCTGGCTCGGTCTTAATAAGCCAGAGGTCATCCGAGCCAGCACCAGATGAGTTGGTTGCTCCGACAATAATGTATCCCTCATCAGAAGTCTTTTGAAGTGAATAGCCTGCCTCATCACTTGTCCCGCCATACGTCTGTGTCCATATGGTGTCACCATTAACATATGTCCTGATAAGCCAAACATCCAGACTGCCGGCGCCTTGCGAATCTGTGAATCCTGCAACAATATATCCTTCATCCGAGGTTTGTTGAACTGATACGAGCCAATCATAATCGCCCCCTTCTCCATATTGTTTTGTCCAGAGTGTATCGCCAATCGTATCTGTCTTGATAAGATAACCGTAAGTTTGACCCGGCCCAGACGTGATACATCCAGCAATTATATATCCCTGATCAGAGGTCTGTTTAACCGAAAAGCCCACTGCAAGATGACCCGCCTCCCCATATGTTTTTGTCCACATTGTGTCGCCATTTGCATCGGTCTTTATTAGGTAAACATTGGAAATACCTGGACCAAATGACATGGTTCTGCCTGCGACAATGTATCCACCGTCTGAAGTTTGTTGAATTGACTGACCATAATCAGAACCGATTCCTCCATAGGTGTTGGTCCAGAGGGGCGTACCATCGGCATTTACTTTTATGAGATAAACATCATCAGACCCCACACCGAATGACCTAGTAGCCCCCGCGACAATGTATCCACTGTCTGAAGCCTGTTGAACTGAAAGGCTGTAATCAACTGAGCCCCCACCGTAAGTCTTGGCCCACACGGTGTCACCATTTGCAGTAGTCTTCAGAAGCCAGACATCGCTCGCACCAGCACCGAAAGATTCAGTGCTTCCAGTGATTATGTAGCCGCCGTCCAAGGTCTGCTGAACAGACCTGCCTTCCTCCAGACCTGTGCCTCCATAAGATTTGGTCCACACGGTATCACCATTTGCATAAGTCTTCAGAAGCCAAAGGTCTGTACTCCCCGCACCGAAAGATTCAGTGTATCCTGTGATTATGTAACCACCATCCAAGGTTTGTTGAACTGAAAAACCCACATCAACGTAAATTCCTCCATAGATCCTTGTCCACAGGGTATCAGGGGCTTGGGCAGGTAGGTTGGCTACCCATAGTAACATGCATATCCCTACGAGGACTACATCTTTACTATGCCTCTTCATCTTTCCTCCTTCCGGCTTACGATCATCTTGCATTACAATTAAGAAAGAATTAACAAATATACTATACGACTATAAGAACAGTATAAGAGAACGGAGCTGAATGTCAAGTCAGACATCTCGATTTAAATGCTTTCAATTTTCCGTCTTAATAGACATTCCTTCGGTTTTCGGTAGTCATTAATTGCTACTGCTTCGGGTACGCGAAATCTTATGCATATATTACCACGAACCACCATTGACATAGACCGCCTGTCGTAGATCCGGCCTAAGATTCCTAAAAGGGGAGGGTTACACTCTGCTGACGTTTGTAAGTATCTGATGGCCGCTTTGGACATTTTGAATGAATAAATGGATGCCATCGTGGCCACCACAGAGTACACGGACATATGGCGACATCGGTATGTCTACTCGGGTAAGGGATGAGTTGTAACTCAACTGATATCGGTTATCTCGTATCGGATATCAGCAGCCGTCTGTCGTTTGTGCTTCGAGAGATTAGCACCCAGGGCCACATAAAAGGAAAGTCCCAAGCGCATGGTTGTTAAGAAAGACTTGACTTAATTGCACTGAAAGCTATATATTAGATATTATGAATGTGGAAAAAAACTACTTTGGGAGGGCGTCCATGATGGGGAAGAGTCTTACTAGCCCATTACACCTTGAACACAAACAGAATATTAGGGGATTGCGGAAAATGACATTGTTGCAGTTGACCCTTTCGGAAAAATGATTGGCTAATGCGAAGTCGATTTCAAGCAACACACGTTGTATTCCATTTTTTAGGCCTGCTCCTTATATTATTGAGTTTTGTCTTACTCATACCCCTTCTTGTTCTGTTCCTAAATAATGAGGTCAATGATGGAACTAAAACATTGTTTGCATTCTTGCTTCCGAGTCTCTTATCATTCATCCTCGGAGTATTATGTAGATTTCTCTTTCGTGCTGCAAATCCTAATAAGACTCAGGCAATGTTGGTGTGTAGTATTGGATGGCTGGTTTTTTCTGCGGTTGGTGCTTTACCATATGCAATCGGTATTAATGCCAGTTATCTGGATGGTTTTTTTGAAGCAATGAGTGGTTTTACCACAACAGGTATTACCATGTTCAGCGGTCTTGATGGCTTGCCGAAGAGTATACTCTTCTGGCGTAGCCTGACGCAATGGGTTGGTGGTCTGGGTATATTAACATTTTTCCTAGCTGTCACGTACCGAAGTGGGGCAGGTGCGCACAGTCTTTTCGGTGCCGAAAGCCACAAAATAGGAACAGATCGGCCAGTGCCTGGTCTCTTCAATACATTGAAAACATTATGGGTAATCTATGTTATATTTACGTGTATTATCATAATAGGCTTACTACTGGCGTCATTATCTCTTTTTGATAGTATCTGCCACAGTTTTACGGCTCTTTCAACAGGCGGCTTTTCGCCCCATGATGCGAGCATACAGCATTACCAATTATCAGGACATCCCAATTTTATCTGGATTGAGTACATTCTGGTCATTGGCATGCTGATGGGTGGCACCAATTTCCTAATACACTACAGAATTCTAAGCCGTGACTGGAGAGCTTTGTTCGATAACACGGAGATGAAATATTGGTGGACATTAATTGGTATTTTTGTTGCAATAGTGTTCATAGAAAGACTCATGAAATTCGAATTACCTAATCAGTTGTTGCTCAATTCCAATATTTTGAAAATTATTGAAAGTAATTTCCGGGCTGTTCTTTTTCAGGTGGTATCGATAATAACCACAACCGGGTTTGCCACACAGGATATCGGAAGCGCCTTCTTTGGCCAGTTAGCCAAACAACTTTTCTTAATAATGATGGTCATAGGAGGTTGTGTTGGTTCGACTGGTGGGGGATTCAAGGTCTTTCGTATTAGCATCCTTACAAAAATTATCCAAAGAGAGATTTTCCGACTGCGAACACCGTCACGATCGGTGTCTACCGTTATTATTGACGGAAAGCCAGTTACAACAAATGAGATTTACCGGGTAAGCGGATTGTTTTTTGCATGGATCGTTCTACTTATTTTCGGCGGGGGTATCACAGCCCTTTTATCGCAGCTGGGTGCATATGAATCCTTTTCTGGTATGTTCAGTGCATTGGGAAACATTGGTCCGTGTTACATACCTGTAAAGGTTATGGGCCAGCTCAATCCTGCAATTAAAATCGCATATATCTTTGGCATGCTTGCAGGGCGTTTGGAAATTCTGCCTGTCCTCTTACTCATGAGCCCAAGAGCGTGGCGGGGATGAGATATAACAAGGAGGAATAATGTATGTTATAGTTGCCGGTGCAGGAATCATTGGGCAGGAAATCACTAAAGTTTTAACAGAAAGCAAACATGATGTTGTCGTCATCGACAAAGATCCAGATGTGTGTGAGTCCATATATGCCGAGACTGGCGCATTGACCATCAACGGTAACGCTACGGATATTCACACTTTAGAAAAAGCGGGTGCGTCAAAGGCAGATGTGGTCCTGTGTCTTATGCATCAATCCGCAGATAACATAGCTTGCGCTTTGCTTGCCCGAAGTCTTGGTATTCCACGAATCGTTTCGCGTCTTAGGAATCCGCGCTACGAAGAGGCATATATATTAGCAGGAGTCACGTCTATCGTCAGGATGGCTGATCTTTTAGTAAATCAGATTATTATGGAAATAGAGCAGCCGAAGGTGAGAAAGATCATGACCCTTGGTGGGGGAAAGGCAGAGATTTATGCAGTAAAGATACCAGAATCCGCAAAAATAGCGGGTATGACGATTAAAGAAGTTGCTCAGAAAAAGAACTTCCCCAGTGAGTGTCTCTTTGTCGGGCTTTATAAGGAAGAAAAAGGCGAGTTCTTGATCCCACGAGGAAGTCATGTTGTGGATGAAGGCGATATGGTATTTTTGCTTTCCAAAGGCAAATTTATAAAAAAGGCAACTGATCTTGTAACTAAAGTATGAGATCGATACGCAGGATAATTGAAGAACTTCGATTACACTGGAGAAACTACGTGTATCATGCGAACCAACCTGTCCAAGGACCTGCAACCAACCTGTCGTAGATCCCTTAGGGCTGTATTTTGTAAACTTTTAACGCCGGAGATTGACGATATATCGTATCACTTTTATGCCGTACAATTTCCCTGACATTCATTGTCAACTTTTGCGGGTGTTAACAGTCGGTTCGGGTATTTCGAATTTCTAAGACTATTAACGGAGTCCGTTGGCTTCATGGCTCACGTGAATTATTACAGAATACCCGTATGTGCTCTTGAGCACTCGTTACGGTAGGGCTGTAACCATCCCCGGGTTCTCTGCGGTTACTCTGCCAATAACGGGTGCAGATTTTGAATACTTCTCTTGAAAAAAACTCAGCTTATCCTCAGGTAATGCGATCGCCAATCCACCTGATGTTTCAGAACTAAAAATGAGGTTACCGAGGGGCGAATCATTATCCTTCCTGTGTACGCGGTCTGCAAAAGAAGCGAGGTTCATGGAAATTCCAGGATCCTTAATTCCTTGTTTCAATATTTCCAAGGTTCCTTTGTGTACTGGTATTTGCGAAAGCGTAAGTTCGATTCCCACCCTGCTCGCTTGCGCCATCTCCACTATATGGCCAGCCAGTCCATAGCCAGTAATGTCGGTGGCAGCATGTGCTCCAGCCTGTCTCATGGCATACGATGCATCGCGGTTCAATGTCGTCATTGCACTGATTGCTCGCCGAAGATCAATTCCCTGATCCTTCTTTTCCAGAACTGACTGAACAAGGATTCCCACTCCGAGGGGTTTGGTGAGCACTATTATATCACCTGGTTGTGCTTCGGCATTAGTAATGATTCTTTCTGGATGGATGTAGCCAAAAACCGCAAGGCCATACTTAATTTCGTCAGCGACAAAAGTGTGACCTCCTACGATGGTCACCCCAGCTTCCTGTGCCTTTTCTTGACCACCCCATAGTATGTTTCCGAGAACCTCTGGATCACCATTTCCGGGAAAACCGATGATGTTTAAGGCAAGCTTTGGATCTCCGCCCATTGCATAGATGTCAGAAATTGAATTCGCGGCAACGATCATACCGTATACCTTAGGATCTATTACGACCGGCGTCAGTATGTCGATGGAAGAAACTACAGCAGTATTCTTGCTTATTTGATATACACCAGCATCATCAGCAGTATTTACACCGACCAGGAGATTTTTGTCTTTGATCCTAGGGAGGATAGAAAGAGCCTGCGCTAACTGCGCAGCCGACATCTTCGACGCTCACCCAGGACAGGTAATGGTCTCTAGGATGTTGAATTTTTCTTTCTCAAAACCCTTTCTGTAGAAAAGATGACAGTGACAATAACCATCGTGAGTCACTTCATCGCCCAGTGTTGAGCAAGGACATACCACGTCCATCTTTTCGTCCACAGGATGGTGTTGTTTGCAGGGACAGTAATACTTACCATACTCTTTGTAGTTGTCGGTCATGAGCCTGATAACTTGCTCAACCCAATCCTGATTGGCATTGAAAATATACCCTTTCTTCTCGGCGATTCTTTGTAACCGTTGATAGTTTGTCTGACATGAGCTATCATTTTCAAACATCATATGATTTCCTCATTTAATGAAACTACGTTCTTCGATATAATCCTTTCCATGATTCACTCTTGGTGCTTTCATAATCGTCAATCGCTTTCTGTAATGTGTTGACAGCTAGCAATGCGCAGTGTTTGTCGACTTCAGGCAAGCCTCCGCAGTGCTTTAGAAATCTATCCTGTGTTATCTTTCTTGCTTCTGCGAGTGTTCTGTCCCTAACCATTTCAGTGACAATACTGCCGCAAGCAATGCTCACGCCGCATCCATCTGTATCGAATGTGCACTTTTCAATCCTTCTGTCTTCAACTTTCAATGATATCTCCATTGTGTCGCCGCATGGGCCGGTTATCTTTGCATAACCATTTGCCACGTTCATTATACCCCAATTTTCGGGATTTTGCCAGTGATTAATTATCATCGGGGTATATATCTCTCTGAGATTCTGGATTATTCGTTCTTGGAGCCTTTCGGTAAAATCCTCTTTCATAATGGATTCTTCCATCTATCCCTTATTGCGCTCGGTATTGAATTGTCAGTATATGTAACGTCTTGCCGTTGCGGTTTTTGCCCGTAGTCACAAGAATTAGTTTCATTTCTCTGCCGTTAAATAGACCAATTCCTTGCCACCCAGAAATTCCAGGTTTATGTTTTTGAAACGCGATTTTCTAAGCAATGATACCATGTTTCTTGGGCGATAAAAATCTTCGTACCAAATATCTTCAGCAATAGAATCTTTTGGAAAATCAATCACGATTATCTTGCCTTCTTTTTTTAATACTTTTCTGACTTCTTTCAACACCGCTGATGGATTCTTCAACTCGTGTAGTACATAAAAAGAAATGCAGGCATCGAATTTGTCTGTTATAAATTTTGAAAGATATTCGGCGTTGCCTTTTATGCAGTTGACTAAATGAGATAAATGTAATCTTCGGCTTTCTCTTTTTCCCGTAGAAAAACCAGCATCAGTTATGTCTATACCCACTACAGTACAGCAGTTTTTCTTTGCCAGGAAATTCGCGAGCCTGCAATCACCGCAACCAATCTCAATGACTCTTTCGGCACCTTCAATTCTCTTTGCGACCATTTTGAAAACCTTGGGTTTCAATCGATCGTAAAGGGTTTGGCT
>JGI2173J19968_10000008_pt1 | contig 108402 bp, 154 predicted proteins | sample DeeMarSWOR136_30_FD_19968 | JGI IMG/M metagenome (IMG submission 19968) | reverse complement strand
AAATATAGAATGTCCTGAATGTAAATCTATGGAATGTATTGAAGATTTTTATTATAAATCTAATGAGATACATACTTTTTGCTCAAATTGTGGCTATTTTAAAGAGCATTACATTAAGAGAGATAAAAAAGGTTTTGCGATAAAAGATAGTGAGGGCAATCCGATTTACATACATAATGAGGGCAAAGGTAGTGGTGTAGTTAAATTATCTAAAAAGGGTGTTAGAGGTATTCAAACTTTATATTCTATCCCTTATGATGAAAAACAGCGAAAGGAATTTTTTGATGGTTTGGAGAAATACAAAAAGGAAAATCCTAATGTTAATGTTGAAATAAATAAATATAAACCGTAAGGTTTATATAATCATTATACTATTACATTAGATAGAATATTATATAGGAATGTGAAAATATGTTGTTTTCTTGGAAACATACCGAAAGTGGTAAAGAAACAATAGTAGAGTTGCCGATTAAAATAAAGAAATCGGTTAGTAGCGACTATGGTTTTGGTGGAAATCTAATTTGTAACAATTGCAGTAACCAATTAAAACAATCTTATAACTGTTCTAACTGTGGCGAAAGTTTAACAATCGGACAAATTGAAAAAAGAATGGATAAAAATACAGGAATAATCTATACTGAAAAAGATAAAAAAACCTTTATGGAGATTAAAGTTGATAATAATATCCGTGTTGAAAAAGAAATTTCAACGAAAGATGTTATTGACGAACTTTTACTTGTAGATAATCAATACGAAATATACAATAACGAAGATGATAGAACACAAGGATTAATAAAACAAATTCATAACTTTTTATATCAAAAGGATTTAGTTTTATTGGTATCTTTCGGTTATCTTGGTAAGGAATTAGGGGGAATTGTAGTATCAACAAAAGACAGATTATCATTAATCACTTTAAGAGATTATACTCTAATAAAAGAAAAATTGCAATTAGGGTTAATACCACGCAAATCAAAATTTGAAAAGGAATTTAATGCTGTCAGTTCAAGCAATATCCCTATATTATATGCTGAATTTCTAAAAACAGTAAAAGAAAATAAACCAATTATCAAAGTTGAAAGAGAAGAAAAGAAACCAAAAACAATTGCAGTTGACTTTTTAGAGGGTTTTTAAAGTTGTTGTTATAACAAAAAAGTGGTATCTATGAAACCATTACTAATGAAACCTAAATCGGTTGATAGTATTGACGGATTTACTAACAAAACTATTGGAGATTACATATTTGAAATCAAATTTGACGGTGGTAGTAGCGAAATCAAAAGGCATAAAGATAATATTGAAATAACTCACGGCAGTAACCCTAATTTGCAGAATGTCAAATATCCTGAATTAATACCTGAAATATTAAAGAATGTAAAAGATGGGGAATATGTTTGTGAGTTGTGCGTTTTTGATAATAGAAATATCAGTATCTTTAAAGATTATGTAAAAAGAGCAAATACAGATAACAGATGTAAAATTAATTTCATAAAAGATATTTATCCGATAATTGCAGTATTCCACGATATAACTAAAAATGGTAATGATGATGTTACTATGCTTTCGTTGATGGAAAGAAAAGAATTGCTAAATAAAAATGTAAAACCAAATAAACACATTCAAATCAGTAAAGTTTACGATAAACCTAATGAAATCTTAAAGAAAAAAGATTTGCTTGAGGGTGTAGTGATTAAAAAAAGAAATTCGCCTTATCAATTTGGTAAAAGGGATAATTGGTGGAAATTCCGTTTTAACAAAGAAGAAATTGTCAAATGCAATAACTATGAAGATACTAAAACAGGAATAGTATTGATAACTGTTGATGGTAGGCGTATCAATCTTGCAGGGGATAAAAAAAGCAGTATTGCTAAAAAGAAATTGCTTGAGGGTGGAACGATTGAAGTTGAAATTTCTTATCACGAAAGAACAGGCAAGGGATTTAGGTTTACTTCTATAAAAAGGATTGTTGGCGAAGAAGAAGAATAGTTGTTGTTATAACAACAAAAAGTGGTATCTATGAAATGTGTTAATTGTGGAACTAATGCAGATTTATTCAGCAACGGATTATGTGAAGTTTGTTTTGCTGAAAGTGAGGGCATATTAGATGATAGAAAATACAATAACGATAATGTTATGTGTCCGTATTGCAACGCCACAAATGAAAAATCAAATATCAGATGTCGTAACTGTGAAAAGGAATTGAGAAATGGAAAATTTGAATTGAAAAGGTGTAAGTAATGGATAGAAATGCAACTTGGAATGAACATTTAAAACTTATCTATGAAAATTGCGTGTCAAATGTTAGCAAATATATGGATAGCGAAAGGAAATATACAGTATTTAACGGTAGCACAGCGTTGGCTATTGTATTCGGATTGGATAAGGAAGAAACTCTAAAGGATATTGTAAAATTTCGTGAACAGGGAAATGTTTTTGGGGAATGAAAATGTCGGAATTGGAATATCTAATGATTTGCCCTATTTGTAAACAAAAGGCAATCGTAATGTTTAGTGGAAGTGGAACGAAAGGAACTTGTATGGAATGTGGACAGGATTTACCACCTGAAAAATCCTATGAAGATTATGACGGTAGGGTAATGTCCTATACAGGTTAATTAAAAAAGCCAAACATTTATATAATGAATATATATTACATATCTATATTAAGTGCAAAGGTTTAGAGTTATGGGGATTACTCTATCCCTTTGCCCACATAAGATAAGGTGTTGAAATGAAAGGAATTGAAATAGAGAAGAAAGAAGAAATCAAAAAAGGGGGAACATTTGTTTTAACTGAATATGAGTTAGAGCAAATGAGTAATGAGTATGCAGAAATCAATAATATTATTGCACTTGCAAAAGCCGATAATGGAATTAAAATATTATTGCTATCTGAAATTCTAAAAGAATTTAGTGATGAACTACAACAACATTTTTACGATTATTTTGGTAGTCAAGGAATGATAAGAGAGGTATAATGCCGATATTAATTTGTCCGAATTGCAATACTGAAAATGAAGTTGCTTTACTTAATGATATTATAGAATGTAGTAACTGTGGTATTGAATTGTCTATGGAAAATGCAGGTAAAATAAAGTGGTAAAAATGGTTGGAATTGGCGATACTATATTATTTTCAAAAGATGGTAATAAAGAAAAACAAGGTTTGGTAACTGACATTCAACAAAGAGAAGATAACCGATATGAATTATTGGTAAAAGATTGTCTTGGGAATTGCGTTATTTTGCTTGAGGGTGATGATACCTTTTTGGTATTGAAATAGGAGAATTGATGTTGTAACAACAAGGTGTAATATGGAAGAAGATACTGCAAATTGTTTGCTATGTGGTAATGAATTTATTATTGGTATAGATGGTAATGAATTAGGTTTTTGCGAAGATTGTCAGAAATCAAAAGATTTTCCTTATGATTTAGATAAATACTATGAAGATTACGATAAAGGAAAGGTTGTATTCAAGGGATTTGAAACTATGAGTAGGGGAATTTTAAATGGATATATCAGATAATAAATTAGATAAAATCATTACTGTTGTTGAAGAAAATCTTGACTATGACAATCGTTGTCGTTTTTCCGATAATTGTGAAGTAACTGCTTTTGTATCTAATAAAGAAAAAGTAAAGAAATTCATAAGGGAGATACTGCAAGAATGTGAAAATGAGGGAAAACTATGAGTTATAAATTGCGAAAGCCGAATAAAAAAGAATTAGAGGATTTAAGGCAATATCTACTTGGGCTTGGACAAGATGAGGAAACCGTTGAAATAATACTCACAGCACACTTCTTTGGCGTTATAGACGATTATATTAGCGATTGCCCTGCCTATTCAGGCAAATTAATGTTTGCTATTTATGGTATGCCTGAATTTTACGAAGTTTTTATTTGGGAAGATGAAAAAATTGCGAAAATAGAACTTGATGATGGTTTTGTTGAGGGTATCCGTAAAAGTAGATACTTGAAAAACCTTACTGATGAACAACTTGCCGAAGAATTTGATAGTTATGTAGATAAATTCGTTTATAGACATAATATCAAATGGGATAAACTACAAGAATTAATGGTAGGTTGGATTGATTATAAATACAGCAAAATGGGAGAATTGGAAAAAGAAATCAATAAACTAATTGCTGAAGTTGAAAATGGGGAAAATAAATGAAAGTAAAAGAAGAAATACTTGCAAAAAATGATGTGAAAGATAAACAAGGTTGGATTATTCCAAAAGGAACAGTTATCTATGTAATTGATACGCTTAAAAATCCTATGACTAAAAAAGAAGAACTAATTATCTTAATTGATAATGGAACAGGAGATTATAAACTAATGCCGAAAACAATTGTTGAAAAGGATTTGGTAGCAAATGTCAAATGATAAATGGATTAAAAAATGGGAAGTTGAAAGCAAAAGTAGTGGTAATATCTATGTGGTTGCACAGGATAAAGATGGGAATTATGGTTGCTCTTGTCCTGTATGGAAATTTAAACGACAGGAATGTAAGCACATAAGACAAATAAAAGAAAGTAATCCTGAAGAAAGTGTTGTTATAACAACAGAAAAACCTGACTATGTTTTAGCAAAAGTTTTAAAGCCGACTTACAAAAAAGAAACCAATCAACTGTTGATACCACTTATTGAACTTCCTGATGTAAGATTTATGGAAGCAACAATCTGTTATAATCTTTTAATGCACGGATATACTATGAAAGAGATTAGAGAAATAAGACATCATATTCCTAATGAATGGACTAAAGAGAAAATCATTAACCATATCCAAATACACGGAGAGGCAGAATATCCTGAAGATTATTACAAAACCCCATTTTGTAGGTGTTAAAAATGATAGAAATTGAAAATAATTCAAATGTAGAATGGAAAGTAGGCGATAAAGTTGAAAGTGTTGGTGGATTGCTCAAAGATGGAGAGGTTTTAGAAATAAAAACTGAAAACAATTGGACTTTACTCAAAATAAAATGGGAAAATGGATTAATTCAAACAAGAAGTGATAGAATAGTGAGAAAGAAATAATGAAACAAAGCCACTTTGAAGAATTGGTTAAAAGAATTGAAGAAGATATGCTAAATCTATGCGAAGATAATGAAATAATGAAACAGGGAATTACTGATTATTTTACTACCTTTAAAAAAGTTCATTTTGGGGAAAAAAATGAAAGAAGTATATCTAACTGATAACGAAATCATATTGAAAGGAAAGATTGAAACTTACAAAAAGGCATTAGACGACATTTGGAATTTTATTACCAAGTTACCAAGATTTAGCCAAGAATGTAATTGCAGAATAAAACATAGAGAGGATTTTGATGAGATTGAAACATTTGATACTATTGACTATTCAGGAGATATTCCAAATGTAGTTAGATGGTGTCTTAAATGTGGTGGCTACCGAAATATTTACCAATAGAGATATGAGATGGTTAAATTAAAGAGAATAAAAAATAAAGAGGATTTGCTTGATGTTCTTGCATATCTTGTAGAGGATATTTCTACATTTAAATTTATTGATAATTATAAAGATGTTTCAAATGCAATTGCAAAAGCAAGAGATATGGTGGGGGAATAATGGGAAAAATTGATGTGCCTCAAATAACAAATAGCAAGATAATAAAAGTCAGGGAAATGACTACTGCTGAAAGGAAAAAAGAGTATTGGGATAATACTACTATCGTTCTTGAATTAGATAATGGTGTTAAACTATTTGCAAGTTGTGATGAAGAAGGCAACGATAGTGGAACTCTTTTTGGAAATTATAAAGGCAAAGGATTTTATGTAAGTGAGGAAAAATGAATAAGGAATTAAAGGATTATTTCAAAAAGTATCTTAAAAAACAGGTATTCATAAGAAAATTGGATTTGGGTAAGGTTTATTTTTACAACGGAGAAGTGATTGCCGTTTTTGATAATCAATTGGTTTTAGACGACCAAAAGGTTGGACAAGTCATTTTTTCGTTTGATGTTATTCAATCAATAGAAGAAAGGAAAAAGGTGGATTGAATGGAAACAAAAACAATAGAAAAAAAGAAGAAAAAAGATAATGTAAAGGAAAAAGTAAAGGAACAAATAAAAGACGAATTTCTACTACAAGACGACAAATTGAAACTAAAGATAGAGTGCGAAAAAAGTGTTCTCAAATCACTAATTGACAAAATCGGTGGATTGAATGATGAAATATCTCTATCGGTAACTAAACAGGGATTTAATGTCAGGCAAGTTGATGTAAGCCAAGTTGCTATGGTTGATATGACTATTAAGAAATTAGCATTTGATAGTTATCGTGTCAGCCACGAATGTAAATTCGGTATGAACTTAATCACACTTGGTAAACATCTGAAAGCACACGGAACTGATATTACAATAGAAAACGGCACAAATCAATTGCTATTCAAAGGGGAAAGTGGACTTCAAAACAAAATGGGATTATTGCCTGTTTTAGATACTGAAGTCAAAATACCGAACATAAAATATTCTGTTGAGGCGAAAGTAAAAGCAAGGAATATCAGGAAAATGATTGATGTTGCATCTGATTTTGGTAGTGATGCTTTAAAGTTTATAATACAAGATAATCAATTCATTATCCTTGTAGATATTGATACCGACCAAGTTAGATTTCCGATATGTTCAGTAAATCGGTTAGACGATAGCAAGGGAAATTTTGAAAGTTTATATTCAGTTGACTATCTACAATTAGTTACCAATTTTGACGATAGCGATACCATTTTCGTAAGGTTTGGAAAAGATATACCAATCAACTTTGAATTTGAGGACAGCAAAAGGAAATATTGGTATCTACTTGCACCAAGAATTGAGAGTGATGATAGTGAATAATGCTATCTTAAAATTCAATATCCGTAAAGATAGAGGGATAAGATGGTTGAATTTGATTGGGATATAAAGCATAGACCAAAAACATTTGACGAAATGGTTGGACAGGAAAGGATAGTCAATTATTACAAACAATGCAAGGCAACTAATGGTAGGATTAGACACGCCATATTTCGTGGGCGTTGTGGTATAGGTAAAACAACTATGGCAAGGGTAATAGAAAATGAATTTGGCGTAAAGATGATGTCTATCAACGGTAGTAAAGATAGAACTCTATCATTCTTTAGAGATAGAATAATCCCTGCTATGAGAGTAGCCCCTTTTCAAGGAAAATTCAGATTGATATTCATAGATGAAACTGAAAGTATGCTATCTGAAGCGTGGCTTGTCTTAAAAACACCATTAGAAGATTACAAACATAACTGCTCTATAATATTTGCTTGTAATGATGACAAAAATATTCCTGAAGCAATCAGAAGTCGTTGTGATGTTTTTGATTTTGCACCCATATCCAAAAATGATACTATCAAAAGATTAATGCAAATTGCCAAAATGGAAAAACTTGAAATTAAAGATGATGTCTTGAATGTTATCTATGATAAAAGCAAGGGGGATTTGAGAAAATCAATCACGCTGATGGAAAATTACAGCAAAAAGGCGATGGATTTCGGAAAAAATGAATTTGAAGATATGTTTATCTTAACAAGGTAATAAATATGAAAAAACAAATAAATGTAAATGTGGAAATACCAAAAAATGCAATAATATTGTATCCAGATGGAAAGCCAAATTTAGGAGAAGAAGTAGTTATCCAAAGAAAACAAGATACAAACGGAAAACAAGTATATCATATAAGAAAGAAAAAAATTAGGGATTTGAAAAATTTAAAAAAAATGTGGCATTTGAAAAGATTATTAGATGGAGAGAGAAAAAAATGAATGATGGCTATATCCAAACAAAACAAAGGGAATTAAATGCAAAATTGGAGGATATTGATAGAAAAACAATAACTTTTGACAATCGTTTAAAAACTATTGAAAGACAGATAGATGACTATGGGGAACTTATTGATAAACTCAAGGAAATAAAAAACTATAAGGAAAAACTGAAAAATGATTTTGTATTGGAATTGCAAAATGAATTTAAAACACAAGTATTAGAGATAACAAAAGGAATTGAAAAAGCAAATGAAAAAGTATTATCCAAACACTTAAATCAATTATTGCAAACCACTACAAATGCAAGAATTGTTATTGACGGCTATTCAAATGAAGTAAATAAAGTCCATAAAGATTTTGCTCAATACATTTCATCTTTTTCTGAATTGATAATGAAATTAACGGAGAAAAGAGTGATTACACCAAAAGAGGCAGAAGAAATTATGTCCAAAGCACTACAAATTCCTGAAGAAATCAGAAAAAAATTTGACAAAAATGCAGTAAAGATAGATAAATTATTTTCAAAAATGGGGTTGATTAATTGAACATAAGCAAAAGTAATTTTGAAAATGAGGGGGAAGTAGATTTCACGGCACATCATAAAGAGGGAAATAAAATTGGTCGTGTATCCTTGAGAAGAAAAAACAACCGATATGAAGTTTATGTCTATTGGTTTAGGGAGAAAAAAGAGGAGATATTACATCATTCTGAAAAACTAAGCGATTGCATAGATTTTACAAATGCAAGATTTGGATTAAATGACAAGGTTGCAGATTAAAAATGTGCGAACATCTTGTATTAAAGGCAGAAAATCCAAGAATTACTCAAGTTGAATATGAAGAATATATCATAATTGAATTTGATGTAATCTGTGAAGAATGTGGAAAGAAAATGGGAGAGGAAAAACAGCGTTATAATTACGAAAGGACTTTGTGATTTTATGGAAACTATGTTATTTAGGGATAGTTTGAAGTTTGATGTCGTTAAAATCCTTGACGATAATGGATTGGATAGTGTAGTTGATGGCTTCAATAATGAAGTAACACAACTTACAAATGAACAAAAAGAAGAAATTGCAGATAAAATAATTGAACATATCTTCGGCAGATTGGCTAAAGATATATTTCATTATCCTGATGGTAAGTTATTGTTATAACAACAAAAGGTGTGAAAAATGAAAGCATATTATTTGATTGGTGGCGTAACGCCTGTGGAACAGATTGTAGAATTATTTAAAGATAATGATATACAATTTGATGAATTTGAGGCAAAAGATACAAGCCATAGTGTTGTAACATTCTATAAAAAAGATATTGATGATTTTAAACAAGCGAAAGTATGGTTTGATGGTGTTACAAAATTCCTATGGGCTACTATTTGGAAAGCAGTTGACGGTGGACATACTTGTGTCGGTTGTGTAGATAATGAGGGCGATGAATTTTATGATGATGAGGGTAGAGATTACAGCGAATGGGAGCAAGAACAAGAGGATACTTGAGAAAAATGTTGGATAAATATGATAAGGATAAAATCTTCAAAGAAACCTATGAAAAATTTGATGGTAAATTTGGGGATTTAGTCCAAAAATATGTTGACTTATGGATTGCATATGATATACTGATGAACTATTGGGATAGTTTACCTGAAGAAGAACGAACTAAGATAAATGAGGATTTGAAGAAATTGGGATTGTAATGTCAGAAGATAAATGTCCGAAATGTAATAGTGAAAAACTTAAATTCGGTAGTATGGAACAAACAGGAATGGGAAATCTGTATTATCCTGTTGAATGTGAGGATTGTGGCTTTATCGGTAAACAATGGTATGATGTCGTCTTTTCAGGTTATACTGATGAAAATGGGGAAGATGTTGTTATAACAACAAGTGGAATTAAAAAAATAGTTCTAAAATCAAAAGATGATGTTGCTTTATTAGATGCAACACTTAAAGAAACATTTGGAGAATGATTAAATGCAAGTAACATTAAGTGGTAAAAAAATTGAGGCAGATTGGCAATTTCATAACAGAATGTTGCGTGAGGGAAATCATATAGATTTCTGTTATAGTTGTGAAACAGCAACTTGGTGCAAAAAATCAAACGGAGAATGTTTAGATTGTCATAGTTTAGATACTATGTCCAATCGTATCAAAGACGGAAAAATATGAAAAATGATTTACAAGAATTAATTAAATTTGCAGAACAATTGAAAGCGATAAGTGAAATGAGGTTAATTGATGGTATCAAATCCAAAACAGGTTTATGAAAAAATCTTGGGAAGAATTATTCCAAGAGAGGAATGGGTTAACGAGTGGCTAAAATTAACTCATAAACAGGCATTAGCCGAAGCAAGATTTCTTGCGAATAATCCCCACATCCAAAAGAGAATTAAGTTAACGAAAGAAATGCAAAAAGATGATGGGGAAAATGGTATATGAAAAAGTTAGAGATTTTTGATTTTTTAGGTGGATTTGACAGCATAGAATTTGAAAGCGATATTGCACTTATACAGATTATTGATTTAATCAAAGAATTGAATGAGGCGGAATATCAATTCGTTATGCAAAATACATTCAGATTGAGGAATAAGGGGAATTAATTATGGAATTAAAAGAAGAAATGATGGAACTGAAATTAAAGGACATAAGGACAAATCCACATCAGCCACGAAGTTATTTTGATGAGGGAAAATTACAGATACTTTCAGATAGTATAAAGGAACACGGCATCAATACACCAATAGAACTGATTTGGGATATTCGTGATGATGGGAAAAAGGCAACGCTGAAAGATGGGGAAAGGCGTGTCCGTGCTATGCAAATAGCAGGTATAAAAGAATTACATTATGGTAAAGAATATATCATAGTTGAAGTAAAAGATGATGCAGATTTGGAATATAGGGGATTGATTGCCTGTTGTATGCGTGAGGATTTACAACCTGTTGAAAAAGGATATGCTATTCTTAAATTGTTGAAACGGAGAGGGATTAAAACCTTTGATATGGCTGTTAGTTCTATAAATAGAGCAAAGGATTATATTGATAATAGTTTCCTTGCAGAGCCAAGTAAGAGAAATTTCTTTGTTTCAAAGGAAACAATCAAGCAAGTTGCTAAAGATATGAAAATGATTGGTGTTTCAGGCACTAATGCTGTTGATTTAATTAAGATAACAAAATTGCCGAAAGACCTGCAATCAAAAGTTATTTTTGCACCACCAAATTCAAAGATTTACAAGGAAAAATTGAAGATAAGTCGTCAAGGAAAACTTGTGGAACGGAAAGGCAACGACAGAGGGGAATTGATACCGATAAGTTTTGCAAGGGAATTAGTTAGATTAACAAATGATAAGATGATGCGATTTTTCTTGAGAACTGCAATAAGCCGACAATGGAATAGCCATAAGTTAACTATGATGGTTAATGATTATCTTGGTAGTAATTTAACATCTGAAAAATATATTGAGTTATATAATACAGGTTGCAAAAAATCTATTCGTGCCATTCAAAGTAGGCAAGATGAACTTACTCATCTGACTTCAACTATTGACAATATGACATCTACATTAACAAGTTGGCGAACAATCAATTTGATTGCTATGGCTGATGCCCTTAAACAAAAGGAATTTGCAATATCAAGTAAAGGATTGCTAACTGCAACAAGTAAACTTAAATTATCGCTTGAAGAAATATTACTAACTACTGTTGAATTGTTAAAAGTAAAAGAACAAAAAAAACAGATAATAAATTTGCCTTTTAAAGTCAAATTGGGAACAAGCCCACATATGAAAGCCAAAGCATTTCGTTTTACGCTGCCTAAAGAGATTGGAGAACAGGCAGGGGTAGAAGTAGGGGATACTGTAGAAATGCAGTTTAAAGCCGTAATAAAGCCGATTGATGAGGATAATAATGAGGGATAGATGCTATTGTAAAAAATGTAAGAAAAACAAATTCATTCTCAATGTTACTATTGACGAAAAAGATAGGGAAGTTGCCCATCTTGAATGTGGACATAAAAGGGTTTTTCAACTCATAACTTCAGAAAAAGATTATTTAGAGGTTTAAAGGGGGAATTGATTATCTTGTTCAATAAATTAGAAAAATTGAAAAAGAAATTGGGTAAGCAGATATTAAATTATGATAGATACTACAATTCTTTAGGAAGTGATGGTGGGGAGAGAATTACCTTTATGGTATCAGCAACACTACAACAAAAAGCAACTGAAATATTAGAAACAATAGAACAGTTAAAAAAATTAGAATTATCAACTAATGGGAAAATTCCTATTGGGCTTGTTCAAGGAGAAAAAGAATTTAAATCAAAATTTGAATATTAAATTTAAAGGAGAGGGCAAGATAAAAATTGGGTGAAATAAAGAGAAAAAAAATGAATAAAATTGAAAAAACTTGGGAACTAAAAGAGGGTTATATGAGAAATACAAAAATAGAACTAACTGATTATTGTCCAAAATGTAATAGCGAAGAATATTCAATTGATATTATCCATATAAATAATGGAAAAGTAAGGATTGATTTTTCTTGTAAAAATTGTTATAGCCAATGGTGTAGAGAATATTCATTTTATAAAAAAATAAAAACATTTATAGGTATTGAGGAGGCAAAATAAATGGATAAAATTAAAATTAAAGCCGACAAAAATTGTAAATTCTGTCGTGGTAGAGGATATGCTACAAGTTTTATTGGTGTATGATGTTTTATGCGAATGTATCACAAAACAGATTGAGGTTGTTACAGATGCAAATTGATTTATTCGGAAACAGTATTGAAAAACCAAAGCAAATAATTCATAATGATGGAAGTTTTGAAGAACTTGAACGCAGGGTGGCTTCAGAATACGGCAGGAGGCACATAGGATACCCTTGTGATGACGCACAGGATTTACCAATAGATGATAGGCAAGACCACATATTCAACGCTGACGGCTCTTATAAGTGCCTTAAATGTAAAAAATTAATTGATGATTTGGAAAAAAAGGTTGGATTAAAATGAAATGTGTGGATTGTAAAGATAATGGAAATTGTGATTTACAAAAAAGAGATGAAGAAAACCGTAAAAAAGGTTTCGGTGCGATTTTTCTTGGTGATTATCTTGTAGGTTGCGATAAATATGATTTAAAACCATCAGGAATACTAACTATGCGAACAAGGTGAAAAAATGGGTAAGCCATTACATAATTGTCATAATTGTGGAAAAGAATGTCACGGATATTACTGTGCTGAATGTAATCTATTAATTAGGTTTGGTATAAATGCAGTTGACACTAAAAAATATCAAAACACAAACCTGTCCAAAATGTAAAAAGGCAATGCAGATGTGTTCCCTTAATGGAAATACATTATGGTATTGGTGTCCAAATTGTGTTGATATATATGAATTTACTATATGCAGATGTGGTAAAATATATCCTAAAGATGAGTTTAACTATTGTAAAAAATGTAGGGAGATTGGTTATGCCACAATTAACGCTACTTAATGAAGAAATAAGTGATGAGCAACTTATTCCTATTAATATTGAAATTACATTTAATATTGATGATGATGGATTGGATTGGAATGGAAAGGCATATCCAAATGTTAGTAGTGGTTGTTCTTTTGGTGGTGCAATTCCATCTGTAAAAAATCATAAGGAAAGAATTGATGAAATTGTCGCTATGGAAAGAGGTTGGTTTAAGAGAAGTTACGGTAGACCAATCAAAGAAAAAATTACTATTGTAGATAAAAGAAAAAAGCAAAATCGTGTAGTTAAAAAATAGTAAGTTTTATTAATTGTGTAAGCATTTCAAAGTTGATAATTTATGACAGAGGAGGGCAAATTTACACCTGAACTTAATACATATTTTACAAATATCTGTAATGGTGTAGAGGGGCATCCACTTGAGTATTTATCGCAATTTATATGTTCACATCTTGTTGGTAATGAATGGATTGATATTCGCAAGGCATTACTTTTGATGTTACTTACTCAAAGCGACAGCAAAATGAGATACAGATTGCATACATTATTAGTTGGCGTTGCAGGTAGTGGAAAAACTGAAGTTCTACTTTGGTGGCGTGAAAATATGGAGGGCATACTTGTAAATGGGGAATTATGTTCAAAAACAGGGCTTGTCGGTGATGCAAGAGGAAATAGAGTATCAGCCGGATTACTTGCAGATTATGATAATCATTTTGTATTAGTTGATGAAATAGATAAAATGCCTATCCGTGACCAAAATGGTCTTTTACAAGCGATGGAAGAAGGTCAATACATTATCATAAAGGGTAAGCATAGACAACCTTTCAAAGCAGAAGTCAGGGTTGTTGGTTCTACAAATGAACTTGAGAAAATACAAAAACCATTGATGGATAGATTTGATTTCATTTTCAGATGCAGTATGGCTAATAGAGAAGAAAGGGCTGAACAGACACCGAAGATTGTCAAGTCCTTTATTGGAACATCTGATGAGGAAGCATCAGGAATGCTTCGTGGTTATATCAAGTGGCTGGGCGATTTTTCGCCAATAATATTGCCTGATGACCTTAATGATGTGATAGGTGCAATACAAACATACATACGAAAGGCAAAAGAAGTTGAAATTGAAAAAGTATCTTACCGTTCACTTGAAATGTCAATTTTGCGTATAGCGTGGGCTATGGCTAAACTTCAAAGAAAAAATATAGATAAGAACGATGTTATAGAGGCAATAATCTTTAAGGATAGAATATTGCGTAAAATTTATGGGGTTGAAATAAAGCGTGGTCAAGGGCTTTGATAAATTAGAACAAATGCGAAAACAACTTAATGATAAGGGTTTATTTACTCAATTTAAAAAACCAGAACAATCGGAACAAATTGTTGATATTGATGAAAAGATAAGGGAGGAAAAGAAAGAAGTGCTGAAAACTGTTGATGTCACAAAACCTTTGTCAATTGATGATGCAGTTGAACTTGGTGATTATTTTACAAAAAATGAACTGATAGAACTTGCAATTGTCAAATTCCCAAATATTCATAAACCAAAATATCTGAAATTAGCAGAATTGTTACTCAAAATAAGTGAACAAGGTGTAATTCCTTTAAAACCTGAAAGAGTAATCAATTGTAAAAGATGTGGAACGGAAATTATTGTTTCTCCTATCAAGATGATACCATATTGGGAATTATCTGATATGGGCAAATATTGTAAGGATTGCGAAAAAATCATTAAGAAATTGAATGAAGAACCAACACAGGTAACATTATAAAATTCGTTGTTATAACAACAAGAGGGTATTAAAAATGGTAAAGAGAGCAGAATTTGAGAGGGCATTGATATTAGAAGTCAATAAGGCAAAAGATACAATTGAAAAAAAATTCAATCTTAAAATAAACATACAAATGGATTGGACTTTAGGTAAGGGATACCACTTTGATGATGAAACACCATCAACAGGTGGAATAGGTGGCTAAAAAGAAAATAACGAAAGACCGATTGAAATGGGAAAATTTGCCTGAAGAAGAAAAATATAGACGGCAATTAAAATTCACGCATTTCACACCTGAAGATGTATCCAAAGTCGGTAGAACGGTTGTAGATTGTTATTGCATTAAATGTGGTTGTAGATGTTCTGAAAATGATAAAGAATGCCCAAATTGTAAAGGAGATATTCGCTGTTATAAATCAAATATATGAAAATTTGAGGTAATAAAAATAATGATTGATGAAGATGATTTAAAATGAAATGTAAAAACTGTGGTTGGGTATTTCCATTCAAATTCTTTATTTGTCAGAGATGTAGATTTGACCAAGAATTAAATCAATATGTAGATTAGAGGGGAAAATGAAGAAATATTGTATGTATCCTAAATCTTGTGATGAATGCGATTTAGATATTGATTGTTCGGATTTGGAAAAATGGTAAAAGGCAAGATTTCCAATTCCCCCCACGGCTGGCTTAAAAGATTAAAGAGGAAAAATAATGATGCTTGAGGCACGATTTCACGAAGATTGCTTCAAAAAGATTCTTATGCCCGATAAAAAAGGAAAACTTGTAATAAGAAATGAAATGTATCCTCTAATCAAATGGTTTTCGGATAGCCCATTTGCAGGAGAAGTAGATTGTTTATGTTCCATCTGCAATAAACCAATATCTGAAGAAGAATGTCCATTAAGATTATGGAGAGAAATAAATTGATTGGTTGTGATAATTGTTTCAAAGAAACTACTGCATTATTTCCTTTTGGGGAATTAAGGGTTTGCAATAAATGTTTATCAGCATTAAAAAAAGCAAAAAGGCAACCTGTGTTTGATGATGATGGAAATTTATTGTTTTATAAGTTGGGTGATTTGTGTGGTAACGAATGAAGCAAAAGAAATAATTGAAAATGCCCTAAATAGTCCAGAATTTATTAAAGGAATGGCAGAAGCAATTGATTATTTTGATACTTTGGTAAAGGCATACAAAACCACTAATGTAATTGTTTTGACAGCATTAAGAGATGCTTTGGATAGACGAATTATTGAACTCAATACTATGTTTTGGTTTCAAAGAATTGAAACTGTTGAAAACAATATAATGAAATCGTTGTTATAACAACATTTAATTCTCCAATAATTTATCTCTTTTCTGATTAATTCTTCCAATTCTGTTCTTTTCGTTTTTATTATCCAGATGATACCTTATTGGGAGATGCAAGACAAAAAAATGTTTGTGATGATTGCAAGAAATTGATTGATGAATTGAATAAACCTTTATTTAAAAAAAATTTGTTGTTATAACAACAATTATTTATCCTGTAATCTTATAAGTGTTTTATCTTTTTGTTGAATTAAAAGAAGTTCGTGCAATTCTCCATCGTTTTCTTCCAATAATGTTGGAACGCCGCCAAATAATCGTGCAAGTTCACGGGCATCTCTATTGCTATCAATATCGATTACTTCAATTTCACCGTTATTTATTTCATTCTGCAAAATCCGTTTGGCTTCATCACAATGTCCACAATTTCTACTTGACAGCAATCGCTTAATCGCCATAGTTAATGTAATCACCATTTGAATTAATAATGCTTTCTTATTATTCAAATTAATGAAAATCGTTACCTTTATATATTCAATTAATTATTACACTACTATGGTAGAAATCGGCACGATGTTGCAATCGCATAAAGATTTAATCGCAGAGCGTGACAAGAAAATACAAGATGCAACAAAAGAAATCAAAGATGAATATGACAAAAAATTGGAAGAACATAAAAAATCGTTGCATCGTGAACTTGACGCTCAAATAAAATCTCTACAAGCAAGGGGATTATCTTAAAGATAGTCCTTTTTAATTTTTTCTAATAGAGTATCCTGTATGCTCCCTTGCCAACTCTTTCTTCCTTACCTTGTAATTCCAATTCAAGGGTTCTTGGATATATATCATGCAAAAGGGATTGAAATTCCCCAACATGAACTCTTTCTTCCTTTGCAATATCCAACATCAATTTACTGATGTTCTTATTTTTTGTATTTGCTGAAATTGTCTTATACAAATTTATTGCTTCCAATTCTGCCATCATTGAAGCATTTAAAAAAATCTCATCACATATATCCTGATTTTGAATTTTTCCATCTAAACATGCTCCAATTTGTTTGAACATAATTATCACCATTTTTCGTGCTTACAAGCCATAATTCTCAATCTGCCAACCTTATTGCCATTTATATCTCTGATAGTTATAGGTTCTGCTAATGTCCTTTTAGTTGCGATATTCTTAGCAAGGTCTCTTAAAATGCGTGAAAGTTCGTCATTTGGTTCAGGTTGAAAAGCATCATTTTCAGTTTCAATGATTATCTTTACGCATCTCATTTATAGTCTCCCTATAGAGAAAACTAAAAAAAAGGAAGAATAGGGGGAATTAAGTATGACTTAAATTCCCTTTATTTTTTGAAACAGGCTTTTCGTGCTGCAAGTGGTTTACCTTTTGCACATGCCTGAATAGCACGGGCTCTAGGATTGACACCGGGGGATATTCTATATCCTTTCTTGGCATTTAGGTTCACGACAAGCATTTTCCCAAAAATTCTTTTTCTTAATCCTGCCATAATCTTTTGCCTCCAATTACAAAGAAGTTTGATACCTAAATGCATATGGTGGTTTATATATGTAATTCGAAAAAAGTTTTCGACTTTTAGGTTATAATTTCGGCTATTTTATCTTCTTCGCCCTGTCTCAAAATCCGATTCATATAAATATAATCACGACTATCCGTGATTACTAAAAAATGTCCAAATTCAATTTCAATTTTTTTTCCGCCATTGACTTTTATATCTAGTGTTCCCTCACCACAAAAAACAAATTCTGGATTTATGTTATATGTTTTAGGCACTGTTGGAGAACATAATATTACACCAACTTTTTCAAGATTTTTTATACGATGCCTAATCAATGAATCCTGATTATTTAAATCCTTTTTGGTCTTGCATTCGAAAAGTTTTTTTGCTATGTCCGATGAAGTCTGATTCTTATTGTCAAAAAGATAGTAAATTATGCTGACATCAACATCATCAAATTTCATCTTCTTCCTCATCTTCAGGAATCAAACATTTTCCCAATTCAGGATTGCATGCCTGAACATCCTTAAAAAGGTTTGGTCCCATCTCATCTCCTCTTGGAGAATTGCTCTATATAGTTCTCTCCCACTTCACAAACTTCTTCCCCTTTGTTATTTGTTGCACATACCATAGGCAATAAATCCTCCATGCCTTTGGTTTGTCCAGCAAGGTCAATCCAATCTGCATCTACTCCTGGGTGATTCTTCATCAATTCTTTTTGTTGGTTTGCATCTTTTACATAGATTATAAGGGCTTTTGCCATCCTTTTTCATCTCCTCAAAAAAAACTTTTTCGACATAAAAGGATTTGGAATTAAATATATAAAGTTTTAGTCTAATACGCATACCGATGGATGACCATACGGTAAGGGTAAGGGAGGAGACCCTTGAAACTCTAAAAGGTTACAAGGAAAAATATAACCTTTCTTATAATGATATTATCGAAATGGCATTAAAGAATTTTGAAAATGCCGATTTAACACCTTTTTTAGTAGATGCTCCTGTTTATCAGATTAAAGTCAATTTAAGTCGTGCCAAAATAAATGATAATGTGAAACATCTTTTAAGTAAAGGACACGATTTATTTATTCCTGATATTTCGCCAAGACAAGCAATGTATATTAAAAGAACTCTTAAAAAGATGGGTTTTGTATGCGACCATGCCAAATGTGAATCCGATGGAAAGAGCGGTTTTTTATTCAGTCAGCACAATCACAATAATGGAAAACCTGTAATCGAAAGCACTAAAAATGTGAAAGCAATTACAAATATATGAAAAAAATAATAACAATTGTTTTATTTTTAATTCTGTCTTTTTCTACTTTGGCTTCTGCTGTTCCAAATAAAATCAATTTAGACCCGCCTAGCAAGACCGTGAAGGTCGGAGATGTATTTACTGTTGCAATCTATGCTCAGATAGTCGGCGTGGTTGATACGGTCGCTATAGACCTTATAACATGGAATGGTAATGTAATCCAATGTCTCAATGTAACGAAAGGCAATTTATTTGAGTATCCACTTGTTTGGTTGCCTGGGGATATAAGTAGCGGTAAATTGACAGGAACAATAATGGCATCAAATAATCCCATAGAAGATAAAAACGGGATATATTCAATACTTACTTTCAAAGTTTTGAAAAAAGGAGATGCAACAATAACATTACATGATTTTGGTGTTGCAAGGGCGGGCGTAGCATTAGATACAAGTATAACAGGCGATTGTTATGTGATTGTTGAAGGATATATACCGCCTGACGAACCAGAAGAACCTGAAACGCCTGAAAATCCTGAAACACCAACCAATCCTGACAATCCAGAAGAACCATCTAATCCTGATGAATCTTCTGAAACACCTACTGAAAGTTTTGAAGAACCAGATAATTTTTCTGATGAAATGATTTTGCCTATAAGTAGTAATAATGACGGCTCTGAAAATAATAGTTTCTGGCTAATTGTCATTCCAACTGTTATTATAATTGGAACTGTTTTTGCAGTTTTTTTGATATTGAGAAAAAGAAGATACAAGCAACCTAAAACAGATGAACCCGACGATATTTTTGTTTAACTATACGGCGGTTGCAGTAAAAGTTATAGTGAAACTTTCACCTGCTGAATTATGAGAAACTGACGTCGCCAAATATACCTTTATATCAAAGTCATACGATTCAGTATAATCTATGCCTTCAGTAAGATAACTCCCTCCGACATGAACATTATTTTCAGATGCCCAATTATCGTCGCTCCAATTAACAGAGAAAACATCTTTACCCAAATCAGTTAAATTCACAAAAGTCCAATTCTGCGTATTGCCTATTGAAATCGTCACATCGCACATCATTCCGGTATTTGTAAGTTGGAAGAAATAATTTGATGTTTGTGCATATTCACCAATATTTACAGAACCAAAATTTATGAAATTTGGGTCTACGTCTATCTCAAGATAATTAGGTGCTGGTGTTGCCGTTGCTATAACCATATAACTCCAACTATTCCAAGTCTCATTCCAACTCCAAGCACTAAAACTATATGTTGTATTTTCAGTTAACCCCGATACACTTGTGCTGTTTCCCGTATTGTTATATAAAAATGTCCCACTACTACGATTTACCGGAGGTGTTGCACCTGAAGCATATCGTATATATGTATTAGTCGCATTTGCTCCCTTTGTCCAAGTAATATTAATTTGAGTGGAATTATAGAACGTCACTGTAAAATCTATTGGCAACCCTGGATAATCTGTTTTTTGCTCCCTTACTTTGAAATAATATATGCCATTTGTCTTTATATGAGAATATGATGAATTACTTGAATTTACCCACACAGTATACCATGTATCATATGAAAGATTTGAAAGGGAGAGATTTTTTCTACCGCTAACATCATTTGTATCACTGCTACTATTTCCGTCAGAGCATTCTATTGACCAATCCAATTCATAATCGGCATAAATCAAAACAGACCATGTTACATTATTAGTAACATCCTCTGTATTATTATATGGGTATTCTTGGCTATGTTCTGGCACATCGATTGATGTAAAATTAAATGTATAATTTTGCAGATTTATTGTTATGCTTTTATTATAGGGGATAAATGAATAACCGCTTAATATTGGCGTGATTACATAATCCCCATCAGGTATTGTCATCACATAGTATCCATCTGAATCAGTAAGATTATAATATATTGTGCCTGTCTTATTTGATATGACAGTTACATTGACATCTTCCAATCCACCACCATCTCTAAAAATTGTGCCGTTTAATTGCCTGTGAGGACCTGTGAAATCTGATGACCTATTGCCCCACCAATCAGATGAATCGGTGACATTTACTGCCCAATAATTTTCAGACATTGGACTATAATCCATTGTATATGTTCCGTTTGATATAGATGCATTCGTTTGAACAAGTTCCCATGTGCCTTCCAATAATTGGTCTTGATTTATATATGAACTATTAAATGTATAGTTCCTTAAAACATACCACTTTAAATCCATTGTTCTCCCTTGTGGGTGTTCTATTGTAACACTTAAAGTCGTCGCCCATTCATTTGTATGATTGTCCTTGAATGGATTCATATTCTTTATTAATATAATATCAGTATCAGTTGGATAATTTCTATAAAGATTTGCTTTAGCATCTCTTGATAACTCTTGAATATCTGAAAAACTATCGTTATCTGTATCATTTAAGAATGGTTGCAATCCATAAAGATATAATTCTTCATAATCAGTAATTCCATCATTATTTGAATCTGTGGAACAAAGCACATTGTCATCTGGAACATTAAATATCATAAATGATGGATGACTTATATTGTTTGCAAGAATTGCATTAGCACCAGATGCCCACATTGCGTCATAATCTATTCCCGTGAATAATTGATAAATTGAATTTGAATCAAAGGTATTTGGATAATTAGTTCCTGCTAAAAGAGAAAAATTAAGTTTTTGAACAACTTGTCTTATCACTTTGTTAGTGACACGACCTGTTGAATTGTCGAAAAATGGAGGGTTATACCAAGTGCTTTCATTAAAATTAATCCAATCATTTGATTGCCTTCTGGTCAAAGGCATATCCTGCCAAGCAATAGTATCTTCAAGACCATTATATGTTAATGCCTCCCATTTACCATATCCGTAATCGTCAATATAAAACTCATCAAAACTTGCTTCTATATCTGCCCTGCCCCAATGTATATTTTGTGCCGCACCTGTGGAATTTGCTACCAATTGCCTTCCAGAACCTATCCACCAAGAAACAAAAGCATTATCAATTGTTATATTGTCAGGAATTACAACATCTTGGTCCCAAACGCCTCCAACGAAAAACGCACAAGTTCTTTCCTGATATAAATCAGTTGGTCTTTCAGTCGTCCAATAACCTGTATCGTAGGCAGAACCATCTACCCCTTGTTCATGCCTGAGTGCTTGTTTTCTTCCCTCATTATCACCATATATATCTGGGGTGTCATCATAATATGCCTCATATATGTAAAATACCCAATCCCCCGAATATAAATCGGTAGTTGAATTTAGATATTTGATGCCTTCAGGCGGAGTTGTTATATTGCATTGGAAGTATATTCGTTCCGTCTCTCCATGTTTCATCCACCGATAATAATCATATGATTCTACATTTCCAAATTCATCATATAAAGTAATCTTAAAAGTATTCCAATCTTCTCCAACTATACTAGTTTTATTATATTCCCAATAATTCATGTCTGTAGAAACACGGCTCATTTCAACAGGGTCATCCCAAACAATACTTTCTTCATATCCTGTTCCCCATGTCATTGTAACATTTGAAATATCCACAAAAGAAATATCCACACTGCATAACGCATATAGAAGTATTTGAGACAAATTGGTATTTGTTATATCTTTTCCTTGCTCCCAACCTGCATTTGAAAATGATGCGGGCCAAGAAAAAGTGGAATTTTGAACATCGCCTCTCCAATATCCATATGCTCCGTTTATATATTCCTTATTTGGTATATTCAATGTCACATTATATGGCAACATTTTTACATTTGATGTATCACCTATGGTATTCCCAAGTGCCCATACATAATCAGACATACCACTTAGATTGCCCCAGCCCATAGAATAACTTTCACGCCACATAGACGAATCATTTGTTGTGAGCAATAACCAATATGATGTTCCTTCTGTCATAAATACTGAACTTGTTAAATTTAAAGTCAACCAAACGTGAGAATAATCAGGGAACCATATGGAATCTCTGTCAATTGGAAAGTTCCATGCATCGGTATAACCTAACAATTGCCCGGGTTCATCATTTACATCTGAATATATTGAACAGCCAAGTGTGCTTGGATAATGACCATGCCATATTGTAAATACTCTCATCTGTTCATAATACCCAGTATATGTAGATGTCACCCTTGTGGCAATTACATAATGCTCTTTAGTATCTGTCCAATCTGATTCTTCTATACCTGTTGCTATGAAATAACTATCTGATACATTTTTATTCCATCTTCCTGCATATCTCTCTTGTGGCACATATGCTGTTACATTGAAGAAGCAATAGTTTTCAGCATTATATGATGAATTTAAATATCTTGAAATTTGTTGTGTCAGAGAACCTGCATTATTAATATCTCTCAAAAGAGGTGGCGTAATAGTTGTAAATATACTCAAAATAGGATATTTATCATTCTGGTTCTGGTCATAAAACCATATATCTGGAAAACTGAAATTTGTTGTTTGCCAGAAACTCAATGAAGTCATAGTAGTTGTATTGTAGCCAATACCCCCATCACTTGTCGTAGTTCCTGATGTTTCATTATCAAAATATCCATTGAGAACTGTTCCTTGATTATCACCAATGAGACCGCCACCACCGGTAGCATTACCTGTTGAATATGTATGATTTATTAAAGAATTTAAATTAATGCCAACAAGCCCCCCAAATGTAGAACCGCTGATATTTATTCTTGCATATGCATTATCTAATGTGCTATTATCCAATCCGCCAATCAGTCCACCCGTATAATTATTTCCAATAATGCTTTCCAAATTTATGAAACAATTCTGTATCGTTGTATTATTTGCATAGCCTATCAAGCCACCTGTATAATTACCTAAAGTTATATTTGCTGACAACAATCCAAGGTTCCGAATATCTGAATCGGACGCATATCCAAATAATCCGACATATTCCAAATCAGAATAATTGACAAAAAGATTAGATATAGTATGTCCTCCGCCATCAAAAGTTCCATTGAATGGGATTGCTTCATCACAGATAGGTTCAAAACCCTTCCCCCCATTCCAAGTTGTAATGTTACAGTCTGACATATCTATATCATTATACAATACAAAAGTGTAATTATAAAATAGTCTAATATTATCTAAATGCGTGCAATTCCTAATGGTAAATGGGTCTCCAACAGTCCCACTTCCTTCATAGAAGTAATGTTCCCCTGTAAAATTAACATTTGATACATTTCTTGTTAAGTCTTTAACAATATATTCAGGAGTGAAAGTGTATGCGAATTTGCTTGCGGTTATATTATATGTTATTCCAACCCCATATATAACATCATCAAATACATAGTCTCCATTCTCATCTGTATATGTTATATATGTTGGAGTTCCTGTAGCAGTTACTTTTACATTTGTAACAAAATTATCATATATGTCAATTATATTGCCCGTAATCTTGCAAGTTGTTGTTTTAAAGTTGAATGTCTGATTATTATATAGTGTAACTCCGTTGTCTTCATATGTGGTATTTACCCATACATAAAATGTAGTATTGTAATTTAAATAACCTGTAAATGTTAATGTTTTTCTGCCATTTCCCTCATCATTCCAACTTATGTCATCCCCATTTGAACATTCAATAGTTCCAGAAGAATTGTCAACATTTTCATGATAGACATATATAGACCAATTGGTAAGCCATCCTGATACATTTTCACTATTGTTTGCAGGTTGCTCATCTGAATAGACGACCCCCGTCGTCCATCTTATCATAATAACACCACTTCCACCGTCACGACCATTTCCGCTGTCACTTATTCCTCTTGCTCTACCACCCATTCCTGTGTTTGCAATAGCATCAATTCCAGAATCTATTGCACCTCCCCCGCTTGCAAAAATTCCGTTATTTCCATAAGATGTGCCAAAATAATCTGATAAATTAATACCGTCACCACCAAATGAATCTTGCACACCATCGCTGTTAGCACCTCCACCGCCACCTGCTCCATCTGCACCATCGTTACCATAACCATATGTTCCTGACCATCCATCCTGAGTTGGTTGTTTGCCTGTTCCACCGCTTCCCCGTGTGCTACCGTATCGTCCACCGCCACCACCGCTACCTCCGTTTACTGCATTATATCCATCACTATAAGCGTAAGCAGAACCTCCTCCACCGCCACCCAATGCTGTAAGATTTTCAAATGTTGTGTCTTCGCCATTACTTCCAGGTGCTGCTGTTGTTGTTGAACCTGCACCGCCATCTCCAATAGAATATGATAAAACCGTAAATGGTGTAAATGTCATATTTTGTATCCATACAACTCCACCAGCACCCCCACCACCAGCATTACGGGTAGTAGTTGTTGTTCCACGCCCTGAACCGCCACCACCACCAACTGTTAAAATATCCATTTCAATCATGTCTTCATATACATATAATGAAAAATCTTCGCTATCTATTATCGCTGTATATGAATCATTATAAATATCTGATGCTTTAAACCAATAACTTTCATTAAAAAAATATTCGCCATCTGTCACATTTAACCATATTGTATATATCGTATTATATCCAAGAGAACTGAAAGTAAGCGTTCTTGTTCCATTTGCTTGGTCAGTCCAACTCATGTTATCTCCATTTGAACATTCGATTGAACCACTTGTTGTATTGCCCAAATAATGAAATAAATCAATTTCCCATTTTTTTGCATCGGCACGAACTATGGTTTTATTTATGATAGAATAATTTGTTTCATATATTATTGAATGCCATCTTATGAGAATAACTCCATTTGAACCGACATAACCACATTCCGCATGACCCCTTCCTGGTGCTCTCCCACCTAAACCAGAATCTGGATATGGGTATGGTCCTGTGGCTGAACCTCCTCCCATTGCAAATACTCCGTTATAACCATATCCTATTCCAAAATATTCAGACATATCCATGCCTTCACCGCCCTGTGGTAATTGCGTATAGTCAGTATCAATCCAATATGTTCCTCCTCCTTTACTGCCAGCACCACCACCACCGCCACCATAAGAAGTACCCGTTCTGATTCCTGGTGCTCCATCATTACCGTATCCATATGTTCCTGACCAACCTGATAGAGATGTTTGTAGCCCTGAACCTCCCGGATGCGTGCCTCCTGACCCTGTAACACCACCGCCGCCACCAGAAGCACCATCTGCACCATTTATTTCTGATGTATCTTGACCTCCACCAGCACCACCACCAAGAGCAGTTAGATTCTTGAAAGTAGTATTGTCTCCATTCTCTCCTCTAACAGCACCGTCAATTCCTCCCATTCCACCTGTTCCAATTTCATAATTAAAATAACTATCATTTATTGCATAATCTGGTATCCAAATTAGTCCACCAGCACCGCCGCCACCCGCCATATCATTGTTGGATATAATTCCGGTGCATCTACCAGCACCTCCTCCACCACCCACAACAAGAATATCGACATTTGATGCATAAAAAGGTCTTTCCCATATTCCTTTTCCTGTTGCATTTGTGTTATTTATTGTAATATTTGCTACTAACCATTTTACACCGTGAATATCTTTATATATATCTGGAGTATAAAATTTATAAGTTTTATTTATTGAAGAATCTTCATCAGTAACATTTACATAGATTGTATAAACTTCATTATATCCAAGAGAACTAAAAGTAAGCGTTCTTGTTCCATTCGCTTGGTTAGTCCAACTCATGTCATCCCCATTTGAGCATTCAATCGTTCCATTAGTTGTGTTACCATTAATATGTGATATATTTATTTGCCATTGCTCAATATATATATCCACTATGCTATTATCAGCAGGATGTTCATCATATATTTGAGTTCCCATAGAAACTCTTAATAATATTATTCCTGAACCACCGTCACGACCATCATCAGCAACTGTTCTTGATGGTGCACGACCGCCCATTCCACTATTTGGCAAGGCATCATCACCATAATTATTGCCTCCGCCCCCAGATGCAAACCAACCACTATTACCAAAAGATGAACCAAAATAGTCTGAAAAATCCATTCCAGCACCACCTGCTGGGACGCCACCTAGTCCACCTGCACCTCCACCGCCGGCAGGGTGTGCAGAATATGATATTCCTCCATCATTGCCATAACCGTTTACAATCATCTGAGACTGAACGCCTAGTGCAGCCAAAGGATAACTGCTGCTTGGATGCCCACTACCACCTCCTGAACCACCCGTATGACCATATTGGTTATAATCATTTGTTCCAGCACCTCCTCCACCACCACCCATCGCCACTAAATCTCCAAAGATACTGTCTTCACCATTGTCTCCTGTTGCACCAGAACTTATTGCTCCAGCACCGCCATTTCCTATTGAATATGAGATACTTCCGGTTGTTATAGGATAATTTTGATACCATATCAAACCGCCAGCACCTCCTCCACCGCCAAAAACATAATTTGCATCAGTTGTTCCCTTTCCTGAGCCACCGCCACCTGCTACGACCAATGCATCAACAGTTTTAACACCATCTGGCACATTCCAAACATCGCTCCCTTCAAGGAACTGATATATAGTCCATGTCATTCCTTGTTCATCTGTAAGACGCATTATCGTTTGAAACCAAAAAGTCCTGTTTAGAACGATTGTTCCATCGGTTGCATTTACCCATATAGTATAAGTTGTAGAATCAACAAGATTTGGAAGATTAAGTGTTCTTGTCCCATTCGGTTGGTCGGTCCAACTCATATTATTTCCATTTGAACATTCGATTGAACCACTTGTCGTATTGCCATCTGAATTATAAACATATATCGACCAATTAAAATTAGAATCAAAATCTAAATTTATAGAACCGTTTGATGGGCTTTCATTTTCTATATACATACCATAATACCATCTTATAAGAATTATGCCACTTCCGCCATCACGACCACTTCCGCCATCATTTGTTGCTCTTGCTCTACCACCCATTCCTGTGTTTGCAATAGCATCTATCCCGTCATTATTACCACCGCCGCCACTTGCAAAAGTCCCATTATCGCCATAATCTGTCCCAAAATAATCTGAAAAATTCATTCCAGCACCACCTGTCGGTAAACCCCCAGCACCTCCTGCACCACCACCGCCAGCAGAAGGCGATGCCGAACTTGCTTTTGCTCCGTCATTTCCATATCCGTATATTCCTGACAAGCCATCCTGAGATGGTTGCAATCCTAAACCTCCATTTCCATAATTACCAGCCTGTCGTGTTCCACCGCCACCACTACCGCCACTTGCACCATTGCGTGAATAAGAACTTCCTCCAGAGCCTCCACCACCGCCACCTAGTGCCTGTAGGTCTCCAAAAACAGTGCTCCCGCCATTCCCCCCTGTTGCAGATGATGACGTTGAACCTGCACCACCGCCTCCAATAGAATATGATATATTTGCACCTGCTGTTATGGAATAATTTTGTATCCAAATAAGACCTCCTGCTCCACCGCCACCTGAATCGTAAGCAGTATTGGTTGTTCCTCTGCCACTACCACCACCGCCACCAATGACCAAAACATCTATTTCAGATATATTATCTGGTGCAGTCCAATTACTGCTCCCTGCTGTTATTTCCTTTATATACCATGTTACCCCGTTGCCATCCACCAATTGTGAATCATAGTCATCTGCTGGTGCATATTCATCTGCATTAGTTGAATTATTGAATGGAAATATAATTAAAACTAATAGAATTATAAGCAGAAGTGTTGTTGTTTTTCTTTCTATTTTCATTTCAACTTCCTATGTCGCAGTTGCAGTAAATGTCACGGTGCAACTTTCACCATCAGATAAACCTGAAATTGAGGTAGGAAGTATTGCTTTTATATCAAACAATTGATAATCAAGATAAGCAAGATTGTCCACTAATTCCGTGTCATTTGTGGTTTTTACATTATCTTCTGAAGTCCAATTGTCTTCTGATATATTAACAGCAAATGCATCATGCCCCAAATCGGTATAATTTACAAATGTCCAATTTTGTGTGTTTCCAATAGATATTGTAACTAAACAAGTTGCACCGTGATTTGTTAGATTAAGATAATAATTATTTGTTTGTGCAGATTCACTTATATTTACGGTGCCAAAGTTAATTTCATTTGGACTTACGCTTATATTCAAGGATAGAACATTCGTATCCCCTTCATCAACACCATATTCTGTTCCATTATATATTCCCATAATATTTCTATAAGTGGCATTTGTCCATGCCCTACTTCTTGTTGAATTCGATAATCTAACTTCATCAAAATATCCATCCCAATTCTTGTTGCCACCAAATAAGTCATCATTTCTGCCTATCCATAAATAATCGTAGTTATCTGGAATTCCTTGTGTAAAAGCAGTCGAAAATGCTTGTGTCGTATTGAAATATGAATCCACATAATCCCCCTGTGCTGATGTATCAATTCTTGTTGCTACATATATCCAATATCCTTCATTGCTCCCTGGGATTGTTCCACCTTCTCCTGCGGTGCTTCCACCGACACGAACTCTGATTTCATCATTTGTCAATCTTAGATATGATGCCCAATCGTTCAACCAAAAGTTCCACGGTCCTTCTGAAAATAACATCGGTTGGTTTTCTGCGTTAGTGGGGTCTATATAAACCCACATTTCCGCTAAAAATTGAGATGTCGGTCCGACAAAGTTATTTACCCTTAATCCTGAATCGTTATGGTCGAATCCTTCCCTGCATCCATAAATCAGTCCATTTGATTCATATGCAGTTCCATAATCAGTTCCATCATTATTATTTGAAGTTGAATCCAATAAAGAATTATCCTTATAATGATGAACCATTATGAAATCCTCATTCCAAGTTCCTTCTACATCCTCCTGACTTGGGCATACTGGATTGCCCCAATACAACCATACGGTAGTATCATTATCTTCTCTGATTAAAGGAACATTCACCCAGAAAAGAAGTTCGTTTGTTGAATTGTCAAAGTATTCAAATTCATGTGGGCAAACCGTATAATTGTCATCTGCCACCACAATGAAATCTTGACCTTTTTCTTGAGCATATTGAAAATCTGAATTATTGACTTTGAAAAGCCAAGGGAAATAAGTAAGATTTTCATCAATAAGTGTGTGATTAATAGTTAAACTCATAGAGTAAGACCAATTTCCGTCATACCAATTGATTCCGGGAATGAATTCTGATTGGAATACAAATGTTTCATTCGTCCAATGTTCATCATTTGATATATTCAAACTCCAATAATATTTTGTTCCACCAACCGAATATGGAAAATCCTGATAATATGTTCCATCTGAAACAGAAAGATTAGTTCCAATCAATTCCCAACTTCCAGAGTAATTTGTATACCAATAAAAGTTCATCGTATCGTCTTCTTTATCTTCTACAATTGCACGCAATCTGATGGGAATAGGGACTTCAACCATAAATGTAGGCGGATAGACCTCTTTATATGGAAGCGAATTTGGTGCTGGACCTGTTGTAAAACTATATGTGATATTACTCCATCCTCCCGGATAATTTACATTGACGCTCCACCAATATTTGGTGTTATATTCTTTGAATTCGTTTTCTTGGGCTGTATATGTTCCATTGTAAATACCTGTATAATTGCCAATCTCAGTCCAAGGTCCCGTAGCATTAGTCCAAAAGGAAACATTCATAGAATCATTATTTGAATTATTTACATCAATGCTTAATACAAATGGAAAACTGATGTTTATTGAACCATTTGCAGGATATGGATTAGAAAATGTTGTTGGGTCTGTTATGGCTTCTGTTGTTGCATTCGCTGAAACATTTGTCAAACTGAATCCTGAAGTTGAATTATAACTCCAAGCCTGATAATAATAGGTCGTTTCTGCATCAAGGTCTGTATGCGAATAACTTGTTCCCGTGTTGTTGTATGCTAAAGTTCCTTCTCCAATCCCCCACGATTCAACAGTATTCCATTCGATATAGGTATAATCTCCTCCATTTCCTTTTGTCCAAGATAAATCAATCCTTGAACTGCTTATTGCTGTTGCAGTAAAACTACTTGGTGCATCTGGCTCTGGAACAGGCGGTTGTGGGAAAGGTCCTGATTCTATGTTCAAAGTTGCAATCCAACCATCAGTTGCTGGTCCTGTATAGACAATTGCATAATAATCTCCATCAAGATGAACGATGTCAGGAAATTGACCCGTTAAAGTATCATATTCACAAGTGTCTATCAATGTTTTCGTAATTGAACCTGTGTCAGATATGTTCAATGTTTTGATGAATCCGTCTCCACCAACCCCCTCAAATGCTATTGCGTAAACAGTTCCACCACAATAATAGATGCAAGGTCTCTCACCATTACTTTCTTCATACTCCCAACTATCAATGGAAGATGTCGGTAAGTCCCCCGTATCTCCGATTGTAAATGTCGCTACATAACCATCAACACCAGAACCTGCATAGACAACTGCAAAATAGCCATCTGATAATTTTATGAAGTCCGGTTCGTCACCATTACTTGAATCCCATGTGTAATCGTCAATCACACTATTTTCTATTGTTCCATCTGAATTTATATCAACGGTTTTTGTTTCACCGCTAGTTGCCGTGCTTGTATAGGTAATTGCATAATAATCGTCCTTAACATGCAAAATTCTTGGGTTATAACATTCTGTTATATCAAATTCCAATGTATCTGTTACAGTATCGCTAATTGCACCCGTATCTGATACAGTAAATGTTTTCAGGAAACCGTCTTCATCAACTCCTTCATATGCAACAGCACATACATCGCCACCCACATGAATTAACTCCGAATGAACACAAGTAGATGTATCAAATGCCAATGTATCTAATACAGCACTTATGTCACCTGTATTTGAAATTGTAAAAGATTTTATGTTTCCCCCAGAACCATCCTGATAAGAAACAATATATACATCATCTTGAACATGTATCATATCTATTTCTGTTGCCGTCCCTGATTCAAAAGTAAGAGTATCGTTTTGTGATTCGGTTATTATTCCTGCATCACTTATTTGTAAAGTAAATACTACTCCATCGGCTTCTGTGCTCTCATATGCTATTGCGTAGGTCTGACTATAAACCTTCAAAATATTGACAAATTCGCCATTGGTGCCATCAAATTCCCATTCATCTGTCGGAGTATCATCAGCATTCGAAATATCTCCCCAAGCACCCCAAACAGATGGAAAAAGAGATAAGACTAACATGAAAGTGAATAATATGACAATTATTTGCCTTTTATTCATGTCAGCCTCTATTTGACTTCAGATGAAGCCCTAAATTATATTAAATGTTCCACCAACAGGTGTTGCATCATTTCCAGCAGGGTCATCTGCATAGACTGTGTATGGATATGCTCCCGGCTCCATTGTTGAATCCATTGTCGCTGTTATTTCAATGTTATCACACCATGCTTCTTCTGATACTGCCCCACACTCTGCAAAGAAACGAATCTTCAGGTTCGGATTGTTCTCACAACTTCCGGGTAGTGCAAATTCTTTGTGGACAAATCCACCGTTCTCACTACCTTGATGTTCAAGATAAACCCATCCACTTCCTGAATCATATTGACATCCCCAGTCATCTGCGGCATCAAATCCTTTGAGTTTCCTATCATATTTGAGAGTTAAACCTGTTGCATCTGTTGTATCAAAGATTTTCTCAAAGTATGAGTATTTTCCCGCACCTGTCTTTTTGACATGTGCACAACTTCCAGGATTTCCACCTGTCCCAAGTCCCCAAGGTGTTCCTTCACCATAGGTTGTCCAAGTAAATCCGCTTTCAAAATCATCCAAGAAGAATATTCCCTGAGATGTACTTCCAGTTTCCATTACATATTCCCAAATGTCTCCACCGATATTGGTCATAACTTGGTCTTCACCAAGAACATTAATCCAAACATCGTCAACTGCTTCATTGTCAGTAACTTCTGCTTGGAATGTTACATCATTTCCACCTTGGCATGGGTCAGGACTATCTGAAACCCATTGAATAACAGGTGGTTCTGTATCAGGAACCAATCCAATAATGTTGAATGTTCCACCAACAGGGGTTGCCTGATTATCGGAAGGGTCATCTGCATATACAGTATATGGATATTCCCCCGCATACATTCCAGCAGTTCCCATCGTGTATTGATAGACATCATTACCAATATAGGTCATATAATTGTCTTCTCCATCTATAGTAACCCACACTTGGTCAACTTCCTCATTATCGGTAACTTCTGCTTGGAATACAAGGTCGACACCTGCATCACATGGGTCTGGATTATCAGATACCCAAGCAATTACGGGTGCTTCGTCATCTGGTGGTTCAACTCCTGGTGGCTGTGAAATTGGAACATCCATCAAATAATCCATAGATGTCCATAAAATAGTCCAATCAGTTCCAAGGTCTGAAAGTTCATCACCAAAATCTGTTCCATCTCTGGTATCGTCCTCTTCTATCTCTGGATGAGGTCCGTAAAGAACTACATGACCAGAACCATAACCAAAGTTAATCATTGCAGGTTCATCATAATAAGAATCATAAGTTGCAATAACATTACATTCTTGACCTTGTGCTGGATAAAATGCAGCACCACCATAATACATCTGATATTGTTGCGATGGCTCATAATAATTGAGTGGATTATCTGAATTCATGGTAGTCCAAGTCATGGTATAGTCATCCCAAGGTATAATTGGGTCTAAGGCTCCAACACCATAACCATCGAACAAATCAAGAGTATAATATTCATAGTCGCCTTCCCATATGATATAATCACAGGCAAAATAACCACCTGCACAAATACCCAAATATCCACCGCCACTACTTACAAAATCACGAATGTTTTCTTTTCCATCACTATTAATCCATCTATTATATTGATATGCATTTCCACCTGGAAAATAAATCACATCAAACTTTCCGACAAGACTATTTGTTTCTATATATCTGTCATCACATTCGTAGTAACTGAGACCTTTCCAGTCACAAAAGTTTTCAAATGCGGTTATTCCATCGTCCCAACTTCCACGTCCCGTATATACAAGGACATTCGCTACGCTACCTGCCTCTACTTGACTTGGAACAAAGACTATTGAAGTCAATATCATGGTCATTGTCACAAGCCCAATTTCTATTTTATTTCTCATATATTATTTCCTCCATTTTCCAAATAAATTAATAAAATAAAAAGTTTGAGATTTATTTTTATCTGTGAATTCTCTGGCTAGTTTTTTTTCCATTTGATGTCCTCCTTTTTCTAATCAAAATGATTCCAATAGATGCCAATAAACCAATCAATGGCATTGAAACATTTGCATAATTCACAATCATTGATGATGCTATGGCAGTGACTGTAGCCACTGCCCCCAAAATAGGATTATGCGATGGTTGAGTGTTAGCATCACCTAAAGGACTTACTAACCAAGATTCACCATAATGATAAACTAATGCTGAGACATCAAGATAATCTACATCCCCGTCCCCATCGATGTCCCATCTATACTCACCACGACCTCTTGGCGGTCTTGTCGGAAGTCCCGTTTCTCCATAATGACCTACCATTAATGATACGTCAAGATAACTGTCTGTTCCGTCGTGGTTAACATCCCAAAATGGACCATAGTATTCCATTGTTACATCTATATCCACAACATCATCAGCGAATGCAGATGTAGATAAAAAGAGCAATAACACTATAATAATAAAAAAGAAAGTTGTTTTTTTAATTGAATATGTCTTCTTCTTCATGCTTTCTGCCTGGCTTATGCCGTTTAACGGCTATTACTGCAACGGCACCCACCGCACCTATGGCGATGATTCCGATGTAAAGCCAAGGCAATTCCAAAGTCGTCTGCCTTTCTTCTGATGGCACATATCTTGGTGGTGTTTCAATGAACCAAAGCAAGTTGTAATCATACTGGAATTGAGTTGTTCCACTTGAATCTCCGCCTGCATATTGGTCTACAAATATATAGAAATACCAACTTTTGTTGTAGTTTTCAGATGCGTTTTCTACATTTATTGTTACTGGAACTTCGTAAACTGTTTTTGCTGGAACTGTGAAATCCGTTTCTGCAAATTCAATCCATGCCCAATCATCTTTTGGTAATTTTTCATATCCTTCATGGTCTTTGAGGTCTGTTCTTAATGACAATTTGATGCTCATTGAACTGTTTTTGTCGTTGGTTACTTTTATTGTTATTTTGTGTGGGGCGATTTCGTAGTCTTGACGCATGTAGACATTCCATTTTGCAGGAGATACACTGTATGAAGATACTGACGTGCACACACTTATTATTAGCAGAACAACTACTGCAATTTTCCTCAACCATCGCATAAGTTGTAATGGGTCTTGCAATAAATAAATATTCTGTTTTATACTGCGGTTGCTTCAAAGGTTATTGTAGATGTTTGCAAATTATTTGTCGAAGATGTTGTTGGCATCGACAAAGTAAGACCAAATGGCTCAGTTCCATCAACGGCTAAATCAGTCACAAAGGATTGAAATGTCCAATCCAAATTTACATCTGGATTATCTGTTTCCACATGAAATTTATTATGGTCTGCGGTGGTATTCAACGTCCAATCTGTTGTATTTGTGGCATTGACTGAAACATCAACATTGACATCACCATCATTCTCCAATGTATAATGGTCTGCCGCTGTTGAATTTGTATCACCCAATCCATCTGGAAAATACCACGATGCCTGATTACCAATTCCTTCAGATGTGTTATAAACGTCAATACTTGCAGTTCCACTTGGTTGCATATACAATATTAAGTCATCGGTCTGTGCTTGATATGTCGGTGCAAATGCACAAGCCAACATTATCATGAGAAACAATGCTGTTAATTTTTTCATTGCTTACCTCTATAGAACTTCTGCTGTAAATGTTAATGCAGTGTGCTGATTTTCTCCAGTGCTTGATGTTGTAGGCATATCGACGTTCAAACCAAAGTGTTCCCACGCTTGACCGCCGTTGTTGGGTGCTTCTAATTCTGCGCACCATGTTTGTGAAGATGTTGCTAGATTTATTGCTGCAAATCCTGTCATATTGAATGCAGTTACATTGTGTGCTGGTGCAGAACCTAATAACCAATTTTCTGTGTTTGTAGCACTCACATTAACTATTACATTAACATTTCCAGTATTTGATAAATTTCCCCATGCTGTATCAGTTGCTTCAGTGCCACCCAATGCACAAGAAGGCGTCCAAGTAGTTTGATTACAAACTATGGCTACGGTTGCCGCTGGATTAAATGTTGCATTTATTATTTGCTGGTCATCTGCTTCAACAGCTAGCGGAAAAGCACTGACCATCATGCCTAATATTATTATTGCTATTAGTTTTTTCATATCTTTATTCACCTCTATACTTACCCCTAACACGGTGGGGTCTTCCCTTTCGGGTTTCTGTTTCCGCCGTGTTCGTTCAATTGTAATATAGATATTATTGGTAAATACTTAAAAGATATGACAATAACTGTATACAAAATAAAAAAAAGAAAAGATTTTATTTTTGTTGTTATAACAACAAATTTTATTCTTTTTGTTCTAAATTTAAAAGTTTTTCTATATTTTTGTCGTTTCCAATAAGGCATGTTCCGTTCAATGGGTCTTCGTCATCTTTACATACTAATGGACCTTCTGATTCTCTCATGCTTTTTGGCATTGACCTTACTGAAACCTCAGGAAACTTTTCTTTTATTTGTATCCTCTCTTCTTCGGTTTTTGCATAAACTTTTACCATATTTTTTCCTCCTTATTCTTCTACAAAGGATTCTTTCTTCATCTGCTCAAGTCTGTGGACATGTTCTATGTGATTTTCGCCAATGAAACATGAATCAATGTTATCTTCATCCCTGCAAACAAGAACATCGTCGTATAAATCCTTGCTGTCTTCAGGCAAAGGTAAATATGTTGCAGGTATATCAGGATATTTGTTTTGCAGACGATTTTTTTCTGCCTCATCCCTAAAATATATTTTCATTCTATACCTCCTTTGGTATAAAACAGATGTTATCTACCATAACACCACTACTTTCAATACATTTCTCCTCAAATCGCATTATCAACCATTCCATCATAGGAGCGGTTCCTCCTCTTTCGATGGGAATATGCTTTTCAGGTCTATAAATCCTTTTATATGTAAAATATAGATTACAATTATTACAATTACTATTGCCACACCAATGTAAATATATATTGCATCCACACCCCCTGGTTGGGAAAATATAGCACTACCTGAAACAGATAGTGATGCTGGTAGGTAGAGTGCCTCATCAGTATCATATTCAAAAACATATGTTGATGCATCAGATGTGACATGCCAAAGTGCAGAACCGCTTAAAATCTGTAGGTTCGCTATCTCCAAGCCATCGCCCAAGACTTTGACGGTGCTTGAACCTGCAATAATATTGCCTTTTGAATCAAAGACCTGTATTAAAAGAACGTCATCTTTTTTTATTTTGCTTACAATCTCATTTTTATCATTTTTAACAGATATTGTAGTGTCTGTTACTACATTAAAATATTTAGTTCCTTTTTGACCGTATGATGTTGCTGTGGCTTTATATCGCCCTGTCCATTCTGGCGTAAAGAACGCTTGTCCACTGTCATCTGCCGTTAATGACCAAGAAATCTCCCCTTTTTCTATAACCACCATTGCACTTGGACTTGTTCTTATGATATTTTCTTCGCCCAATAACATTTCATCTGAAATTTGCAATTCAATGGGCTCTGGATTGATTTGTATTGTTTTTGTTGCCGTTGTTTGATATAGTTTTGCAGTCATATTCCATTCCCCAACCTCATTGAATTCCACCCGTATTGGGTCATTGCCTGTTATCCTTGTCATCTTTTTATTTGTTGGGGAAGTCATTTCCAAAGTCACCTGAACAGGTTCTCCTTGAGCAGTTACCATTATGTCAACAGATTCATCAATTTGTGCATCCGATGGTGAATTTATCTGCAATTCTCCAGAATACGGCGATTGGATTTCAAATGACCTTGAACCATATCCAATTATGTAGACCTCTGCCATTCCATATTCAAGTCCAAATTCCACAAGTCCTACGCCTTTGTATAGTTCAAGGAGATAAACATTGCCCGTCTCATAGCATATGACATAACCGGCGGCATTTTCTTCGCCTGCAACAAATATTACATTCTTTTTTGCTTTTGGTTGAGGCGGCACAATGCTTATTTCTCCACCTTCCGTCCCACCGCTGGTAGTAAAAGATAAGACTGACGAATTTGTCCAATTACCTTCGCTATCGTGTGATAGTATACGCCAATAATATTTTTTATTTTTTTCTAACCCTGAAAATGTTATTGGAGAAGATGTTGACCAATTATTTCCTGAAAAAGTCATTTCCACTATTTTAGCCCAACTACCTGTTTTATTTGTTTCAAAAGCGACATAGGTCAAATCTCCATCAGCATCTGTGATATTTGCTTTTAACAACACATTGCTTCCAGATAAAATAACTAACGAATCATTACTTGGAGAAATATTTGAAATAACAGGCAAACTAGCAGATGCAATGCCTGTTGATAGTATGAAAAATAAACACATTAGAATTAAACGATGACCTCTCATCGTCTTTACTCCTGTGATTGCAATGGTGCTCCCCCGCCGGGTTTCTTGTAACGCATCAATTCAAGAACAACTGTATCTGGGTCATCTGGTGTCTGCTTTGCTTTTACAAGGCACTCACCATACTCATTCATTGTTCCTAAAAGAGACGCACACGTTGCAGCATCCATTTGCTTGAGATTCAAAATGGATTCCGATGGGGGGGTTCTTTTGGAAATTATTGCCATACTTTTTTTATTCCTCCTATTCTACCTTTCAATATTATTTTCCGAAATATAAAGTTTTACATTATTTAAGTTATTTTTTTATTTATTTGTTTATATTTATTTGTTCATTGTTTTTTGTAGCAATTTTCATATTGTCTATATCCGTTTCAACTGCTTTTTCTATATTAGTTTTCATTAAAGTAAGAAGCATATCCATTTTTTGGTTCATCGGCTCTAATTTCTTGTCTATCTTTTCGTCAATTATTCTCTCAAAATTTCTGCGTGGTTCTTCTTTACGATAAATTTCACTAAATTGTTTGCGACCTTTTGGATTTATCAGACTTATGCCTTTTACTTTTTCAAAATTTATGCAAACTTGTATGGCGTTTTTTACTTCTTCAATATCCACCACTAAATCTTTTACTTCTTTGTTGTTATCTTTCTCCATACCCTTATCTCCTTTGTAATCTCAAATTTCATAAAATCCTTATTAAGAGAGACATTATCTTTGGAATCGGAAATTAGTTATTTAAAGTTTTAGATTTTTGTTTTTTTGTTGTTATAACAACAACTTCTATTCTTGGGTATGGGGAAGTTACCGATAGCGAAGGTGGTGAGGAGAGATTTTATGAAAAAATCCTAATTACTATCAGCAACTCTCCCCATTATGATAACGATACATCAGTATAAAAATCATTCTGCCTGTGGCAATTTTTCTGGCTCATGATAACCTATCATTTCGGGAAATATTTTAAATTCAAACCAATTCTTTCCAACCAATTTTATGCATTTTGATTTGAGAAGTTTGTCTATATAATATTCCACTGTCTTTCCTGTCCTTGCCCACTTCATCCTATCCAGCATTAGCCGATGCCACTCATCCCTGCTGACAACCCCCTTGTTCTCAACATACCTCATCATATGATATTCAATCGGGTCGTAACCTGTGACAAAATCAACCAATTGTCTCCCCAATGCAAGTTTCAATCCAGCAACATATCTATCTTCCTGAATCAATAATAAACCGCCTAGTATCTTTCCTTTGTGCATCTCCCGGATATATGCTTTTAGACGTTTTATTCCGTGCCTGTCAGGTCGAACAACTCTTTTTTCTTTCACCATGTGCCTGATTATATCTTCTTCTGTAGCATTGCCTATACGCTTCACATAACGATATATCAATTGAACAAAAGGATTCTCACCTATTGTAAGTTTATCTTCTGGGACAAACCTTGGTATTTCCACTTCGCCTTCGGCTGTAACAACATATTGAGGTCTATTGTATTCAGGGTCAGGTTCAGGCTTATACATATATTCTGTATCCGGTAAAAGAGGCAGACGACCTATTATTGTGCCATCTGAATCAACTTCTAATATCTGACTGATACCATAATCAGGATTTTCAATTGCATTATGCAAACTTGCTCCTGGCTTATTAGTTAAAAAAAACCGCCGTGACATGATTCAATTCCTCCATGTGGCGTATACATTATTTTTGGTCTTGGCGTATGCAATAATTTTTTGTTGTTGTAATAATTTTTATCATACATCAAAGGATTTCTATCAACCCTTAAAAGAATATCTTGTATCTCTTGTAAAATATCTGATTTTAGTTTGTCTGTTGCACTTAATGCTTTTTCTTCCAATTGTTCTTTTTTTTCTTGTCCCCACATATAATATACTTTTGCACTTTTTCCGACACGAATTGCAGGTGTATAGATTCCCCCTATTTTTTGTGAGTATATTTTAAACCATTGCATTTCAGCGTTGCCTTGATTTCCATGAATATCTATAAGTTCTATCTCTAAAGGTGGCATTGCAAAATGTCCCTGTTTTACAAGTTTTGTATTTAGTTCCTTTCTGCGAACCTGCAAATCCCGTAAAACAGAATAATATACATATCTACAATATGGGCAAAAAGCCTCCACCCATTCATAAATAGTAATTTCCTTTTCATTCAAGGTCCATATCCTCCGCCATTCTTGATGCCTGTTCCTGTTGGAACAATGTTCTCAAATCTTCTTCGGATTGCCCCGTTGCCTCTGCTATTTCTTCGGCAGGCACACCCGCTTTCATTTTATTATAGACTTCAGATTTTGAAAGTTCAATTCTAATTGGCGGTGCCAAGACCTTTTCTATTGATTGAAATAACAAAGAGAATTTTGATTCAACTTGATTTGCCATGCCCCCACTCAACGGTCTTGATACCTCAATTCGCCTAATCGTAGAAGCACAATCCCCTATCTTCTGCATCATTATTGTATAATAATTGTAAATCGGTCCGCCAATTGCCTCTATTTCAGGCTTCAATTCTGATATTTCATCAAAACAATCAATTATCTCTGTAGCATTCTTTTTATCTATATCTCCCAATAGATGTCTAATATCTCCATAAATTTCCTTTAATCGTGACAATGGGTCTGCTGTTGCACTTCTTATTTGTTTTACTATCTCTCTTAACGAATCATGAACTATCTGTTTTTTGAATTGATTGTTTGTTGCATATAATATTGAATAATTCAAATCTTCAAATAAATCATAAAAATAATTGGCATCAATGCCCCTTGAATTATAGTATTTTTGCAGATTGTCCAATAATTTATCGGAGGCGTTCTTTGCCATCCCAAAATCGCCAACCCTGATGCAAGTATATATTTCACTAAGGTTATCTTTTATATCTGACCTATTATAAAGAGTTGTAGATACCATTTTACCTCCTAACTACCTTTAGGTTCTTCTGTAGGTCCAACAACACGCTTTGTTGATTGTGGTGGTGGCTCTATCTTTTTTGTTGCTTGTGCGAGCATTGTATTTATTGCTTCTGTTATTTTCTTTTCCATCTGTGCCAAATCTGATTTAGTAGCAAATTCTGGAGACATTTGACCCATACCTATTGATGACAAATGTTTTGTTGCATCCTTTTGTTTTTTAGCCGCGGTAACAACAACATCGGCACTGTCTTTTGCTTCAAATCCACCACGACCTCTTGCATCTTTGAGTTTTTCATCCATAAATCCTTCTTCTTCAATTACTGAAGTGTGCGTCTTTTTCAGAAGTGTTCTATAATGGTCTGCTTGTTGTTCTGAATTGGATATTCTTTCTGATAATGTTGCAACCTTGCTCTTTAGACTTCTTATCTCATTTCCATAAGCATCTGCTTCACGTTGATAATAATCTCTTGATTGTTCTACTTCTGCAATCTTCTTTTCCATATCTTGTATTATCCTATCACGTTCTTTTATTCTATCAATTGAATCTTTCATGCGATTTGCTGAATGAGGATTAATAAAATATTGAAAATTGTCATCATTTTCATCATCTGGGTCTGATGTATTTCTTGCCGTTACTATAATAAAATCATTTTCCATTTGAACAAGGTCTTCAAGTTCTGATGTCCTCCTATTTTTTCTATCAAGAGGCTCCTCTATACGCTGAATTTTTCCCGTTTTTTCTTCAAATGTAAGACCCAAAGCCCATACCCTCATTGAACCCCATCCTGAATCGTATTTATGTATCCGTTTTGTCATTATTCCTACCGGCTCTAATCCATTTGCTCTAACAAACAATTTGAATGGGCTTTTTCGCATTTCTATGAAATTTGTTTTTAGTTGGACTAGTAACCGCTCTAATTTCATTTCTGTTGCTCCTTCATATCTAATTTTACTTTTACAACTCTGATTCCTGGTTTTTCATCTAAAAATGCAATATGGTCATTTTCAGACACGTTCAAAAGTGTTCTTGCTTCTTTTGGTAAGGCAATTCTATCCTTCGATTTGACCTGAATTATCTTTACTATCTTAATATCTTCTAATATGGTCATTGCCATCTCCTCAAACTATAATAGAGAGATATATTTTTAAAGTTTGGGATTGCGTTAAATTTTATACAATAAGTAATAAATATTCAAATTTCAATTACTTCACACAATGAAAAAAGATGAACTTACAATATATTTGACCTCCAAATGTAATTTATCATGTAAATACTGTTATAGACCTGATGGAAATTATACACTTTCTTACGAAGATTTACTTTGGATTTATGACCATATTGAAAATAAAAGAACTACTTTTTTAGGGGGTGAACCTCTTTTGTATCCATATTTAAAAGAGGCTTTAAATTTATTTCCACAGATTACACTTTCAACAAATGGAATGTTTATTGAGAAAAATAATGTTGGAATGTTGAAAGGGGTCAATGGTGTTCAATTATCTACAGATATGGGAAAAAAGGCAACTGATTTTTTGCGTGGCGAAGGTGTTTGGGATAAGGTATTGTCATCTGCAAAAATATTGGAAAAAGAGAGCATTGACTATTATTATAGAGTGTCTTTTTGGGAAATGAATTTAGGTGGATTAAAGGAATTTGATGAGATGGATGCTCCTTTAGTTTTATTCCCACGAATTGACAAACCTGTAGTCTCCCCCATGCTTATGTCAAAATTATTTGAAGAAGTATTAAGTCATGACAACTGGATTTTAGCATTACCAAATTTTATGCAGTATATAGGTAAAAATGGAAGATGCAAGGCAGGTAGCGAAAGAATCAATGTCCTATATGATAAAAAGATTACACCATGCAATTTTGATTTGGATTACCATCTTGGCAAGATTGGAGATGCTACAGAAGACATAGAAAGGAATATAATCAATTATATTGCCTCAAATAAGACAATCCCTGCTGAATGTATAGGATGCAAACATTGCGAAGTATGTCGTGGTTCTTGTTATGCTGCAAATGTCAGTAGTAGTTGCCCTCTCAAATATCAATTTTCAATGGACAATTTTATGGAACGCTATAATATCTCAGATGGGGATATGAAAAAGCACACTATGAAAATCGTCAGTTTTATGAAAAAAATGTTGGTATGTTAGTATTCTTCAAGATAATGATTTACGAACATGCTTACATCAAGATAATCAACGACCTCATCACTATTTATATCCGCTGGTAAAAATCCCGTTTCGCCATAATCAGCAACCAATAAAGACAAGTCCAAATAATTTACAACTGCATCTTGATTTATGTCCCATGCGGGATAGTCTGTAAAATAGAACCATTCCATTGATGAATTTTCGCTCCAATTGAATCCATCATATAAACGACAATAGAATGTATAATTCAGATTTGATTGAAGCCCCGACCAATTGACAGATGCTATATTTCCATCTGTTATATTTTCAACAAAATCTATTGTAGAATTGTCGCTGTAATTATAGAAATAGATGGTCATAACATCTTTTTCATTATCTGTAACTGTGCAATTTAGTAGAACTGTTCCATCTTCATCTCCAATATGACCATGTGGATTTAAATCAAAGGGCGTATCAACTTCATTTGTTGTTGCAATCCTTAATGTTGAATAGGGGTCTCCAAAAAGATGGGAACTATACCAATTGTAGCACCAAGCGTGATGTGTGCCATCTATCATATAACTATATTTGTCATCTGAATATGCTTGTGCCTTTCCAATTTGCCATTCCGCTTGATTATCTGATGTGCTATTAAAAAAATAATCCCAGAAATAACAATGGAGCATTTGACCTGGACCGTCTGTTTGCTCTGTATCGCAATAGCCGTATCCTGTATTCAAAACTAAAGCAAAGGCATGTCTTTCATTGTGTCTGCATATTAATTGCTCACAGCCTGCATAACCACTGCTAAAACGCCCTGCAAGACATCCCTGAGAGTAACCAAAGAAAGGTTTGGTATTATACCTATATTGCCAATTAGTCATGCCAAACGGCGTGTTATAATTACTATGGTCAACATGACTAAGTATTGAGAAATTATTGTTTTCAACTGAATTTGAGAAATATGTTAGATAATTTGACCCCAAATCTGCATGATAAAGCGTTTCTGAATTGATTATTTGATGAGAATTGTTTTCATTCCATTCTTCAAAACCAACGAAGTTTCGGAATGTATCTGTTCCCAATCGCAATTCTTCCATATATTGTTTTGATGTTACTGTCCATCCAAGATTACCACCCCAAAAAGATGCTTTATTCAGCCAATCTGCATCATTGCAATTGTCATACCATATTATCTTGTTTATTGCATTTGACACCATTGTAGTGTTATATGCAGCAATCCTGCTTATGAATAACTCTGAATATTTGTCGTTCACACCACTGTCTGCCCCGCCCCCCCAGATGCTTCCAGCGGAATAATACCAATCTCCATCAAGATGACTATAATACATATCGCAAGGCATTGAATCATATGTTAAAGTTTCAAATCTGTCTGTGAAAAGGCGATAAGGAACAATCTGATTGCTTCCATCCCAATCTCCACCAAGTAAAATATAATCAGTTTCCCAATCGAGATATGCATCTTTGCAAAATTCCCTTATATGTGCCTGTGTATCATTAAAAGTCGAGGTTTCATTCCAATAATCAATGCAATCATCAATATTTTCGACAGTAACCTTTGTGCAATTCAAACTATTGTTAATGCGATGGTCAATCAAAGGTTGCCAGGAATCATTTAACGCTTCATTTGTTATAATCACATAATCATACTTTTCTGAAGGGTCACAAATCCCGCCGTCATAAATATTATCATAACCAAATGGCAATATCTCATTTGGGTTTTCCACAATTGTTGATAAATAATTAAAATCCTTCCCCAAATTCCTATACATGGGGGAGGGGAGTGCATCCTCCCTTCCTGGAGATATTATTACGGCTATTAAATCATAAAATAATATTTTATTTTCAACTGAATTATAATTTACTGGTCTGATATTTATGTTCAAGATTTCATATCCTCTCAAATATTGAATATCATATGTTACCAAATCATCAAACTCTGATGTCTTTTTATAACTTGAAACATTATAACAAAATGAAGGTTCTTCTGAAGTGGTCGTAAATTCCTGTTCAGGCACCACAGGATGAGGTAGAATATATGTTCCCTTCAAATGATAAGATACAGAAATTTCACCGATGCTTTCACCTACAGGAATTGCTATTGCTTTTGACACATAAGGTAAAGAAGGGCTTCCAGGTAAATTCTGATTTAAATTGTCGTCCAAAGATATAATTGAAAACGTTCCATAATCCGTAAAAACATTTTCAATAGATAGATTGGAAAAAGTAAATTTGTATGTCTTGTGTATATCACTTGATATACAAGTAATATTCAAGAATGACACTAACAACATTAGAATAATCATTATTGTTAGCATCATTTTTTTCATATTGTCTAATAACTTTCCAAATAGTGTGATACCACCAAACTTAAATCAAGATAATTTGCCAAAGCATCATTATTAACATCCCACGATACTTGACCAGGATATGTCGGGTGATTCAGATAATTTGATACCATAATAGAAATATCAAGATAATTTACTGACCTGTCTTCATTTAAATCCCATGCTTTTGATGTTGTAAATGAAAATGGACCATCACTTCTGACTGTAAATTCTCCATCTGTTGCATTGCAATACCAATAGTATGTTGTGTCATGTTCAAGCCAATCCTTCCATGTTGGTAATAATGATGATGCTATGGATAATGAACAAGTCCCGTTAGGAACAGTATAAACTATGTTTACTAACGAATCATTGCCCCAATAAAAATGAATGTCCATATAATCTCCCTCTGGGTCTGATACATTTGCTCTCAAATATTGATTGTAAACGCTTTCATAATCTGAATTATTGTATGGTTGATATAATTCTGGAGCGTTTGGTGCCGTATTTCCGCCTAATGTTATTGCATCATCTGATTGATTCGTCAAACTAATTAATCCCGTGCTGTTCCAACCCCACGACCTGAAATAAATATGGTCTCCTGGGCTTAATCCATCAAGTTCACAAGATGTCCCCGTATTGTTGTAAAGCAAATTACCATCATCTATATCTGTTGGATAGGTATCATCTCTAAATCTAATTACTGTCTTTTCAATTCCAGGAGTTTTAGTCCAAGTAAGATTTATTTGCGTTTCATTGTATGCGGTTGCAATAAAAACAGCAGGTGCTTGTGGATGAACATAAATATCATATGGTAACTTTGTAGTTCCAGGGTCAATACCTATCAATGCAGTTCCTCCAGCAGTTATAGTCAATGTTGCCATTCCACAACCCATTGCATACATACCCATTGTAGCAAGTGTTCCATTGGTATTATTGACAGGCGTAGTGTATCCCCAAACAATTGGGTAAGCATATCCGCTTACATTATCAATCGCACCACCCCCTTCGGGCGTTATCCATACTAAAGCCCCTCCAAAAAGGTCTCCTTGCGTAGTATCGTCATAACCGATAATTCCAGCAGGCAAAAAGGTCATATTATCAATTGCAGCGGTATCAATCGAACTTGCAACATCAACCCATGCCTCAACATCAATTGAATCTGCTATAGTAACGTGATTATCAGACATATAAAAGCCCATATAATTTGGACTTAATGGTTCTTCTCCTAAAGCAGGAACCACTAGCGTCATTACTACTATTATTATTCCTATTGTTATTTTTTTCATTTTTTATCACCTCAATAACTCTCAAGATAATGACCAACTACTGCACTTAAATCAAGATAATTGGCACTTCCATCATTGTTAACATCCCATGGTTGACTTCCTGGCGGTATAACAGAATCCAAGTAATGAGCAACCATCAATGATACATCTAAATAATTGACAATACGGTCGACATTCAAATCCCATGCTTTGCAGGTCTTGAAATTCCATGTTGAACTTGAAGTGTTATATTCTGCATCAGATGCTACGGCATACCAATAATATGTTATATCGTGTTCAACCCAATCTGGCTCTATGAAATTTGGCAAATAGATACTTGCCTGTGTATCATTTGCAACAGTCGTATCAGTTCCGATAAGCGTATCATTTCCCCAATAAAATGATACATCCATATTATCTCCATCAGGGTCTGTTACATTGCATTTAAGATAAATATTATAGACATCTTCATAATCAGAACCGCTTGTCGGCACAGGCAATATGGGAACATCAGGCGGGTCGTTTGGACTTTCCAATGTTGTTGCATTGTCATCAAGATAAACCAAACTGTAAGTGTCATCTGTTGAATTATATCCCCATGCCTGATAGAAATAATTTGTATTGTCAATTAAACCTGAATCTTGATAAAAAGTATTTGTCCCAACATAAACAAATGTTCCTTCGCCCAATGCCCAGCAACATGTAGTATTGCGTTCAATGTATATCATTTCCGAAGAAAATGTTGAAGTAAGATTGATTTCATGAATTCCTGCCGTTTCAGCATCAAATGTTGTTGGGGCATCTGGAATGAATAGATTGCGTATTTTAAACCAAAATGTAGGGGAAATAGCCGTTCTGTTTTGTATTGCTGATTCGCCTACATCTGCCGAATCATTTACAATAACACGCCAATAATATGTGGCATTAAACTCATCAAATAAACCTATTGGTGATTTAGAATATGTTCCATTTGCAACATAAAGAGTTGTTCCGAATTCCGTCCATTCGCTTCCATTTAGATATTGCCAACTTATGTTCATCAATGTGCCTTCGGGGTCTGCAATCGTGACATAAAATGCTGGGTCAGGTTCAACATTAATTGATTCGTTTGTTGGATTCATATTGCTGATAATCGGAACTTGATTTGGTGGCGTATCTTCTGTTCTATTGGCGGCTTCTGTGGTCTCATCACTATATTGAGTAATGTCTTCTTTTGTTACCACGCCCCATGCCTTGAAACAATGAATGTAGCCCAATTTGCCGATTAAAACTTCATATAAATTGGGTGTTATCCATTCAGTATATGCTGAAAATCTTACATCTGTCGTTCCTGAATAATAATTATCAGATTCATAATAAAACCACCATGGAGAAGAATTTGTATTGTATATCAAGCCAGACCAATCTGGATACCATGAACCATTATATATTTCAAAATCAGTAATGGCTGCTTCCCAATCCATTCCAGGTTCTTGGTAGAAATCTTGAATAAGTAACGCAAAACCCTTGACCCTTTGGGGCTCTACGCCAAGCGTATATCTGAATGTCCCTGTTGTATCCCATAATAAATCCCATTTTGTTCCTGTATTTTCATCATATGAATTGGAAAAAGGGTCTCCTTGCGTTCCATAATCATTTGTTCCTGAAGCAGGTGAAAAATAATTCAAATAGTCATCTGGTTTTAAATCAGTCACTTGGCATTGCGATAAATTCCCTAGATAGACAATAGTTCCGTCAAATCTATCTACTGGATAATTATCCTCCTTTAAAACAATAAGAGTATCTTCTGAACCAATACCTTTAACCCATGAAACATTTACAGTCTGATAATCAAACTTCTCAACTGAAAGATTGGTTGGACCATAAGGTTTGGTAAGATTTTTAGTCTGATAAGTAATCGAACTATAAATGTCAAGAGTTTGATTATAACTCCAAATAGTATATTTGTATAATTCTCCTGGGTCTAAATCAATATCTTCATAATATTCCCCTGTTCCAAAATAGATATTTGTCCCATCTGTTCTTGAAGTAGGATAATCATTTATTTTTCTTTGAATCCAAGTATGTGTTGTCAATGGTGCTATAGTCCATGATAAATTAATTTGGGAAACATTATAGGTTTCTGCATAAACTTCAGGAATAGCCATGCTTCCTGTTCTAAATGCAAGTGTCTGATTTATCCAATATTCGCCATCCGTTACGTTTATGGACCACCAATAATTCCATTCTTGTAAATAGAATTCCGTGCTTTGATATTCATACCTATCTGGTATTCCCTCATCTGAATAAATTAAAGTCCAAGAACCAGAATAATTGCTATAAAATGAAACATTAACAATATCAAATGGATTGTATTCCCCGACAGTAACATTCATCAATGGATTTACTCCATCCAATTGTTCGCCGTTATACGGGGAAATGTCGGATAATGTAGGTTGCCCATTTGTTTTTTGATTTTTGTCCGTTGAATCGCTCCACCAATCTGTTTCATCATCATATGTCCATGCTCTGTAATAATAATGATTTTCAGGAATTAAACCAATATGCAAAAATGATGACGCTGTTGAATTCATAACCAAAATTCCGTCATCTATATCCGTTGGATAACTTCCGATTTTCGCTCTAATTAAAATAGTATCGCTGTAAATATCATTTCTTAAAATATCTGTAATATTGATAATTGTGCTATTTATCTTGGATAGATTGTAACTTGGTGGTTGTGGTCCCAATGTTTGTATATTTTTGTTTCTTGCAGTGCTCCAAAGCATATCTGTTTCGTTCCAAGCCCACATGCTATAATAATAATATGTATTCGGGTCAAGTCCTAAATGCTGGTATTCAGTATATGTTCCATTGAACAATAGATTGCCATCAGATATACTACTTGGATAAGAGCCTAATTTCCATCTTATCATAATGCTATCTGTTTTACTATCCCAAGAAATATCTGTAACATTTACAACAGTTGTATTTACGTTTTCAAGATTGAAATTCGGTTGAACTGGAGTATATGTTTCTCTAACGATAAAAATGTAGGATTCATTATGCCAATCATAACTATCCCATGCACAAACTTTCCATGTATATGTTGTATCAAATTCATCGCTGTTTGGATAATCCCAATAAAGCGACCCATTTCCAACTCCAAGATTTTCGCCACCAAAAGTATAGTTTAATGTAGTATAATTGTAATAAAAGAAGTAAATGTCCATCAGGTCTCCCCCCGTGTGATTAACCCGAATGTTGCATGTGTGAGTTTTTGTATTGTCAACTTCTTCCCCGTCATATGGGTTCTGGTCTGAAAATAATATTGTTTCCGTAGTATACGAACAATTTCCAAAGACAGAATCAATCCCATTAAATACCTCAAATTCCCACCAATATGTGTAATTTTCGTAAATTGCCTCATTATCACTGCTATTCTTAACCTCATTTGATGACGCTGATGTTTCAGTTAATAGAGTTCTGTCATGATACAAATTGATATAATCAAGATAGATATGCTCCGAATTTGGACTATATGCTTTGCTCACCTGAAAAGAAATATTATCAATATAAATTGATGAAAATGAAAAATGATAAGTAGCACCGCTTTTTGTAATTGTTATCCATGTATCATTATAAAAATCATGATACTTTATTCTTGTATTTGTTACCCCAGGACCTGTCCATTGAAATGAAAGATTTACTCCAGATACTTCTATTGGTTTGGAAAAATTTAAATAGATTGGTTGGCAATATGTTTCCTCCCAAGCCCTGTATGGATAATATATTGCAGAACTACCACCATAGTCAAGTGCAGCATCCAAATTGCTCCATTTCACCGAACTGCTCCATGCCGTATCTGGAAGCCGTCTTTCATTTTCACCTATAATGTGATAAAATCTATATGTAATTGGATTGTCATCTTCACCTGATGCAGAATATTCTGGAATTCTATTGATGTTTATTTCATCACAAGGCGACATAAAAGTAATATTCGGCAACCAATCTGTCGTATCATATGCCTCATCATATAAATTTGAGTAAAGACCATTAGTGTCATTTAACGACCAGATACGATAATAATATGCAGTATTTTCAATGATTGAAGTATGATTGAAATAAGATTCAGTTCCTTCATATATATTTGTCCCATCTGTTTCATTTGTAGGATACGAACCGATTTTTGCCTGTATTCTTGTCTTATCAGCACCTTGCCCTTTATTCCATGTTAGATTTATTTGTTGTGCCCCATAATGTATTGCAATTAATGTATCAGGTTCAACAGGTTTAGTTGCAAATGACAATTCACTGCCAGATATGAAATATCCTGCATTTTTTGCCCATGCTTGATAGTAGTAAGTCGTTCCTTTTGACAAACTACCTATTGATTGATTAATTATCTGACCTTCATTATATGTTCCTGTAGTAACATTGTTCGGATAGACACCATGCGTTGTTCCCCATCTAAAACCTACTGAACATGCATCTCCGCTATCCTCTGTGAGTTCTGCATGCAATATTGCTGTCATGTCATCAATATTTGTTGCATCCAATGTATCTATCACTGGAGCACCTATAGCAGTTGTAGTATAATTTTGTTCATATATGTTTGAATAAATTTCTTCAGTGCCATTGTAACTCCAAATCCTTACATAATATGTCGTATTTGAATCTAAATATGGGATTGTTGCAAAATCAGTATCAATTAAAAAACCTTCCCCATCATTGACATCCGTCGGATAACTTCCCTCCTTGTATCGTATCATTGTTGCATCTGAACCTAGACCCAAATCCCATAATAAATCAAAACTATCATATGTAACATTTGAAAAAGTTAAATTTGATGGTGGATATGGTTTAGTGTTAAAAGAAATTTGATTCCCCAAAACAAAACCATTGGCATTTAAAGCCCATGCAGTGCAATTATATGTTGTCGCCATATTCAATCCTGCTATATCCAAATAAAATGATTGGTCATTTGTATATGCTCCTATTGTTGTATTTTGTGACCCGCTTTCGTTTTCCCAAATAAATCCGCATGTTGTTGCTTCCCCTCCATCTGAAATAAGATGTCCGTTTATTCGTGCAGTATAATCATCAATATTACTTGTTGAATTTGTTTCAATTTGTGGCGGTCCCACAAGAGTTGTTTCGTTATCTTCATCGTAGCCGCAACTATAGTATCCCAAACTGCCATAAAGCCTGAAAAATTGTCCGGTTGCATTTTTTGTCCATCTCACCACAGGATTATAACAGCATTGCGGTGAACAAGTATGAGAGCCTCTTACCCTTACATAATAAGTTTTGCCTGGCAAAAGAAGAACATTCGGAACTGAACATGTTTTCCATTTTGTTGACCCTATACCATAAAATGTTCCTATTTTTATTGAATTCACTCCTTCACCACCAACATCATCACCATCCAAATATACTTGAGCAATATATTTGCCGGAGTTTCCAGGATACCCGCCTGCATAATGACCAATATGAACAGATATTTCATTGCAATAAATCATTCTATTTTTTGTCAATGTAAATGGTTGAGAATAAGATTGATAATTATTTATTTCCAAACTTCTATATCCACTAGCATTTTCATCAATTCCATACATTCTTGTGAAAAGTCCGCTATCATAATGTGCCCATGCACGATAAAAATAAGTTACATTGCTTAATAACCCGGTATCATTGTATTCTGATTCTTCCCCCTCATAAACAAAAATTCCATCAGTTTGATTTGTAGGATATGAACCTAATTTTTTTCTAATCAATGTAGTATAAGCACCAATTCCTTTTGTCCATGTAATACCTATTGATTGATAATCTAATACCGTGGCATTGAAATTTGTTGGTAGTAAAGGAGGTGATACATCAAAAACAGTTGAATTTTCTTCACTCCATGTTTTATCTGTTTCATTCCAACTCCAAGCAGTATAATAATAAATTGTTCCTGGACTAATTAAAGTATCATTTACAAATTCGGCTGTGCCATTATAAATATTCAGACCGTCATCTACAGATGTTGGATAAGTATCTATCCTTCTTTGTATTCTTACCTTATCTGTATGCAATGGTTTATCCCATGAAAGATTGATTTGGGTTGAACATGGTCCTGTTTCAGCAGTAAAATTATATGGTGCATCTTGAATGTCTCTTAATGTAAAACGAAATACTCTATTGGCAATATGACCGTTTCTGTCATCCGCGAATACTCTCCAAAAATATGTTTGTGAATAATTGTTAAGTGTTGTTGGTTGTGAATAAGTTCCATTAGTTCCGCTTTGATTTGTTCCCAATTGTTCCCAATCGTCCCCATTATACCAATAAAAAGAAACATTCATAGTGTCACCATTTGGGTCTGATATATTTACAGCCAATGTTGGATTAATATAATTCCATAATTCTGAATCGTATGGCAATGGATTTCGTATTGTCGGAGTATCTATTCCTGTAATATACCAATAGGATTCATTTATCCAAGTTAATCCATCTGTAACATTAACTCTCCAATCAACCCTTACGCCTTCTCCAAAACCAAGGTCATAGATTACTGCAACATAAATTGTAGTCGCAGAACTTGTATAAACATCAAGATTTTTAATATCATCCCACCACCAGTCTGTAGGAGCATAAGAATCATTTGTGATGTCTGTATATGTTGAACCCGATACAGAATATGTTTCACCCTGAACAAAGCCATTGAAAATTGGTCTTATTGTGCCTGTAAAAGACGGCGTGTATAATGTTATTGATTTTATTGTTCCAAGGTCTTTTGCGGGGCATGTGTTATTATGATAAATGTTAGAAGAATAATCGCTAAACAAATAATCTAATTCTTGGTCATATGGAGATTCTACAACGCCATAGCAACTCATATAATATCTACCACTTGACAAATCGTCATCTTGCCCAAGCAATTTCCACAAACCTGTTGCGTTTGATGTCCAAGTGATGTCCATGTCATAAGCCCCCAACAATGATATTGCAAGTTGCAGAAAGGGCGATTCATCTATTGATTCATTGACAGGATATTCATTTGATATTTGAAATGTATATAAATCAAAAGTAAAATTATATGTAATTACAAATGGTAATGGACTTGCAGCATATGCAACACCCGCTTCATCTGTATCTATTATTATTGAACCAACACCCGGATTTATTACTTTAAAAGTCATATTGACAAAATATCCTGGATTTTGAGTAGGAACAGATGACCCCCAAACCATATTTGTTATTGTTCCTGCATTGTTATCAATTGTTCCAAGAATCCGAAAAGTTGTTGCACTAAACAAATCACCCCATGCTAAATTTGTGCATTCAAGAATACCTGCGGGAAATGTTATTAAATCTGTTGCAACAGTATCAATATTTTGACCTGTTTCAGGTGTTACCAAAATACTAAGATTAATTGTTTCATTTTCCACATAATCACTTGAATAAAAATTTGGAGTGATTTCTATTTCAGTATATGTTTCGCTTGCTTCAATTGATGGCGTTACTACTAATATTGATGAAAGAATAAGTAAAAAAAATATTGTAATGCTTTTTATTTTCCTATCCATATATCTCCCCATAATGATATACTAGTGCGGAAACATCAAGATAATTGCAAAGACCGTCATAGTTAATATCAGAATTTACCCATCCGGGGTCTCCAGAACTACCATAAGCCCCAACTTCGGCTGATAAATCTAAATAATTCACTATATTGTCTCTATTGATGTCCCATCTCCAATAAGGACCACCCAAATCCATCAACGGGAATTTATCCTCTGCTGTTCCATCTGGAATGCTTAATGGGTCATCAGCAATTCCATTGCTATTGTTATCCCAAGCCCCCTCACTGTATTCATCGTATTGTTCCCAATAGTTTCCTATATTTCCATCATCCCATATGTTTGGTGGGCTTGAAGAATCGCTGCCTATCTTTGTCAAGCATTCGAATATTGTATTGTTAAAAATAACAAAGTCAGCACAATCTGTCAATAAAATACCATTGTCAGATGAATCAATGTCATTATAAACGATAGTCCCGTTATTCATCAATTCACATGTTATAGTTTCTTCCCAACCATAGTATGATGCATGATATATATCCACATAATTCCCATTATAGATATAGCATGATGCTACATTTGAATATGGATTTGAAAATTGCATAAAGTTACAATCCAATATTATAATATGATTTGCACCCCAACTTGCAAAAAATGAACTGTTATGAAAATTACATTCGTCTAAAGATACATTCTCTGTATGACCTAATGCATAATAGTAAATTCCGATATTAAAACCATTGCCGTAGAAATTTTCATCATAAAAAGCACAATTACTACTATTGTCTATCAATACATCTCCATAAATTGTATTTTCTGAATATACATTTTCTGATGCATTGAAATTTGTAACATTCTCTAACCTTAATCCTTCATCTAAAGCATAAACACGATTATGATAAAATGATGCGTTATCTACTTCATAAAAATATATTCCTGTCTGAAAACCCAATGATGTATCAGATGTGACATCAAAATTTACTATCATTGAATTATTGCTTGTTACATAAATTGTAGGCGTGTCTGCTAATGTTCCATTTACAATTGTTCGATTTGCTGCATACATTGTTAATTCTTTGTTTAATTGAACATTTTCACTATACATTCCGGGATAAACATATACCATATGACCATCAAGAGTTCCACTGTTGTCAATTGCCTCTTGAATGGTCTGAAATCCTTGGTCCAATTCAACATTTGCTGTTAGACCTCCATGTGGACCAACAGCCGGATAATTATCTATTGCTGCCCCTGGTGGCCAACCTTCTGGAACTACATACGGGTTGTCATAAATCCAATCCCCATCTAAATCCACATCTTCATAACCCTCATAAAAATTACCTTCCCCAATACCGTCATCCCATATGCTTGATTCATTGTCATGTGCGGGTTCAATAGTATGATTTAAAAATGTATTATAATAAAATTCACCACTTGTTACAGATTCAGCATAAAGCCCATATTCACCATAGACAGTTATGCATTTTGTAACTTCAATATTGCTAGCAAAACGTGCCACCCAAATACTATAGGTTCCTGTTTCATTGTTTACTATTGCAAATTCTGTTATGTTTATGTTATCCCCATCTATTTTGATTCCAAATTCATTACAATCATTGATAAGAGTTCCATATCTGCTTTCCCCGTATATGTCCATTGCTTTTCCTACTATTATATCTCCTGCATATGAACCATTTGCCACATATACTTCCCCGCCTTCTTGAACAGCATCTATACCTGCTTGGATGTTATCAAAACGGCTAACGCCCCATCCCGGTGTTGATTCATTAAAGTCGTCATCAACATAAACAGTAAGATTCTGCACATCTTCCGTAGTAAAATAATACCAACCGCTTAAATTATATTGAGTTGCTCCAGGCGGTGGGTCATCCGATACATTGTAATATACAAAATAAGTGGTATTATATTCAAGTTCAAAACTAAACATGAAAAGAGGTGCCATAATATCAGTTGAATGATTCAAAGCATTCATAAAAGGACGTGTATAATGACAATAAGTATCCCCGTTCATATAATCTCCATTTGGGTCCACACAATCAATCCATAATCGTTCTGTTCTAATGGGAACATCTGTAGAACCATTCACAAATGGATAATATGTTCCATTGTCCAATCCTCTCAAATATGGCTGAACGATAACCGGGGGGTCATTGGGAGGCGGTTCTTGAAATGACCACCAGCACAAATATTGCCCTGTTCCAACATATGAACCAACAGCCCATATATCATGACATTTTCGCATTTCATTTGCTCCTGAATTGCTCAAGAATGTAATATCTGCCCCATCAAAAGAGTAAGCATTACGTCCATCATTATAGCAAGTAGTATAAATGTAATTTTCGTCAGCATAAATTCCATATAAAGAATTGCCATCATAATAATTATCTTCTGCTGTAAAATTTCCATCAAATGAATAAGCACGCATACCTATGTTATTGCCACCATAATTTGAATCTGCAACATAGATATAAGTTCCATCTCCATGAACTCCATAATAATCTGCTTGTTCTGCTTGTCCATCGGAATCTATCAATGATGAATAAGATTCCCCATCAAATGTATATGCAAGTATGTTACCCCAAGTTGCATCTTCATCATATCTAGTTGCAACAAAAAGATTATTTCCATCGCCCCAAATATCTTCAGGAAAACCGTAGCCACTATCGTATTGCGTGTCCTTTAGCCAAAATTCACTAGTTTCATTTTCATTGAATGTATATGCGAAAATTCCATCACCTTCACAAGCGACATGAAGGCTTGATGTTTCACCATCCCAAAACAAATGCCTATATGCATAAAAAGAAGCATCATCTGTAGAATCTAATAACGTAAAACTGTCAATACCATTAAAAGAGTAAGCAGCAATGCCATCTGGACCCAAGGATGCATATATATAATTTCCATCACCCACAACATCAATATAATCATCAAACTCTGTTGCGGATGCCAAAAAATTTATATTTTCACCATCAAATTCATATGCTCTAAGGCTCCCTCCTCCGACAAACCAAATATCGCTATAAATATTATAGTCTGCCCAAATACCATCAATAGAAACACCATAAACCTCATCTATGAATGTCCACACAGGTCCAGGAGCTGGTGTTGGTTCGTAATCGTTTCCACCAACAAAATTTATAATTGCAAAATTAGCAAAAACTAGCATTATAATATACATCCAATACCATATTTTTTTCATTTTCATACCTCACTTTATTTAATAGCTTTCACCATAATGATAAACCATTGTAGATACGTCCAGATAATTAACTATCTGGTCGTCATTAATATCATATGCCTCTGAACCGGGGGTAGTATAATGTATATCGAGATAGAATTGTGTCATCATTGTAGTTGATACAAACGGGAGACCAGATTGGTCTACACCAAAATGATAATTTTGTAATTTTGCCCAAGTCCATTGTCCACCATATGGGTCGCCTATCCATATTGAAGAAGAATATGATTGGAATATGGGAAAAGATGGCATTATTGCAACTGGTATATCTAAAGATGGCGGATTCACTCCATCCCATATAACATGAGTAAATACATCAACACCACCCCCAATCGTCGAAGACATCCGTGCATAAAGTGTAACAGTGTCAATTGTATATGTGTATGATGGTGCGTTGACAAAAAATAATTCGGACCCTATTGCAGGTGGGTTTTCAAATACAAATGTATTAACTTCATCAGGTATTATTTCAAAAACGCACATGAAATGATTAGGAATCGGCGGACTGGTGCTCCATAATACGACAGTATCTACAATCGGTCTCAGTTTTATTGTCTGCGTTGCATCTGGTATTGATTGCCCATAATGACTTACCAATAAAGAAACATCCAGATAATTGATATTGCCATCACCATTCAAATCATATGTTTCACAAGTTGTAAAGTTCCATATCTCACTGATATTCATCAAATATGATGGGTCATAAACTTCTACATACCATGAATAGTTTGTGTTATGTGACATCCAAATATAATCTGGCAAATAGATGCTTGCCGTTCCGCCGCTTGCAACCCCTGTTGCAATTCCTATTTCAGTTCCATTGCCCCAATAAAATACAACATCCATTGGGTCTCCATTAGGGTCTGACACATCAACAGATAAATATGAGTTTATAGTAACATAATCTGAATTATTTACAGGATTCTCATTTGTCGGAATATCCGGTGGCATGTTTGGTAACGGTTCACCTGTTATAACAAAAGCAAAATCAATTGGTTCTGATATATTTATCGGGTCAAATAATTCCCACCAGCCATCTACATAAACCATTGCATTATCCATGAAATGGTCTTGCGTAGTTTTCCATCCAATATCATGGTATTCTGACCATTCCGAATGGAATAAACCAAGCCAATATATTTCATCCTTTATTTGCACAAATGGGTCTGTAAAATTAGTATAATCAATACGCCAAAACAACTGATGGTTATCTTCTTCATAATAACTAGGTGGAGAAAACCATCCTTCATTGCCATAAAATGGTCCAGAAACCTCTATGTCGCATATTCCGCTTGCTGGAATTCCGCTCCATAATGTTTCATTCGGTTGTGATGGCGGTCCAGGTTCATTAGAATAAATATACATATAAAAACGATTGCCTACCGCATTGCTTGTAAAAGCATCCAGTATGCCATAATAATCGTAAGTGTCGTTGTATGACGAAACCCAAAAATGAATGTCAGTCACATTACCTGATTGACTGCATTGCCAATCATCGGCAAGTTCCCATTCTTCCCAACTTGTATCCCAACCGAATGGGTCTGGATATTGAGGATTTGTCATCTTTGCATCTGGAAATTCTATTGGGTCGCCATACTCAAGTGGCTCTCCTGTTATCACAAAAGCAAAATCAATTGGGTCAGTTACATTAATTGGGTCATAAATTGAATACCAATCCTCATATTGCCCGAATACAGCAGTATCCATGAAATGGTCTGTTGACGTCTTCCAACCAAGTTCATTTATTGCTCCTTCATCATCATATATACTAAGCCAATAGATTGTTCCATTTTCCTGCACAAATGGGTCTGTAAAATTAGTATAATCAATACGCCAAAATTGTTCATGGTTATGTTCTTCATGGTAAGATGGGAAATATGGATAATACCATCCTTCATCACCGTAATATGGACCCGATATGTCTATATTGCACATGCCCATTGCCGGTTGTCCAATATATAGAGGTTCTTGTGGATGAGAGGGATAAGAATCATTATTTGACCAAATTGCCAGATAAATGGGACTAATTGTATTTGCAAATTTATCATATATGTCTTCATATGTAAAACTATCATTATATGATGAAACCCAGAAATGAATATCTGTTACATTACCCGTGAAATTGCACATCCAGTCGTCAGCAAGATAGTAATTTATCCAATTTACATCCCAACCATATGGGTCTGGATATTGTGGGTAATGCATCTTTGCGTTTGGAAACTCTGTTGGGTCGCCATATTCTAATGGCTCTCCCTCAATTATAAAGGACATATCCATGGATTCATTTGTCATCGGGTCTTTTAGTTCTTCCCATTGCATTGACGCATAATTCCAAAACACAGCATCATCATTCCAATGGTCAATTGACGATTTCCAGCCCCACCATCCTGTAATTTCTTCAACATCTGCTGATATGTTCAGCCAATATATTGTCCCATTTGTTTGTATGAATGGGTCTGAAATGTTTGTAATATTATAATACCAACAATTTATATGGTTCCCTGGTTCAAAATAATCGGGTGGCTCATACCATCCTTGCAATTCTGTGGTATAAAGCGTATAATTAAAAATAGGAATATATTTTGACCACAGTATTTCCCCTGGCATACTCCAATTTGCTTGTTCCCCAGCAGGAATATCAGCATGTATCGTTATCATAAAGCCATTTATAAGCCCCATTTGGTCTCCATACCAAGACCCCCAAAAATGAATATTATCCACAGTCCCGTTTTCGGTGCATAACCAATCATCTGCTATACTTGAAAATCCATATTCGTAATGGTCTAATACGTCCCAACCAGCGGGGTCTGGATATTGAGGATAGTGCATCTTATATACGAAATCATCTAAAGGTTCAGGGTCATTACCTGACAATGTAGAACTTGCATGAACTAAAATTAGCATTATTCCAACAACTAATACAGATATTGTATTTTTTATTTGCATATAAATCCCTACAGAATTTAATAATGTATAATAATTATTAAAAACATATGACAATAACTGTATACAATTAATTTTAAAGAAAAATATTTAGAAATAAAAAGAAAGTTGTTGTTATAACAACAAAATCGCTATTTTCTCATCCAAATTATCTCTGCGATTAACAGAACAGCACCGGCTATTGCAATGAACCAAAAGTAGTAGATTCCCATCACAATTGCAATTATATTCAGCAATAAGACAAGAACCGTTGACATTCCTGCCGTGAAATATAATTTATTAATTGCTACACTTCTTGCTATTACTAATGCAACTAAAAGCAATAAAATCTCTATTATTAACAGCATATAGTCTGCCACACCAAGTTCTTGTAAATTGAAAATAACTGCCATATCGCCCGTAAGTGTTATTGTTTTAGTTTGCTCTTGCAATCCTGCATATGCTACATGAATTGTATATGTGCCATCTGGTAATGAAAATGATTGTATTCCCTCTGTAGTTGTATTTGCCGTTCTCACCAATGCTGTAGTTCCTACACCTGAATAAATAAGAATTGTTGCTCCATCTAATGGTTGCCCATCAAATAACGCTGTAATAAGAAGTTGATTTAATCCTGATGGTGGTGCTCCCCCACTTGGTGCTCTTATTTCACCTGTTGTAAAATTCCAACAGCCTGAAGAAGGTCCTCTTACAGTTCCGCCATATCCATCTGAAATATTTACATACCACGAATAATTAGTATATTCAGCAAGAGTTACTGGCGTAGTTATCCTAGAACCGCTTGAACCCACTACTGTATCTATTAATGTATCATTACACCAATAAAAATCAACAGTTAATGAATGCCCGTCTGGGTCTGTGCTTGTTACACCAAGCCTTTGGTTTCCAGCAGCCACATCCGTTTCATTATCGGATGGGTCTGGTGTTGGTGCTCCTGGTGGTGAATTGGCTTTTGTTGTAAATGTAAACCATTCCCTTGTCCAAAGACCCGAACCTATTGGTCCTGGGTCTGTTGCATTTACCCAAACAGTATATAATGTTGAATAATCTAAACCTGAAAGTGATAATGATTTAGTTCCATTATTAGCACTACTTGCACTTGAAGATTGCCCATTTGAACATTCAATGCCCCAATTGAAGGAATTTCCTTCGGCATCTGTTATTGGAATACTCCATGTCAATGCTACCGGTTGATTTATTGAACCATTTGTCGGTGAAGGTGTTCCATAAGCAGGCGGGTCATTTACCAATGTAGTAAAAGTAAACCATTCCCGTGTCCAAGTATTTGAACCTGTTTCGTCTGTTGCATTTACCCATATTGTATAAAGAGTTGCATAAGATAAACCGCTTAAAGGTAATGTTTTTGTCCCATTCGTCTGGACATTAAGCCCAATTTGGCTTCCACTACTGCATTGTATTGTTAAGTTAAATAAATCTCCTTCGTTATCTTCAATATCTATTTCCCAATTAAAACTTAATGGTTGACCTATTGACCCATTTGTCGGGTCTTCATTGCTAAATGTTGGTGGAGAATTCGTTAATCCTTCAGCAGTATCATATAATAAACTATAGTCGCCTCCAGAATCATTCCATCCCCAAGCAGAATAATATATATGGTCTCCAGGAGATAATCCGCCATGATTAGTTGATACCCCTGTTCCATTATAAAGCTCAGTTCCGTCAGTTACAGATGTTGGAAAAGTATCAGGTCTCCAACGGATAAGAGTTTTATCTTGACCTGTATTCTTTGTCCAAGTTAAATCTAATTGAGTTGGACTACCAAGCGTTACATCTAAATTTGTTGGTTCTTGTGGATGAACTTGAATTGTTCCAGGCAATTTATCCGTTCCGGGGTCCAATCCTCCCAGTGCCGTTCCTCCAGCGGTAATTGTAGTTGTAACAAGACCGCAATAAACAGCATCCCATGTTATGGTTGCAAAAGTTTTGTTGGTATTATTGACAGGCGTAGTATAAGCCCAAACAATTGGAAAAGCATAGCCATTATCATTATCTATTGTTGATGGCGTTATCCATACTAAAGCCCCTCCAAAAAGGTCTCCCTGAGCAACTGATGAATAATTTATGCAACCAGCAGGTAAAAATGTCATATTGTCAGCCGCAGCAGTATCTATTGAACTGCTTATATCGGCATAAATATATGTAGTAAAAGAATCTCCAACCGTCACATCTTTAGGAGAAGTTGCAAAGCCCAAATAATTAGGACCTGCCGCATTCACAATAGGAAAAAAAGAGAGCACTAGCATTGACAATATAATCATAATCATTATTGATTTCGACTTCATTTCATACACCTTTGAAAGTGTTTTTTTCCGTGGACGAAATAAATGTGGGGCGATTCGCCCCCAGATTATTCTTCGCCCTATGCTTACCAAAGACCATCAGGTGGAAGTATTGTTAATTTCGGAGAGAATTCCGAAACCACCTCTCTCTTGAACAATGCTGCAAACATCACCAGTTGTATGATGAACCCTACTATTGCTACGGGCTGTCCGGTTAAGAACATCAGAACGCCTGTTACCAATGTAACTATTGTTTGGAATGCTAATAGCCACCATGTCCAGGTATGCGACATTGCAATACCATAGGCTATTATCACCCATAGGGCTAGGCTGAGGACGACCATTATGTCTAATGCGTCTGTTGTGGCGGGTGCTACGGTTACTGATGGCATGTAAATTGTATCAGTTGTTTCAAGCATGGCTATTGGGTTATCAACACCACCAAGCACACAAAGGATGCCTATAATGTTGATTACCGCTAGGGCGAATAAAAGCAAAGTCCACGGCTTATTTGTTGTTAGATTGTGTTCCATATTAATCAAATAAAGAAATACATAGTGATGTTATAAGTATTTTGACAATATCTGTATACATTAGACTAAAAAAAACCTTGGCTTCATAATCAATTTTTTAACCTATAGTGTATCAATTATTGCTTTCATTTTTTTAATTTCATTGACAACTGTTTGGTCGTATCTTTTAGTTTCGCATATAATAGGTATGACTTCGGTTATAAATCCTTCTGGCAATTCTTCTTCTGCCCCAATATATTTATAGCAGATTTTTGCCTCCCCTTTCCGTATGATATTTTTTAATAATGTTTGTATCATTTTTTTGTTTTCACGAACCGATATTCCTGCAAGTTGAGTATAATTTTCATTTGAAATACCGAATTTCGGATTGTCTTTATCCCATACAATAAAACGAACATCTTTTTTACCTGATTCATCAACACGGTCACGTTTGAATACTATTATTTGCCTTGGGTCGTCCCCGTCTTGCAATTTATATCCTGCTATTCTCATTATTCCCCTTCATTTTTTCTTTTCTTTTTTATCCATGCCGTGCTCTTTATAGTATTTGTATGCATCAGGATAGCGTTCTGCAAAAGCATCTTCGTCAACCGTTCCATCTGCCTTCGTTGGTATCTTTTTGTGATGTCTGCCCTTTTGACAAGGATTATAACAAAATTGACAAAATGTATTGTATAATGCATCGACTGCCTTTTTTGCTTCAGGCGTTAATGTGCATGCACATCCTCCACAATGTGGACATTTCGCCCAATTGCATTCTGGACAAAATTCAACCCCTTCAACTGCAAATCTGCTTCCGCAACTGAAACATTGGTGTTCATCTATATGAAATCCTTCAACTGATTTGATGTCCTTTGGCAAGGGTATTTCTGGTTTTACTTCCAATTCGGATTGCATAATTTACCTCCTTTTCTTCAATATAGGAATTGCAACTAATATGGCTCCTATAGCCACGACAACAATACTTAAAGTATCATTTGAAATTGTTGATGTAGGCTTTGGCGGTTCAGTTCCTATGGCTAATAAACTGTCTTGTGCATCAACTACTCCATATCCATATGTTGTATCGTATTCAGCACTTGGCAATACATCACGATTTGCACCACTTTTAATTGAACTTTGCAACTGCCAAGCAGAATAATTCTTGTGATTTTCAGCGACTAATGCAGCAACTCCTGCTGTAAGAGGCGTTGCAAAACTTGTTCCACTTGCTGTTATTTGATTTCCTTCATCATTAAACATTCTGATACTTACGCCGGGTGCAACAACATCTGGTTTGGGATTTCCGTCAACTGTTCCTCCTCTGCAAGAAAAATAGGCAATTTGATTATTAAAATCAATTGCACCAACAGTCAATACATATTGTGCTTGACCAGGGCAATTTACTAACATTGTATTTGGTAATTCTGGTCGTCCATTCCCTGCCGCAACTATCATTGCAACATCCCATTTTATTACCATATTATTTGCAGGTCTGTCCAATTCCCCTGGTGCTCTCCATCCTCCAGTAAGCCCTGCCGGTGGTGCACCTAATGAATTGCAACAAATAACATATTTGTCTGGATGTGCTATTTTCCATTGGGCAACCCAATCCCATCCTTTTACTATATCCCAAGTCCATGCACCCCCATCTGGTCTAAATACTTCAACATTCAATAAATCAACGCCAGGAGCAATTCCTTGAATGACATCATCTTGAGATGCAATGCAACTTGCAACTGCCGTTCCATGCCACATCACATATTCTCCATATAATTCTAAACTATCAATTACTATACTTTCTCCATCTCTTTGAAATATATCTAATTCTGAATTGATTCCTGTATCAACAACAGCAACAACAACTCCTTTGCCTGTTAATCCTTGTTCCCACAACGGCAAAACATCCAATATGAAATATCTGTTATCTGCTAATCCAACTGATTTTCCTTCTGATGGAGCGTGCCAAACTTCTTTATTTCGTATAATGTATTTGACATTTGGATTTTCTGCAAGTTCGGACAGTTTACTTGCATCAATTCTAATTCTTAATGCATTATCAACATAAGAAACGGTATCTGTCACAGCACCATTTAAGGCTCTTACTTCTTGAATAAATATATCTTGAGATTGAACTGTTGCAACTGAACCAGGAGGTGTTTCAAGTTCTATAATGACATCTACAATACCTGTCATATTGAGCAATGAAACATCCATTGTCGCAACGGTTGGTTCGCCTATTGGTATATTTCCTGTTGTAAATGCAAATGCAATTACGCCCAAAAGAATTATAACTATGCCTATTTTTTGATATTTATCCAATTCCATTTTAATCAACTCTATTTTAAGAATTTTTTTGGAAGTTCAAATATTTCGGGAAAATATCCCCTTGCTAATATAAAGAAGCCCATCAATCCAGCCAATAAATCATCAATTAATCCAAATGGACCAAGAAGTGCTTCAGGTATAAGGTCTATGGGAGAAACTATATAGAGAAATAATAATGCCAATATAAGACAACTCATCGGTCCAGATAGGCATTTTAATGGCGATGCTATAGTTCTCCCTCCTTTTTAGCAACTATGAATGCTATTATCACAAGAAATCCAAGAATTAGAGCAATGCTTGTGACTGGCAGACCAGCTATTGTTGTGTCCTGTGGTGTGGTTGTTACTGAAAATGTGATTATCTTTTCCTGAATGGGCTGTGCATCCATGAACGGACTTGCATAGGCAACATCATAAGTGCGAACCACTATGATGTTCTGACCTGCTTTATCGGGGCTACAAAATGCTTTTCCCTGTATCGTTGTTGTTTCGCCACCATTTACAGTCGCATAGTTTACAACTTGTTCCAATAATCCCTGTTGATTCCAAGAAAGCATGTCAGATGCAGGAATGAACCCCTCAGGTGTGTTTTGGAAATTTATATTGGTTTCATCTTTTGCTTTTGTTATATCATTCGCATGGAATATTGGTAACATTTTTCCATTGCTTGTAAATACGCCGTATTGCGGGACATCACCCTGCCATAGGCAATTTATTCTCCATTTTGTATTCTCTGTTGATAACTTATAATCGGCATCAGACCATAAAACGTCTCCCTGATTCAATTTACCATCCTCATTTGTGTCCTTGTATATTGCCATTTTTATGTATGGTGAAGTCCATGGAACTTTAGGCGTTATATAAATTTTGAAATTATAATATGAACTTGTTATTGGATTTTCCGCCATCGTGCTTAATGTGGCACTACTGCCAATATAATCAATATCCATAGGTATTGTATTTGTTGCCGTGGTATATGTTGATGTTGTAATCAATTGTTCATTTGGATTGAATATGATGGGAGATACTGAAAATGTTTGAACATTGGCTGTTGAACTGTATACTGCGGGTATTGCTGTATAGGCAATCCCAAAAGCAAGAATGAATAAAGCCACAAGTGCCCAAGTTGATGCTTGTTTTGAAACGTATGTGTTTCCTAAATAACGTGCCGATATTCTATTCAGGATTAGAAATGAAAATAAAGCAGATACAGCGACAGGGATTATTAATGCAAAAAGCGTTATTTCCAGCCCGCCCGTCATGGCAACCCAAATGATACCACCAATCCAACCTGTAAAAGCACCTACTAGAACAAGCAAGATATTCAGGCGTATTGATTTACCTTCAGTTATGAATATACCCATTGCTAAGGATGTGAGAGCACCAAGCATTCCAAATAACATAACTTCCAATTCTATCATTTTTTACCTCCTAATAAATAGCGTTTAGCCACAACAATCAATATTACTATCGCAACTACTGGAATTATGAAATACACCAAAAGACAAACTCCGACCTTCACGACGTTTTCCATCAGCCACCATGTCAGTATTCCGCCACCAATTATTGCTATGATGCCCAATACCAGACATGCTATTCCCATAGTGAATACAAATGCGTTATTTTTTTCCATTAGTTTTCTTAACATTTATTTTTTTCTCCTGCCTAAAAAGGCTCTTATATTTATCAAAAGAATTATTATTACAATTAAAATCAATATTAGAAATACTAAGTCGGGTGTTCCAAATGATATTTCAAAACCAGAAATATTCCAGTATACATATAATGGTGCACCTAAATTATTTTCCCAACCGCTCTGCCCTACAAGTATTGGCTTCATTATTGATTGGTCTTTTGAAAAATCAAATATAAATTGACCTATCAAACCTGAATCATAAAACTTTGCTCTGACCGTCCACATTCCATATTTTGCAAATGCTGGCAATTTAATTAATCCAGCATCAGATGTAACTCTCCATGCGGATGTTCCTAAAAAGCCACCTGTTTCTACTGCATAGCATGGAACATCTTTCATATAAACTGTATTGCCTTCCGGGTCAACCAAATACCATTTTACATTATCTGGCTTCCATCCACCCGTAATTATTCCGATTATTGGCAAGCCACTTGTTTCAATAATTTGATTTGTAATTGAGATATGAACATAGTCCCCTGCTTTTGCCTCTTGGGTTGTATAATCTGATTGAATTGGTATTATGCTGCCTAACGCTAATCCAGAAAACATAGTAAGCAATATTGCTGATATTATGATTATTTTTGCTTTCATTTCATCAATCTTTTTCTTTTTAGTATTATAATTGCAATCATAAGCGATATGAATAATGTTAAAGTTTCAAATCCTGGTGTTGGTAACAAACCTCCTTTTGGCATTGCAAGAGTAATTGATTTTCCCTGTGTGAATTCAATTGTTGTTGAAACATCCTGATAATCTGGTTTTGTGACTTTTATAGTATATGTTCCAGGTTGTAAATTGCTTATTGTTGCTATACCGTAAGTGTTTGTAATGCCCGTCATACCATCAACACTAATTTGTGCACCAGCCAATGACAATTGATTTTCTGCATCTATAATCCTTATTGTCAAATCATAAGTAACTATATTGCTTGGAATCATCAATATGTCTCTGGTTTCCTCTGATGTAACTACTATTGATTCTTCATGGTCGTGATAACCATCTGCTGTAATTTTTAAAGCATAAACACCTGAAACGGTTTTAAATGTAGCAATTCCATCTGCTTCCGTTGTATAACTCTCATCTCCAAATTCTACTAATGCACCTGATAGCACTCCTATATCTGTTGTTATTGTAAATGTTACAGTATACTCTGTCTGTGGAATATCTGGGTCGCAAGTATCACCAATGCCATCGCCATCCCAATCCAATTGGTCAGGGTTTGGAATATCTATACAGTTATCAATTATATCTGGAACCCCATCTCCATCTGAATCTTGGTCTGGTTCTGGTTCAGGTTCAGGAGGCATATATTCACAAACATCGCCTATTCCGTCACCATCTGAATCTTTTTGGTCAGGATTTGGTGTATCAGGACAATTATCCGTCTTGTCTGGAATACCGTCATTATCTGAATCAGTTCCCACTAAAATCTTTTCCAAAGAGACCGATATATCTTTATTACCAGTAATATGAATATACCCGCCGGAATAAAGCACATATTCTGATTTGGTCACAGTAAGTGCATAATCTCCTGCTTCCAATGTAAATCTTGCCACCCCATTTGAAGTCGATTGGGAATTTCCTCCCAATAATACCGTTGCACCGTTAATTGCCGCCGTTGTTGCACTATCTGTAACTATAACATTAACATAATATTTTGGAACTTGGATTACTTGAATTACTTTTATATTTGATTCTGCTCCCACATAACCTGCTTTATCAATAGCATGTGCCATTATGTAAATACTTCCTATCCGGTCAGGAGTAAAAGTAAATGTTCCCTTGTTACTATATGCTACTATATTTGATGAGGAAAAGGCATATGCTGTGCTTGTTGGGCTATTGTATTTTGCCCAACCGTCAAATCTGGCAATTGGTGAATTTGATGTTGGATTTGGCGATGCAGAACATGTTACAGTTACAGATTTGCCTAAATAGTAAGTTGTTCCATCTGTAGTAATAATTGTTTTACCTGGAATCAGTTCAAGTTTATCAACTACAAATATTTGTGCCTCAGATTGAGCAATTAATCCGTTATATAATTTTACTTTCCAATTGTTCTTCCCTGTTCCATACTTATTGAATACGCCTGTTGGTATCTTCCAAGTCCATGTCGTGTCCCTTTCTTCGGCAGTGAAGTATTGTGTCTGTTCAACACCATTATTTGGATTTATTATTTCTACTCTCCATTGTTTTGATTTGTCGTTGTTATTTATATTTGTATCCGATGTGATTCCTGCTGCACCAAGTTTTATTTTAAATGTAACGCCTTGCCCTTCTAAAAATACATATTTTGTATAAGGGTCTCCTGTTCCTTCTGATGAATATCCTGGCACGCCACTCAATGAATTTGTTGATTGAGTATCTATACTTCCTTCCCCAGAATGCAAATTAAGCATATCTTGCATTACAGGTTTATATCCCATATCATGATAAGCATAACTCAATATGCTTTTTTCTTCGTATAATCCGTATCTCACATACAATTTGACTACAAGATAGCCGTCACATGGACCTTTCATTTGAATAGCAAGTTCTTTTGTCGGAATTTCATTAGGGTATGCTTGATAAGTTTCTATTCTTTTTTTCGTATCTTGATTTTGATAATATGCAAGCCATCCCGTTCCGCCAATATTTTTAGACCATGATTCCCCACCAGGTTCTCCTGTTGTAAGTCCTGATGCGGAAAAAAGTTGTGGATTGGCATCTTTATAGCCCGCGTCACTTGCAAAATCGCAATATTGGCTATTCATATAACCGTTATCCATTATCCTAACACTTCCTCCACTGCTTTTATAATATGTTATTTGCCAATAATAGTCCTTTATTAAAATAGCGGGATGATACCAACTTATCCATTCGCTTGCATCCCCCCATAATTTTATTCCGCCATTTAAAAGTATTTTTTCACTTTTAAGAGTATTTGGATACCAAGCAGTTACATAATCGCCCTGTGGTGTTATTTCACGGTCCAACCAACCTTGTAAAACATGCTTGCCACTTGTCCAATAGGAACCATCAACATACCAATGGTCTGTTGTTGTATCTGAAACATATTGTGGATTGATATTCAAAATGGAAGGATTTCCAATTACCAGAATACTACCTAATAGGATTAGTGCTATTATTAAGACTGTTTTTTGATTTTTATCCATTATTTTTTCCTCCTAAATCCTTTTTTTTGATAGGCATACAAACCAATGCCTACTATAGCAATAATTACAACAATTATTAAAACCCACGTCATAATATCTCCTGGCAATATTGGGCTTGGGATGGGTTCTTGTCCGTCTTGTGGTGCCAGAACAGTAATAGTTATTTGTGCGGGGTTTTCTGTTTCCCTGCCTGCAACATCATGAGACCAAACCTGAATATACATTTTTCCCTCTCTTGGTGGAGTTACAGTTAACATTCCAGATGTTGATTTTGTATACAAGAATTGTTGATTGTTGTCAAAATATATTCCTCTGACCCAATAGTATGCTATTGATTCATTTGTTATTGGATTTATTTCCCCTGAAATTGTTACAGAAATTTTATCTCCTAAATATATCTCTTTTTTATCGACTGTTACTGTTGGCGTAGGTGGTGCATTCGCTCTTACATCTATTGTATTTAACATTATTTCATCTTGCGAAAATAAAGTATTTCTTAATTCAATTGTCCATTTGCTATCTGATGTCCCTCTGACCCAAGCGTCATCTGGCAATTTCCATTCATATGTTGTTCGTGTATAATCACTGAATGTTGTCAATAATCTGCCTGAACGCCCATCCAACGGAAATGCCCAAAGTTCCCATCGACCAGATTCGCCAACGGTTGGACCACTATAATCGCATGAAACTTGAATTGGAACAGTATCTCCATTTTCAAACATTGGAACATCTGTTTGTGAATGACCAGCAATGTTTATTTTTCCATTTCCAGATATAAGATAAGCATAATCCCTTGACATAACTGTTCGCCAAGTATTAAATAAACATGAAAATTCGACCACATATTCAACTTTTATTGCTCCAACATATGGGCCAATTAATTGCAATACAATAGATTGTGCCCATGCGACAAAATTATCTCCAATTTGCCATGAATTATAATCTATTTTTTGCCATGAAAGCGAACCACCAGAAACTCTCAATACACGGTTATCATATCCATTTTCATCGCCAATCTTTTGCCAATTGGAACCACTTGTTTTTATGTATATACGATAGCATCCTCTTTGAGGGGCTGCCGTTTCAAAAAGTGCATTTTCTGTTATCATTCCTTGTGCTACTATCTTTTCACTATATGCTTCAACACCACTTGTTTTCCAAGAAGTTACATATTTCGTATCATCAATCAGTTCTTTAGTAGGAAAACCTGGGGCACCATAATTATTACCGCTCCAAACATCATCCCAATGATGTTCACAATTTAAATTATTTAAATCAGACAATGGAATGCCCGTATGATATGTTGGGTCGGCTTGTATGAATATCTCTGGAGAAAAAATACTTATTCCAACTATACCAATCAACATGACAACTATTATGAATAATGCAGAATTACTTTTTTTGTGCATAATTATCAAATAAAATAATCGCAGGAATCTATAAAACAATTATGACAATTAGAGTATACAAAAAAATAAAAAAAGAAAGAGTGTTTAAAGCACTCTTGTTTTAGATGCTTGTTTAAGTGTCGATGTCAAAATCAACTGAATCTACGTTGTCAGCCCCAGGTTGCCAGACATATAGTTCACAGTCTAGGCTTTTTGCATCTGGGAAGTCGCCGTCATCATGTTCCAAGAACCAGATGGTTACAGTTATTGTGATACTTGCTCCAGCGGGTATATCTCCAAGAGTTCTGTCATAGAATACACCATCTTTTAATATTGTAACGCCTGTTAATGAGCCATAATCTATTGTAATTGTTACATCGTCAAGAGCGTCGTCTAAATCATCATCTAATCCGGATGCCCCCGTCTTTGGGTCTGTAAGTGTTATAATTAGACCCATAGCATCGTTTGTGTCATCTTCATTTTCAATTGTTAAATCTTGTGCTACATCAGTATCGGCTGCAACATTACCAGAGCCGTCTACTGTTGCTGAGTGGTCAAAAGTGCTGGATGTCCAAGTAAAATCTAATTCTGCGGGAGTATAAACAGCCGCAGGAGATACTGCCATTCCTGCCTCATAAGCGGCTTGGATTTTCGGTTGGTCGTAGTAATACATTGCACCTGCTCCAATTAAAGCACCTATTACAAGAACAATAATCATTGTTCCCGTTACTTTATCTGCCATAATTTTTTTGCCTCCAATTCATTTTTTAGTCAGTAATGTTTTGAAGGGTTTATATATAGTAATTAAATGAGATTCTCATAAGATAGAAATAATATTGGATTTGAGATTCTCAAATACCATCATTTATATACTTTTCGTTGCGAAAGATACCAAGCCAATGTAAAAAGCAATGAAAAAAACACGGCAATAACAATGAATGGGAGCATGGATGGTGCAAAATATATGTAATCAACAACAGACTTGGCAAAGTTATCTATTAAAAAACCTGAAAATATGATTATAGTGCATACCGCAATACCAAATTTTATTGGCAATGGTATCTTTGGCGGACCATAATATCTTAAATTTTTTGATTTCCATGTTGATAATTTTCTGCCATCTACAAGTTCATTAAGATAATTAATGACAGTCCCTTCAGATAAATTGTATGGTTGTCCTTGAAATTTTTGTTGTATTTCATTCAATTGGGCACTTTTTGCATGAGCAAAACGGTCTTTTACATAATTGACTATCTCTTTTTTTGCATCATTATGCAATTTTTCTTCCGTTACTACAATCAATTTGTGCCTTTTCAATTCTATTTTCCCTTCTCTTTATCGCAACCCACGCTATGAATATTGCAATCAAGTTATAAAATATAAGGGTTAGGATTCTAAATAACCAACTTGTAGGTAACATCCAAAAATAGAACAATCCACCTATTCCCAGCAATATTCCTGCAATTATCCGCACTTTGTTGTTTCCTTGTCTGATATGCAAAAAATCAACCGTAAGCCAATCTATCAAAGTTACTGAACCAAGAATAAAACTTGTTATAAATACAAAAGCAAATGGAAAACTTATATTTGTATACAATTGCATGTATGCAAACAAAAAATAACAGATAAGTCCTGATGTATACAAACCCAAACATCTTGAGCATGCCTTTATTTCTCCACCAAACAAATGAATTTTTACAGCATGTTCGTCATTATGCTCCAAAATTCTTACAATTGCGACAATTACTTTTTTTATCATGGTAGGTAACTCATTATTGAGTTAATAATGTTGTCAACATTCACAAGAAAACCTCCTGTATCGTTCATTGGAATATTTGCCCCTATGAAAACAGCCAAGACCAGCAGCCCGAAAAACATATCATTTCTATCTATATGCTTGTCAATTCTTTTTGCACCTATAAATGCCAATAGAGAAAGAACTACCCATAAGGTTGACCCGCCGACATGAAAATCCAATCCCCCGGGGTTGCCCAATGCATCAAATGCTATTGCAAGAATCCAATATAGAAACCATAGTAAAATAAATGCTATGAGAAAATATGTAATTCTCTGCTTGAAACTCCATGCTGTTTTGCCTGCAAACCATAAGCCGAAAATAACCAATACAAGAACTATCGAATAGAATACAATATTACCAAAGAAATTTTGTCTGTCCTCTGTAAATACCCATCCGTATACAAAAACTGCAAGAATCAAAAATACGATGAAAAGTGCAAAAACCTTCCAAGGGGATATTTTCCATTCTGCAATGTGTCCTCCCTCTGGAGCATCTACAAAACTCTTATTATAGAGCAATTTTTTCAATTGTTGAGACATACTATCCTTTTTGAAATCTATTTTTAAGAATTAAAGGTTTGCACTACACCCGTATACAATATTATTCTTCTTTTGCTTCCTTACAATCCTTGTGTATTATGCAAAAGGCTTCTGCTATCTCTACAAATCTGTTGATTGTCATCCCTCTGTTGTCAAAATTATGCTGCTCTTTGCATTTCTTACATTCCATAAGAACTAAATTACCTCTTGTTTCACAAACACACCAAGGATATTGTTCTGATTTTAAATTCATTATTTTTCCTCCAATTGTTTTTTAAACTTTGCACAGCCCCTATAATGCATGGCTTCTTTTATTCCGCATAATTCAAAATCTTTGCATTCAATACATGTAATTGCTTCCTTATTATCTTTCTGACAATTCATAATCAGTAAAGCATCCTCTTGACACTATATAAGGTATGCCCGTTTGCTCTACAATCAATTCCATTATCTTCCTGCCATAATCCGAACGTATTCGATATAAATGATATAAAATATGGTCTATTTCACGCTGTCTAATAAATAAAATTTCTTCCTTTGTGCTTGTCTCTTGTTTGCGTGAATCAAAAGTTACACCGATTTCTTTTTCAATATCTTTTAGAATGGACCAATCCATTCTTTTACCACGTTTGAAAAGTAGCATCTGTATCTGATGTATTTCTATTCTCCTTAGAAATAATGGTTTACCTCCTTTCGCTTCATCACCTCTATATTTTTTAATTTCTGTAAAAACCCAATTAAACCATCTAGTTCTGAAAAAGGAATATCAATTCTAATCCAACTTGCCCAATCATCTGATACAGCGTATTGTTTTATTTCTTTATGATAATTTCCAACGATGACAAGTTCTATTTCTTTTCCCCATTTGGTTTTAATGCTTTTGAGTTTCATTCGATTTGTATTATTGTTGTTTTCTCCAGCATAATATATAATATTTTTACTTTCTTTTACAGGATAACAAGAACAACTGCTGATTTTTATCCAAACAGGGGATACTAAATCTTCAGGTATTTTTCGTTCCATTTATATCGCTCATTTTGATTTCCCCAGAATGTAACAAGGTCGAACTTCATCCAAATCTGCTGTCGTGCTTCTACTGCTGATTATCTTCAATATTTGGTATCCTTCTTTAAGACACTTATTGGCATCACTATCTGAATATGCCTCTTTCAATGTTTTAACATCGCTTAATTTCATACTGGGTATTTTGTTTTTAAAGTTTTTAAATATTTATATGAGTTGATTAAAACTATTCTTTATCCTATATCTTCCTCTGGCAAGCCTATTACTTTTTTTATGCTGTCTTTCCATTTCACCTTTGGATTTATTTTGTAAAAATCATATAAAGATTGTATTGCATCATCTGTTTGAATTTCTTTAACAATCTCAAGTTTCTTAAAATCTTCTTCACTCCATCTTTCAGTATCCACACGGCTGTTAATTGCATTCATCTTTCCAATCCAAACTGTATCTGTCACATAAGGCATAAAAGTATCAACCAGCAATTTGATTGTCTTATCAAAATATGGTTCGCATGAAACTGATGTTTCAAATCCAAGGTCATGTGCATACTTGAGTGATTGCATCCTTTCTGAATATGATGGTGCATATGGCTCCCAAAATTTCAATATGTCTCCGTCAAGACTGCCTATTGTGAATCTGAATACTATTTTGTCCTTGTATTCATTTAATTCACTACATATTGCCCTTATTACCTCAAAATGTGGCTTTGATGTTATAAGTATCTCATTTCCAACAGCCAACCATCTGCCAAGAAAATCCAAAGTTTCTTCTATGTGTTCAGGAAGCATATCATGTCTTGTGGGAAACATAAATCTGCCCCCCTTGAGCAAATATGGACTTTTCCAGAAGTCTTTTTTGTTAAGTGTCATTTCGCCCCATTTGTCAACAGGCATCTTCTTCCATCTTTTACACCAATTGTATCTTGCATAACAATATCTGCAATTGTGACTGCAACCTGTAAAAATATTCAGATTTTTAGTTGCCCATTCTCTTGTTCCTGTCTTCATCAATATTCCACCACTAATATTGGCTTGTCAAGTGGCGAACTTCTTATAGCAACTACTGTGCATATCCTATGTGTTACATCATGGTCTTTCATTTTTTTTGATAAATCTACTGCAAAATCCTTTTCAACATATCCAATGTGTATATTTTTTATTGATACTTTTACAGCATTTGGGTCTTTTGGATTTGTTGGTTCACGCTCCATCATAAGTTCAGTTCCTGTTTTTATTTGCCTCCAAACATCCATGTGATTTTTAATATCACAAAAGGTTATTCCAACCACGCTTGCTTTCATCCTCTCATCTCCATTTTTGTTGTTATAACAACAATTTTTTTCATATTTTACCACCTGCTGAATATTCATCAAATTATTTTTAGTCCATTCCAATTTTTTTTCAATCTCATAAATATTTTCAGCAATAATATCTAATGATAAATCAACATCATCTAAACCCGATTTAAATTCGGGCATCTTTTTTAACCCTCTTGTTGACATCAAAACATTTTCATAATTTAATTTTGCTTTGAGAAAATTTTCAATAATCTTATGGCAATTTGCACAGAGAGTATATGGAATGCCGTGTGCTTTCTTTTTTCCACAGCACATACAACTTACTTTCTTCATATGATGTCTACCTTTTCCATAGATTTACCTGTTTTGCTGTGCAAGGAAAAAGGAACTCTGCGAATACGCCTATAGTCATAGATGCTTGTATCAACATTCGGTTTGTCCACAGCAGGTGTTTTTGCATCTGCCTTCATTTCTTTCCATCTCCTATTTTTAGCAATATATCGTTTTCCGTCTTTCTCTTTTATAGGCATACTCATTGGTATCTGTAAATCACAGCAAATATCCATGATAACAGCCTTTACAAAATCAGGGGAAAATCTTCCCTTTATAACCAAATGAAAACCACGGCTTGTGTCCCATAGTTCTATATTCTTGTATTCTTGCTTTTTTAGTTCTATTGCAAGTAGGGTTGCAAATTCCCTTGCTTTTTTCCTATGGCTTTCTTCGCCGATGTCAATATCTGCAAATATATCATATCCTGTAACAAGTTCGTTCCAATGTTCATTTAGATATGTTCTTGAATCTGCCAATTTGTGCATGTCTCCAGGCAACGGCGGTAAACGAACTGAAGCGTTTGATATGTATATGTCAAATAATGTTTCTGTCAATTTTAAACGCTCTACCCAAAATTGCAGATGGTCTAATTTAAAAATCTTTAGAGGTCTCAAGGTTATTTTTCTGTCCATTACATTTCGTATTACCACTACTTCACGATATTTGCATTGATTGGCAATTTTGTAAAGATTCTGTTGGTTTGAATAATATTCTCCCCAAGCACCCATGTCTACCATTTTGTATTTCTCACAACAAATATTAGTTTACATCTTGGACATTCAACTTCTGCATTCACATTCTCCTTGTTTTCAAGAACCCCAAATGTATATGCCCAATCGGCAGTATATTCTTCTGTTGTCAGAATGTCTACGATTTCCCCGCAATACGGACATTTTACATAGAGATTCGCACTCCAATTTGCATCAGCCCCTTTCTTATCTTGTTTTGTTCCCACTCCACTTAATAGGTCAACTTCCATCTTTTTTTGCCCCGAACATATTTTTATGTCCGTTAGCCATCGCTATTTTATTTAGTTTTCTTAATGTTGACCAATCCCAATTCATCTTTCCGCCATTCTCCCTTTGTCTTTTCAAATATTCCGGATGGCAATCCTTACAATGGTAAGTTTCCATATCTTTTACATCAGACGGATTTACTTTCTTTGTTTTGCCACAAATTGTGCATGTTGCCTGCATTTTATCCCTATTCTTTTTTTACTCTCACATATTTTGGCAACATCTTTTCAAATATGACGACGGTCGCTTTTCCTTTCAAATAATCGCTTGTTTCCAATTTATTCGCCATTTTTGAGGCATTTGCAAAACTTTCTTTTACTAATTTTTCATATTCTTCTAAACTGTGTTTTTCCATCATATTTTCCTCCTATTCTTCAAATTGTTCTAAAGGCGACATTCTTGCCGTTTTGGTTACTTGGAAAGTAAGCCAAAATCCAAACACTTTGGAGTTTTCATAGAATTTTGTCATAAGGTCATTAAAATCTGTTCGTGTCCATTCTTGATAGGTATCTTTTTTGATTTCTTCTTCGGTTAAATCATAACTCCAACGATATTCACGTTTTATCAATATTGCTTTTCCTATTGTCTTTTTATCAAGAATTACATAAAATTCCTTTCCAATGCAACTTTCATAGTATCTGTCTTTTCTTGGGGAATATGCCCTAAATGTCGTGAAAAATACTCCAACAGTAAACTTATGTGGCATTAGTTTATCATATGGTTTACCGTCAAGTAACGTAAACGACAAATTCATTATTTACCTCTTTGTAATTGGCGAAGGATGAAAAGGAGAGCGGTCCCGGTGAGAGACACTACCCCAATACCACCCTTCATTTTTGTAATCATGTCATCAATTATTAAATGTTTTTATTTTTTTTAAAAATAGATAATTATTTAAAATATGTATATATTTCAAAATTGATTAAATGGTTTATGAGGATTGTAGTTTTGAAGAAGATGAAAAATTTAGCAAAAATCCTGAATTTCAAAAATGTTATGATGCATTCTATAAAAGTGAATATTTTAGAAAAAATTATCTTGCAAAAATGTGGAAAAGAAATATTCCGATAGTTATTGATGTTATTAGAACAGAAATACCATTGGTTCAAAAAAAACTTGGTGTTGATGCAATAATTGTTTTAAATAATAATAATCGCTTACCCGTAGATGAGAAAACCGATAAGCCAACATATAATACAAGCCCAAATATCTTTTTAGAATTGGTATCAAATCCAAGTTCAGAATACAAAACAGATGGATGGGCATATCATAGAGGGGTATTTATTTGCTATAGTTCATCTAATGACAACCAAACAGGTCTTGTTGAACGTATGCCTGTCTTCTTTTTTATAGATGAAGATTTTATTAATGCCTTTAACAGAAATAAAAAGTATCCGTCAAAGCAAATTAATAAAAAAACAAATGGATTATATGCGTCTATTGGTAAAAAAATTCCAAGAGAAGATATATTTGCATTTAACGGCGTAATTTCAGGACAACAAAAATTAGAATTTTAAATCCAAACTCTTTTTCTCCAAATTCCGTCCTTTATTGAGAAAAGAATGTCATAAGGAACTTCAGGTGTTTCGCTTCTCAATAGACTTCGCCTAATTCTTTCCTTGCAATCACCATATTTCTCTCTTATTTTAAAGTTTTCTTTTTTCAATATATTTCTAGTATATATCAATATTAAATGAAAACCTCTTTTTGTTTGATAGACTATCACTTGGCATTTCTGTTCTTTGGTTATCTTTTCTTTCAATTGCTTTACTTCTTCAAGCGAAATGCCATCTTTATCAAGTCCTACACAATTTGAGAGCATTTAATTTCTCCGGCATAATGCAAATCTAACAAACCAGATGCAAGTCTCCCAAGCCAACAACTCTGGTATGTAGAAACAGTTTTTGGTGTCAAATTCAATAATCGTGCAACATCTTTCCTTTGAAGGTTATACTTCTTTTTGATGTGGGCATATAAATCGCCCCAAGAATCAAAATCGAACATTACAAGACCACAATCAAGACAAAGACTTCCCATATAACCAATCTTATGTTTTGTTTTTTTATTGCAGAATAAACAATGAAAAACTCCATCAATTCCTGTATTCTTAATGTTCTCAGATGCAATCAATATGTGGCTAATTAAAAGCCCTCCCCCTCTTTTCCTTTCTTCAATACCTTGTCAAGTGTTGTTTGTCCTTTTTTCAATTTGTAATAGTCCGAACTTCTGCCTTTATATCCCCTTGCCTCACCAACATCATCTGATGTCAAAGAAAACAATGCAGCAACCTCTCCAAAATTCATATCATACCATTTCCGTGGTAACATCGCAGATGCTCTTGCTCTTGTCGGATTTACTGTTTTTGCCTGATGGTCAAGCAGATGTATCTTTGATTTTATGTCAGGTGCTTTGATTAAAGGGTCATATGATGTTCCGGGGGTGGGTGTGGTTGTTCCTGCTGCATCACATGAATTAAATAGATTATAGTATTCAATATCAAACTTCTCAAGCCAACTTGCCATAACTGCAATTGACTTTTCGCCTATGATAGTTATTTCACTTTTTATACTACCTTTTGTCTCATATGGAAATTGCCAGCAATGCAATTCCAAATCTCTTGGATTCTTTCCTTCAGCCGTAACACCAAAAGATACCATACTTTCAACATCATATCCCCATAAGCGAAGTCTTGAAAAATATCTTCGTATCGTTCCTTCAATACGAACCTTTACCAAAGTTCCCTTTTGTCCCCGTCTTGCAATCTTAATCGGGTATTTCTTTCGTGCTTCCCCTGTTAATCCAACTATTTCTGCACGCCATTTCTCACTTGGTCTTGGCTTTTGCAAGGATAATTTGGGTTTTTCTGGAATATTGACCCAATTGCCTTTTTCATCCATATACTGTATTAATGTCATTGCTGTTGGGTCTACACGAGTTCTTTCCCTTATCAATGTCTTGATACCAATTCTTGGGAACTCTGCATCAGAACGCCCTCCAGCCAATACAATTTCATATGTTTTATATTGAGGTCTGGACGGCTTTTTTACCTTCCCTATTCTAGTGGGAATAAATTGGTCTTTGACTTTGGTCTTTGACAATTGACCTGTTATTTGCATTGCACTTAACCATTCTTCAAAATCACCGTCATCTTTTGAAAATTTATTGAAAAGTTCTCTTAATTCATCAATGGAATATTTTTTTGGTCTAACAACAATATTTATAGACATTTTTTATTTCCCTTGGCAACCTTATCAACATATTGTGCAATGGTAATGCCCTCTTTTGTTGCTTTCTCTTTGATTTGCTTGTAGAGTTTCGGTTCGACCATTATTGCCTTTTTCTTTTCAGATTTGAATTCTATATCTATTCCAATGTCGTGAAGTTTTTGTGTGATAGCATTTTTTAATGGTCCTGGTATGTATTTCGGGATTTTATTTTTAACCCACTTGGTAAGGTCTTCTTGGGAAATATAATAAAGTCTTTTGTCTATAAAGTCCTTGAATAGGCTTGATGCCTTCCCACCGCCACCTATTACAACATAATTCAATTTTCCGCTTTCGACTAATCGTCTCAATCTGCGTCTTGCAGCATTTGTCTTGTAACCGAATGTGTTTTCCAATTCCGCAACGGTCATTACTTTATTTTTCTTGATTGCATCCAGCATTTGTTTGTCAGTTGCTTTGCTTTCCGCTCTGGTGTGCTTTGATTTGATTCCAGCAAGTTTGCACCAATAAGCAACTGTTGAAATCCAAACATTGTATTTTTTAGCGGTTTGTTTCAAGGATTTTCCATTCTTTATTTCATCAAGAACGCATATTCGTTTGATTTCTTCTTCTGGCATTTTGAACTGCTTGGATGCCTCTTTGACAGTATTGCCATTTTTTATGTATCGCAGTATTACTTTATCGTCATGTTTAGATTCCAATATTTTACATCCTCCTGCATTTCATCCCATCCTTTATCAAATTCTTTTTCAGTATCAAAATACCAAATTCTTCTCCATGAAAACTTTTCAAAAGTATGCCAATCCAATCCTTTTTTGACAATTGCATACATCGGTTTAATTTCTTTGGTTTTATCTTCTAATGTTGCCTTATCGTTTGCTTCTTCGATGGTTTTACATATCTTGTAAAACTTTATCGAATTAGCAAGAAATTTGTTAGTAATAACAGCGATAAAAATTGGTCTGTCTATTCTAAGTTCCATTATTTTGGAATCAGTATTACATTACTTAAAGTTTTAGATTTTTTTATATATCTATAGGTGTTCTATCCCCTGTTTCTTCTTGTAACTCAGTATACGCTTTCTTAACTAGGTCTTTAAAATTTAAAACACTATGATAACTTGAAATATAATTTGGGTCGCTTCCATATCTTTCAGCATCTTCCTCAAGTTTTCTGTTAAAATGTCTCAAACCCGTAATTGATGTAATGGCAGTTTTTCTTGAAATCAGAATCTTATCTTTTGATGCTTTTAACCTTTCACGGATTACATCACATTCATCACTAAAGATATTGCCTGATTCAAAACATGCAATTATCAATATATCTATTTCTGCATTCATTATTCTGCTTTCTCCAATATATCCATTTCCGTAGCGATTTTTAACATTTGCCCTGCTGGATATGGATTTCCAGATGGGTTTGTGAAAATAAAACTGCCCCTATCCATAAACCACGGCTCATAGAGGATTTCTATATTCTTTGCTAATTTTAATGGTTTTTCTCCATCCATTGCATTTATTGAAACTTCCTTTTTTCCAATCTTTATTCTTCTAACAGGCAATCCACCATAATAACTTCGTATTACAAGAATATCTCCGTCATTGCCAAGGTCTCCGATAAAACCCGAATGATATAATTCTTTTGTATAGGCATCAATTCTGTCAAATCCATGTTGTATTGTTGCTGTCCCTTTTGATTCAACTCTATTGGATTTATCAAGATTTATTGGGAATATTGTATCTTTAAAACCATGGGAATTGCCCTCAAAATCTTCACAACTTGAGCCGTTGCCCAAATACCATCGACATGCTTTCATTTTTATATTTTTAGTTCCCACTTTACAAAAAATATTGTCATCAACAATTTTACATGCCTTTGGCAATTTCAATATGTTCCTGTCTCCTGAACCTGAACTCCCTTTACGTCTTTTACCCTGATTTGCCATTTGTCACCTGTCATCGGCGTTCCGACCCTTTGCCAGTATCCTTGCATGTGAACATACTGCATCGCATAATATAGATATTTGGGTAGAAGCCTATTCTTGTCAATTGGTTTTATGCAAATATAATTCTTCAGATTTGTTATTTCTGGCACATTCCTTGTTTCTACTACTTTTCCAATTCTGTCTCTTTTGCCTATTCTTGCAATAATTGTCGTGTCGTCATCTGGTGGGTCTGATTTGCTGCATTCCCATATTTTTGTTAATTCTCCCAATTTCATATTCAATAATCCTCCGAAAGCATAAATGTTTTTAAGAAGCGTGTGTCAACAGGATAACCTATGTTTTCACTAAGATTCTCCCTTGAACCATAGTCATCCAATTTGACATATACCTTACTTTCAAGACCGGGAAAACCAATGTGCAACGACCTGCCGTCATCTTCCTCTTTTTCAAAAAACCTTTCAGTTGGGTCGAATATAAGAAAGTCGGGTGCACATTCGCCGTATTCAGTTTCCCCTTTGCAACCTAATTTTTCATGTGCAATTTTAAATATTTTCATCTGATTTTCTGGAGATATTGAACTACTCATGTTGCTTGTCATAACCGATTTGGCTCTTTTGACCTCTAAATCGCATTTTTCTGTTTTTTTAAATTTCATTGCAATCACAAATTATTATCTACTTAAATTAATATAAAGATGGACAAAATGAATCACACTTTGAACTGTGTGATGCATCATTATCATAAAATTAGAATCACTAAGCGGTATATCTTTCAATGCCGATTCAAGATTTGAATCAATCTTTTTCAATGTAGGCAATACATCTGCTTTGTATTCATCCCGTTTCATATGCCAACTGACTGTTTCCCTTAAATCCACTTGAAAAACTTTGAAGGCTTTCTTTAAATCTTCACCTGTATCATGCCCGTGGTCTCTTACAAATGCAATTATAAGAGTTATTACCTTATCTTTTATCATTTAATGCCTTTACCCAATTTCTTTTCAATATCTTTTCCATTTAAAGATTTCTGAACGGTTTCTTTGGGAATTTCTCTCTTTTTTTCTTCTGCCTCACGTTGTTCCAGAGCAGTTCTTCTAGTTACTTTTGCTGGTTCTCCTCTCACAACTTTATTGTAAAAATCCTCTAATTTTTCTCCCTCTTTTATCGCATCCATCCATAATTTTTCTTCCTCTAGCTTAGCATTTGATGGCGTAAAGTTTTTAATAAATATTTTTTGTATCCATACCTTTGATTGCCAACCCTCTGGATTTTCATTTTTAATTTCTTGAATTGCATTTGGCAATGCTTGTTCTTCCCCCGTAACAGATGTAAGACAAACTCCTGATGTTACATACGGAGCATAGCAGGTAAGATTTTTTAGACCTGTTTTACCTTTAATGCCTTTAGTTGCCAAATCTTTTTTAAGAGCATCTATTCTTTCCATCAACAATAATCTTCTTCTCTCTGTTTCTCCTGCCAATGGAAAATCTATTCTATAATTATGAGTTAATTCTGCCATTATCTTCTCCTTTTCAATTTTTCAACCAATAATTCCCCGTCCTTCCATACTATAGGACTTCCAGAATAATTATTTTTGATAAAAGTCAGATGTTCTTCGGCTTCTTCTATTAATTGTTTCTTCGTATAACAATCTATTTGATTTATATCTCCTTCAGTATAAGTAACTATTCTCCTTTTTTCAGGATTTATAAGCCCCCAATGATATGGTGCTGAATAGTAAAGTTCTTTGAATCCCTTGTCCATTAAACCTAACATCATTGCAGAATCTTCATTGTTCATGCTCATCAAGAAATCTGTTGTTATCTTGCACCCTACTCTTGTTTTTTCCATTACTTTTTCCACCTTTTTATATAAATGGTGTATTCCTTGCTTTCGGAAGGCATCAATAGATATATACAAACAAGAACAAGAACTCCAAAACAAATGCCAAAAATTATTAAAGGCATTGGAAAAACTTGCTCCTGATATAAACCGAACAATAGAGCTGAACCTATTATAAATAATATGAAAACCGCACCGGCTCTGGATTTCTTTTTTACCATCAGTAAAAGTATGAAATGTAATTATATAAGATTTTAGACAATTAGGGTATACTACTTACTTTTTCTATATAATGCATTATCTAATCTTTTATCAAGCCGTGGCATATCTACGCCACAAATAGAAAGTGGAATATCTAATCCATATTTTGCCTTCATTCTTTTTAATTCAGGATAAACATTCTTTTCTAAATTTCTTCTTGAGAAATTCAATGTGACCGTGCATTTATTCATCATTTTATCATTAAGAGCGAATAAATCTTTTTTAAATTCATCTACATTGAATCCTAATTTCTTAACTTTTTCAGCCATGCTTAATTCTTTCATTTAAATCCCATAAATTCATGCATTCTTGGATGCTTCATATGGTCTTTACCTTCGTATAGCCATTTGGTCAAACTTTTGTAGTATTCTCCGCATATCATATAGTTTTCAGGTCCTACAACAGGGTCACAAGTCATAATCAAGCCCTCTGCATCAAACTCCTGCGAACCCATCACTCTAATATCTTTTGGTTTAGCACTTGCATTCCCCATATATTCCAGACTTTTTTTCCAAAGAAATTTATAACTTTCAAGATTAATTTTGTCAAGTTCTTCTTGCGTATAAACTGGCTTTCCCAATGCTCTCATCAAAAAGTCATCTTCGGGATATAGTTTTTGTTTCGGGACGCACGTCCCAACTATTGCTCTCTTTCTTGATTTGCTTTGGGCGTTCATTGCATAGAATGGAGCATATGCCTTTGATAAATAAACAAATCCTTCTTTAGATTTAACTTGCCAATTGTATTTTTTATCGGGAACAAATCCTTCTTTCATTATACGCCTTGCTGATTCAACACTTGTTCCGTGATACAATTTTTCTTCATTGTTTTTACATATAAGAGATTCAGCCATGCCGTTCCTTCCCGAATATCAAATAAATGCTAATGAAAATAATTAACAGAAGCCCAAGCATGAAAAAGACATATACAGGCGACATGCCTTCTAAAGCCAAAATCACAACACCATCTACTGTTGTATAAGTCTGTTGTATTGGAATAACCTGATTTGTATAGTAGTTGAAAAATAAAACAAAAAGTGAAATTGATAAACTCATAAATGAAAACAACTCCCGCTTAATTCTCATTTTGAATAAATCTAATGCGGTGCTCATAATATCTTATTCCTCTTTAGAAATTTAATTGTATGCCTGTTATAAAATAAATATGTCAAAACGCCAATGCTCAAAACAGCAAGTGCAACTTCAATTATCATAATTAAACTAATACTTTGTAATTTAATAAATGATTTGTCAAAATACGTATACTGATTACAAATTTATTCTTGCTTTCACTTTTTGTTTTGCCGTAGTCGTTTCAACATCCCATTCCGATTCATTGACACGACATGCTAAAACCTTTCCGTCAGATGAAGGTATACATTTTCCTACAGGTATATCTTTAAGGTTATCAGAACTAAATAGTTCATTAAAATCTATCTTTTTTTGATTTTCAGCCATACTGGAGTGAATAAGATAACCTCTTAAAAAAGTTTTAGTTTAGGGTGCATCAATGATGGACCAGAGGAGAAGATGCACCCATAGGAGGGAGGAGAAGGATGGGCAACCCAAAGGGGTTGGGAGCGAACAATACGCTCCCTGTCCTCTCTTAATAACAGGGGTGAAATGTATGTCTTCCACGCCCTTCAAAACTAAATGGCTTTGAATTTATTTAAAAGATTTGTCAATAAGCGTATACCGATTTAGTCATAGTTTTTAAATAAGTATGAAACAATGCAATTAATGTGAAAATTGATTGTGATAAATTAGTAAAGAACCTCAATAAAAAGGACTTAAAAGCATTTGTCGAAACAAATGAAAAAATAGATGAATTGACTTCTTATGGGATGCGAAGCGAATTAATTGAGTGCAATAGACCTGTTTTAGTTTATTGGTCTAATGGCACTGCTGATTGGAATGTGGGGCATCCTGATTCATTATGGACAAAAGGCAAAAAAATTGGAGATGAAATCCATCTGGATGCAAATCAAATGATAGTTTGCCATCCATATAAAACTATGAAAAAAATTGCCCCTTGTTTAAAAACCCTGCCTTTGTATTATTGTTCTACTGAAGCAAAAATGCGTGGAGAAGTGAATGAATTTGATGCAACATTAACATGGGCAATCAAGCAGCATGAGAGATTGAAAAGAGAAGAATGGAAGGAAAAAAACAAATGATTTAAAATCCGTCATCTTCTATTTTGATTATGGTCTGCGGTCCTTCATATCCTGCGTGATAATTTTTTGTTGCATGAAGTTCTATGATTTGACTGTCGTCCAAAAATGCCACTTTGTTTAGTCCATCCTCTACTGATTTTACTAAATTATCAATATCAGGTCTTGTGATATGCGGCGTTCTTGGCATTGGTTTGGTTTTCCAATATAATCTTTTAGGTCTTGGTAATAAAAAAGTTATTGATAGTTTAATCGGGCATCTCAAAGGGTTTTTAAATATTTCTTGGGCACATTTGCGAACTTCAAATTCGAAATCCTTGCTTTTTGTTGGTGTATAAAAACCTATATTACCCTTTTTTGTGCGAAAGCCTCTTGGTCTTGCTTTTGCAACAGGCGTTCCTGAAATGATTATTTCGTTCATATCCAAATTCTTCCTTTGCCACAATCAGGACAATATTGGTGCTCTAAAGAATACCTTTCTGAACCACAATTTGGGCAAACTCCCTTTTTCTTACTTTTTTTGTTTTTCAACCTTATCGCCCATAAGTTTCATCTGGTCTTTTAACCTAAAATATGTTGGTCTTGACCTTCCTGTCCTATTCTTAAATTCGGCTATTCTTTCTTCCTCTGTTCCAAAACTTGTATCGTTCATCAATTCATAGACTACAACCATTGCAGGATTTCGTTGGACTACTCCAACCATTACCAATTGTTTCCATAAAGTAGGATTTTCAATTTTATTTGAATATATCTTCTGTTGAAATGCTTTGATTAGACTTCTTATATTAAGATTGTTGTTTACTTCTGATGTATTGTTTCTTATGAAATTTAGAACTTCCATCCTTTCCTCTAAAGGAATGCCTGGGTAGTCTTTTTTTGCGACTTGCTCAAGAATATTCATCAATTCTTCGTAGTCGATTTCAACTTTGCAATAATTAACACGGGTCAATACTGCATTCATGTGTGGATTTTTCTTGTTTAACTTGTTGGTAATTATTATCATTCTTGCATCCAATATGAAAGCGTTTGGAACATAATTGCCATATTCGTCTTGCATTGGTTTTGTTGTCATATAATGGATAATGCGTTTGCCGTTTATTTCCCATAACGCACCCTTCAAAAAAGCAAGAACCTTGTCGTTTGTTGTCAATCCTGCAACATCGTCAACAACTAAAACTTCCTTATGCCTGTTTGCATAAAGCCATATATAAAATGCCTGTGGTGTCGTGAAACTGTCCGTATATGCATAATCCACATCCGTCAAATGATTTATTACACGCCACGTCTTGCCTGTTCCACCAGCACCTTCTATTATTGCTCCGTATGTTATTCCATTTGCAACCATATCAACATAAGCATCCATTTCAAGAAAAACATCTGATTTCAGGTCTTCATGCCTACCAAGTTTAAGTGTTTCATCCACTTCCTGCTCTTTGTCTTTTGCTTCCTTAATCGCCTCTTTTTTTTGTTCTTCTTTTGTTTTTTTTGATGGGGGCTCTATTGGTTTTCCATCTTCGCCAATCAATTTGAATTTTTTATGCCGTTTACCACATCCTCCCTGGTCTGCATAACATTTTTCAGGAATCTCCCCTTTTGGAACTGCTATAATAGAACCGCATTTTGAACATTGATATTTGTCGGTCTTACCTTCCTCTTGTTTTTTCAATAAATCCTGCATTTCTTTTTCTACGGGTTTATCTTCCTTTTCTTCATCCGTTGTTTGTGTGTCATCAATAAGGTCTTTAAGGTCAGTATCCTCTACGTTTTCTAGTTCATTTTGCATGAGCATTGGAATTGTTAAAAAGTATTTAAAGTTTGAGAATTACTTCTTTAGAGTATCTCTCAATGCATCAAGAATTATAGAAAATATCGTCATCCAGACTATTGCCTGAAGTATGCCTATATAAACAATGTCCAATGGGGCATTGTAATAAATTATGTAGATTGCCAAAATTGCTATTCCAATAACTATCATTATAAGATGCTTTATTTCCAATCTTTCTTCTATAAAGGCATAAAGCAAGGGAACAATTATTAGTGTTGCAGCAATCCAAATCACAAGAGATTTAATTATCCAATTATAAAGAGAATCTTGTCCAATCAACAAGAATAGAATTATTGCACATATGATGCCTATTGTTATTTTGGCTACAAAGGCATCTTCAATTTCATAGCCAAATATACGAAAATGAACCAAAGACATCAATTTTAAATATTCAGATTGGTATTTATAGTTGTGGGAAAATTCATCGAAGTCGAAGTAAAAAACAAAAAACATAACGAATGTTGCGATATTTTAAGCACTGCCTTATTGGAGATTGAAAAATTCCAAGATACTCTTGAAAATCTGAAAAAAACAGAAATGCCAATTACAACAAATAATCAGATAAATGCAAAAATAGACGATTTAAGATTTAAAAAAGTAGTTTTGAAAGATAAAGCAAGACGTTGCGGATGCAAAGAACCTGCATACAAACCTTAATTTTAATTTATAGTTGATTTGCCTGATTTATTTATATTTATTGTGGAAACATTAATAAAATGAGGTTTTTTTTATAATTGAGGTGATTATTTGCCTGATAGAGATGGTAAAGGTCCAAGAAAGGGGTCTTTTATGTGGAATAAAGGGAATCGTGGAAAAAAAGCAGGACACAAAAAAGGCAATTGTTAAATTTTAACTATGCCTATACTCAGTTCCTTTTTTTTCACTAATTTAAGTATTTTTTTATCTATTGGGTCTTTTTTATTCAAAAATCTCTTATATGTTTTGTCCCTCATACATCCTCTTGGACTAACACGATAGTATTTTTTTCTTTTCCTCCTTCTCTTGTTGAACAAAATTGAACGGGAGCGTCACGGAACGATTTTTCGCCCAGACCAACAAATGATTCATATTGATATGGTAAGTCATCATAAAAACTTTCCCTATCTATATTCATTCTATCCTGTATCTTTTCTTCGGTAATTTCTTCTTCCATTTCTTGTTTGAATTGTTTTCTTATTTTTTTGTATAAAGCATCAAAATCCCGTCCCTCATAAAGCGTTGTTTGTTCCTTTGGATACATCTCACTTATTTTTTCATCAATAAATTGTTCTTCAAGGTATTTTCTTGTATCTTCTTGAAAATCGTTTGAATAATCATAATATTTTACGCTTTCCTTGAATGATAATGCTTCAGGTCTTTTTGTAAAACAGGCACAAGGATAAGAATTATATTCGTTCCAGCAAACACGGATTCCTTCAACCAATTCAGCGTGGCGTGCCATATAACTTCCTGTCCAATGGCTTCGTTTCTCTGCAATAGCATTCATCAATCCCCAATCAATCTCCCAAAAAGGAAATTCTGAAAAACCTCCCCAACCAATTATGCTGTCTGTGACCATTTCTACCCATTTTTTCTCCAAAGGCATATCTTCTATTTTAACGCAAGTTAGAGATGCTTTCAAATTGAATTTTGCTCCTTCCGCCATCTTTGCTTCGGTGACATCAACGCCCAAATCATTCTCTTTTGCAAATATGTTTGCATGTGCCATCGGTTTCTTTTTTCCAAGCCATTCAATCTTGTCTGTTCTGTCGCCAAGCAAATATCCGTCTGGGCAACCTTTTACTTTCTTTTTAATAGTATATTCCTCATATTTGTATGCTGGAATAGGTGGTAATCCTTCAGCCAATGGTTTTATTAATGTTTTTTCCTTTGTTCTTCTGACTTTAGTTATTTTCTTTATTTTGTCAATTGGATTGATGGTCGTTGCACCCTCAAGACATGCCTGTTCTATACCTACAGTTCCTTCAGGACAAACATTAAACTTACAAAATTCTGATTCGTCTACATTTGGTGCAACCACATCTATTTCATGTAGTTCCCCATCAACATTAACATATCCTTTACCTGGGCTAAAATCTCTGCCCCTCAACTTTTCAATTATGGAAGCGTCATCGACATAAATCAATTTTCTCCAACAGGCAATTCGCATTTTTACCATCCTTTTTTATATAAGTGGGTATCATTTTTATGCACTTCTATGCCTTCTTCAACATCTGCAAGGATGCAATCCAAACCAATTTCTTTTGCAACATTTGTCCGATGGATTCCATCTGATATTTGATATTTTTTGTTTTGAATATCTGAAAAGCGACCGTCCCTTGATAATGATGGAATATCACGGGGCGATTGTATTCTATTTTCAGGTGTAATTTTAACCCTTCTCAATCTATCAGGAGTTGCCCAAGTTCGTATTCTTTTTAAACGTGATGTGTTCCATGGTTTGTCTATTTTGATTTCATCCAATTTCACACATTGTAGGTAATGCACAATTATAGTTTGAACATCTCCATTGCAATAGTATTTTGGTTGCTTTGTTCTTTCATTTATATAATCACGCAAGTTATCTGTTTCAAATCCGAACCAAGCACAAATACCTTCAGACATTTAACAAAAATTATATCTATTGCAACCTATTTAAAAACTGCTACAAAATGAGTATACTTCAAATTGAAGCAATGCGATATAGTTTTTTGCATCGTTCACATTGGATAACATAATTTGCATGTGGTTGAACTTTATACTCCTTTTGACAATTCGGGCATCGAACCACCGTATCGTCGTATGAATGAAAATATACAACAGGAACTTCTTGTTCTTTTAGTATTTTCTGACGATATTTTTCAACGGCATTATCTAGTTCTGATTCTGTCAATGGTTTTTCATCCCTTGCAAGATGTCTATTGACAAATTCAATTGCTTGATACTTGCTTGTTGTCCCTCCCCCCACCACAGCATGATAAGAACCATAGGAATAATACGGTTTATTGTTTCTTACATCATGCATTGTATAAAAAATAACTTTAATAAAACGACTTGTCATAAACGTATTGCCTTCAACGCTTGTCCATCTGCATCTGCGACTGGCTACCAATTCTTCATACATTCTTATCTCTCAAAAAATATAGGCATCTTTCTCTTTCTAACCTGCCAATTGATATATTCCCTCAATCTTTTTTCTTGCCTCTGATAACGCTCTGGGTATAATTCAATACGTCCGGGTGTTTTCTTTTTTGTTGTCATAAGAACACATTTTGATTGCCTTCGTATGGCTGAACTGAATATTGCATCATTCTTATAACCCATACTGTCATATTTTGCCCAATAATTGTTGCAGGAAATTCCCCATTGCGGTCTCTTTATTCTATCAAGAGTTAAATCTACTGCTTCCCCGTGGGCATGTAAATTCATTACAAAATGAAATTGGTCTGGTCTACCACCTGCACCCATGCCAACAATCACCGGGTCGCTTGGCGTTAGATTTTCCTTCCCTTTTGTTTTATTCAGATGCTCAAGATGTATGAAAAATGCACCTATGTCGCCTTCTTTACAATAATGGTCAAATAAATCAAGTGCATGGTCGTTGCCTGCAATTGTCTCCACCATCTCCAAGCGACACGGTATCCCCAAATCCCTATCAAATATTTTGCAAAAGGCATTGCTTGTTGTAAAGCAAACACCACTTTTTACTCCTTCTGGAACTCCTTCCTCTTTCAATATTTTGTCCCAATAATCTAATGCATTATTCAGTATGAAATTTTTAAATGCTGGGTGTATTCGTTTTGCCATGTCAATCCAACTCAACATCTTTAAGAGTTAGCACTTTTCTTTTTGACAATTCCCATTCTCTACCCATACTTCGTGCGACGCCCGAAACCGCCTCCCCTGTAATCCATCTATCTGAATTGCTACAGAACATTTCCCTTTGGCTCATGGATGGTTGTTTCAATTCACAGAATATTCCAGACCCTCTAATTTCAAAAGCATCCCTATCTCTTGTCAAACTTGGATAATGTATCGTTGCCACATTATCGTGCATACGCTCTGTTATGCCTGTTATGCCATTTATTATTAAATTGGCGGGATTTAATGTTTCGGTTGGAGGTGTTTCATATTCCCTAAATTCGCACGTATAGGAAAACGTATCTCTGCCTATTTCTGGTGCTTCATCTCCTTTATAAGTGCTTTCACAACTAATATGAACATACGGACCAATCTTGAGTTTTTCATCCCATTTTGGTTTACCTCTGTAAACTTTTGTCATTTAATCCTCCGATGGATAAACGGCTACAATGCCCTTACCTGATTTTGCAAGTATTCCCGTTGAACTTGCCCCGCTTGGTCTTCTTTTACATGCCATATCAAGACTTTTAAGATAATGCCTTTCCATGTATTTAGTAGGTGCTTGTAAATGAGTAGTTTCAATATTTAAATCGCTTGTTCCGTAGCCGCAATCAAATTGAAAAAAAGCCCCTCTTTTTGCTTTAATTGTAAATTCTTCTGTTTTTATGAATTCTTCTGGTGCTCCTATATCTGTAAGTATCCTGCCAAAAACAATGTCATCAAGAGCAACGTCAACTATGTCATGTATTTCAATTTTGCACCCCAGCCCTGTCGGGTCATCAATCCATCTTCCACCCATCTCTTTGCATGCCTGTGGCGTAATATTTGTAGATTTAATCAACTCTGCATCAAGAGTGTCTAACTTATTTCCAATCATTCGTGGTCGCAGAATAGCGATACCAAATTTTTCATAATACATAATTATCTAACTTAAAGCATTGATACAATGCGGTATTTATATCCGCATCCTTCACAAGTGACTGTATAGTTTGCATCGGGTTCAACAGTTCTGCTATAACCACAGTATGGGCAATTTACATCTGCAATTGAATCCATTGTGAGAGGAACTACAACTGTTTTTATTTTATCTGGTTTTTTAGTCTGCAATTGTTTATCAGTCGCAACCTTTTCAGTAAGTTCCGTTCCTAAAATATGAGCATCTGCTCTTGCATATTTTCTATAACAATTCGCACACATATAAGCCCATGAACCTAACCTTGTTGGTGCGTCATATTTTGCAAGTGCCCCACAAAAATCGCAATTTGGTAAGTCTCTTTTGATAATTTTTCTCACCAAACCGCCTCCAATTTTTGCAAAGAATGCGGTGTCAAATCAAGCAAATCTTTCCTAAATAATTGGCATGGCTCTGAATATAAATCTCCGCTTGCTACACAACCTATAAAATGCTTATCAATATCAATTCTACCAATTGGATATAGCATTTCTCTGGGAATAGTTATAACTTCCATAAAAACAATATCAAGATATATCTACTTAAAAACTGCTACAAAATAAGTATACTTACAACCATTCTCTCCAATCTATTCCTTGACTAACTTTTTTTCTTGGCATTTTTCCCATCTTTTCATCTAAAAAATCCTTTCTGGTTCTTTCTTTAAATTCTGGTCGTCTATATACCTCCTTTTTCATAGATTCTGACCATCCTTCCGACCATGTTGGTTCCTCTTTCTTTTCAACTTCAATCCCCATTAAATAGTCATCAAAATCAGTTTCAACTGTAATATAGATGTGTTTCACTATGCCTACCTCCCCAGGTAAATGTGGCAACCCCCTCATTCCAACATCCCTGAAGTCCCTTGCAGAATAAGTGACCCTGTATGCTCCGGGTGTTGCACCCCATCTTAAAGCATCAAGCATTTTATTGAAGTTATCAAAATTGCCTCCAAAACTACACCAAAAAGGTGCTGGTTCATCACTACGAATTATTCCTTCTTGATTTTCACGGGTCTTTTCATATTCCCCGCCATTTTCTTCACACAGATGTTTGAATTCCTTTTCATTTATTTCTATCATACTAAATTTCCTGATGCTTTTCTAATGTGATTTAATTCATCTTTTGTAAAAAAATCAGATTCTTCTGATGCCAAATTCTGACATTTCTGACGACATTCATTATCAATATCCATTGAGCCGTCTTTATGCTTTGTAATGCATCCTAACCTTTCACTGCATCCCTGATAACTATGCCTGAATAAATTGCCTTTGTAGACAATATCTTCTTTTATGCCTGTATTTTCAATTGCATATGCCTCAAGAGATAACCATCCTCTGTCATCAAGTTTCGGTCTGCCTTCAAATGCCGTTTCTTCACGCAATAATGAATCCTTTACAAAAATGCGATATTCATAATCCTTATTCCATTCATGCGTTCCGGGCGGAAAAAGTTCTGCAAGTCTTATTCCTGAAATGCCGTGTGTCGTAAATGGACTTTTTCCGTGAACTGCTTTCATTTGGTCCAGTGCAAACATCGCTTCAATTAATGGTCGGGAATAAAAACTTCTTCTTCCTGGGTCTAATTTTGTAACTTTTTTTATTTTGCGTTCCCAATCATCTTTCGCCATTTTCATCCCCGTATGACCTTTTCATTTTTTTTACAATTTTTTCGCCGACCTCATCAAATGTTTTTGATGCTTTCTTTAATTCTTCTTCGGACATGCCCTTGCTTCTGAATTCTTCCATCATCTCTTTCTTTGCCTTTGCAATTTGTTTTCTTAGTATTTCCTCTCTGATTTGAGCCATCTTTTCGTCCATTATGTCTTCCATAAAAAAGTTCCATCTGTCTCCCGTTTCAGACGGTTCGGATATATCCTCACGTTTCTTTAGCCAAACGGGTTTGCCTTCCAAATCTCTCTTGAAGGGCATTATAATTTTTTTGGTTTTGATGACATCCTTTTCATATTCAGAAATCATAATTGCCTCTTTTCTATTTGGGTCGTTTCTTGGTAAAATAAATGGATTATCGCTTACCCATGATTCCATTACAATCCAATATTTTTTTACTTCGCCTTTACTTATCAAATCCCTAATATTTTTGAGCATTGTCTCTTTTTCTTTATCGTTTTCAAAATGTAACAATATTATTGTTATTTGCTTATTCGCTCCCTTTACAAACATCATTGGTGCATGTTGTTGACCCATGTTCACTATGTCAACTGAACGCTTTTTCAACATATCCAATAATTGTGAATCACTGACCATCTCCTTTTTTTCGTCTATTGTTGCACTTTTAAATCTATCCCGATTTATTACACGATATAAGACAGACCGCTGCAATTTATCAAAATGTTCTTTTTGGATATATTCAATATTCTCTAATGGAAATCTGCATAATCTTATATCTACTAATTGTTTTGTGAAAGGTGTCTTTGTTATTCCAAGATAACTCATGCTTTCTACAGGATACATACTTTTTGTTATCCAATTGCCTTTTAGTGTTTTTTCACAGGATACTTCTGTATCTGTTAATATTTCGTCTTCTAAAAGGCACTCTCCATCCCTGATGTAACCTCCCAATTGCTCGCATTTCATTGCACTATTTAATTTATTCATTATCAATTTGTTATTGCTTGGTATCTACTTAAAAATACTGTCAATTGTGGTATACATTACTTTATGTTGTATCGCCTTTTCATAAAATCAATAACAAAATCCAATTCCTTGTAGTTCAATTTATTTATTAACTTATTATAATATTCATCATGTTTTTTTTGAGATGTGAATTGCACCGAAAATGCAACCATTAACCATAATTGCCTTCTTTTAGTTAATTCTGGCTTATATTCCTCTTTATTTTTTGTCTTTTTTTTCCTCTGGTTCACTCAAACCCTTTTCCTCAAATAAAATAGTATGTATGCGATGCGTTTTTTCAGATGGTTTCATAATTTTTAGATTGTGTTTATCAGCAATTTTGTATAGTTCTCCCCTTAAAAAACCAACAAATTCAAGACCGTATTCACGCAGATTTCTAACAATTTGTATTATTTGCCATAAACCCCAAAGCAATATGATTGCCCCTATTACACCAATAGCACTCCACAAAAGAGAGGAAATGCTGTTTAAAATATCTACAAAATCCATTATTGTATAACCCCTCTATCTTTATTTTCTTTATCAGATATTGATAAAAGAGTGTTATTAACCCTTGTCTTTGCAATTTCTTCAATTGTAAAATTCTTCAAGGCTTTAAATTTCAATTCTAGGTCTTGAAGTTGTTTTTTCAATGATGCAATTTCTTCCTCAACGCCCATCAGCATGTAAATATAAAATAGATTAAAAAAGTCTTGCTTTCAAAATATGTTCACGAAGCCAAGAAAACAACGTAAATAACAATGACCAAATTGATACTGCAACTACAAGACTTTCAAATGCCATCATAGGTGTCATTTTGTTAAGATAGATGGCAATTGCAATTGCTGCTATTCCAACAACTATTAATTTTATATAACTTCTTTCAAACTTTCTTTCAATAGCCGAAAGAGCAACAACCCTAATCAAAAAAAATGACCCTGCATATATTATAAATGTTTCAACAAACCACGGAAAAAACGCATCGCCCCAAAGGAAAAGCAAAATCAATAATGCTATTATACCGGGCATTATTCTTTGCAACAAAGGAATATCATTTTTCATCTGATTTTATATCCCTTTTTAAATTAAATAGTTTGTTGCAATTTATGAATACATCTTTCCATAGTTTGTGACCATTGCAGAAACATCTACAAAATCTACTACACCATTTATTACTATATCCCATGGTTGATTTTGTGCCGATTGACCGTAATAGTGATTGATAAATGATAAATCAAGATAATTTGTTTTATTGTCCTCATTTATGTCCCAAGGTCGGTATGTGCCGTATGCCTGAACATTCCCGTCCGTTGTTTGCAAAGGCAAATATTCTGTTTCGTTTGTAACACCATATTCATAAATATGTATGAATGAAACTACATCAATACCTGTGATATTGAATGAAATTATTACTAAAGACCCTGGCTCTGTCACATTGCCTTGTCCCAAAATAAGACCATAAATATTGATTATTCTGCCCTCATCATTTTGTATTTCTCCCCCATTAAAAAATACTTCATATCCATCAAAAAAGTTTCCCAATGAAACATTGATTGCATTTATAATTGTTTTATTGAAGGATATTTTAAATTCAAATGCTTTAATTGGCTCTATCGGTTCGCAATAAATGGTGATATTGAAACTTGTATTATCTTGCGAAAATTGATAACTTGGATTTACATAGATATTTGAACTTTGCAATGGCTCTATTGTTATACCCTCATCACTTATTGTCAGGGATTGGATTTGCACATATTCATCGTCAACTACAATTGTTTCATTTCCACCCTGAATAATCAATGGACCAGATATGAAACGCTTGCCTATCTGCAAACCAATAGGAACATCCAATGGCTCATATATAGAAATTGATAGGACTTTAAGACAAAATACGCAAAAAATCAAAAATATTACTATTGTTCGTTTGAACATGGGCGTGGTGCTCCCCGTCCTGAATCAATTTATATACTTAAATTATTTGCCCACATTCTTCTTTTTCAATATGATAATTGCAATTATTAGCCCCATTATCAATGAAATGGTTTCAAATCCTGGCGTTTCAGATGGTGTTGTAGGGGTTGTTGGCACTTCAGGGGTTGTTGGAATTTCTTTTTCTGCAACTATCTTTTGCATTATAATTTCAAGAGATGTGTCTCCATGAAAATCAATATAGGTATCCTTTGTATAATAGCCGTCTTGAGTGAATATTACATGCAGCGTGCCCTCCTGTAATTTTCCTATCCTATAACGCCCAGTGGAAAACGCCTTTCCGCTTTTTAACAATTCATTTTCACTATTGTATATTTTCACATAAGGAGATATAGGTTCTCCCTCCTCATTTCTTATATGAAATTCTAAACTTGAGTTATAGTCGCTGTAAATTACTTTTAAAGGAATATTTACAAATCCTACCTTCATAAAATATGGTCTATAGATATAAACTATAACATATGCACTCCAATTTCCCACTTTATCAAATGTATATTCAGGAAATGTTCTAGTAAATTGGCAACCATAAGGGTCTCCTGTATCATAGCCCTGATAGATTTCCTTGTCATTATCATGAACTATTGTATTGCCCGCCGGGTCTCTGATGGTTATTTCTATACGCCATCTATCTATATGCGGTTGGTTAACACCATTAATCCAATAATCGTAAACATATACTGTAAATTTTACTTGGAGAGGTTGATTTGCCACAACTTCATATGTGTTTCCTCCTGTCCAAATATTATTTCCTTGGGTTTCTTGAGGTTTTAGAATAGAAGTATTGCTTACAGAAAATATAACTAATACACATAGAACTATGGCAATAAATAACACTAATTTTTGATTGTTTTCCATTATTTTGCCCACCATTTCTTACTCTTTTGTTTTCTACGCCTATAATAATAATATAAAATCAAAATCAAAAGTAATAGAAGCAATAAAAGCCACAAACACCAGCATCCGCTGAATTGGTAGAGAGATAATTTTGAACTGAATATTTCATTGGCTCTATCGAATTGGACTATTCCGTCTCCCCATGTGTTTTTATTGCCTTTATGATAGCAACTTTCTTTCAATGCTTCTTCCATTGCCTGTGATATTATTGATTTGTCTCCAGGCATGCGTTTTATTCGGTCTATTAAATCTTTGTTTTCTGCAACTAGAATTGCTGCACCACCCGCAATGAGAGGTGTTGCCATGCTTGTCCCACTTACTGTTTTTGTGTAGTGTAGCCAAGGTCCAATAATGCTTTCCCCGGGTGCACAGACATCTGGCTTGTAGTAGTTCATGGTCTTGACGGGACCACGACTGCTCCAATAACAAATCCTGTCATCTGCTAAATCCAATATTCCGCCAATTCTGTTTTCATATAACAACACTGGGTCTGATGCCCCAATTGCTATCACGGAATCGGCTATCGCAGGCGACATGATGGTATAAGATGCTGGTCCCCTATTTCCAGCCGCCGCTATTACAATGATTCCTGCACGTTTCAATTCATCGCATTTCTTTGATATTGGGTCGTTCGGTCTGCCGAAGTCCGCACCTGCACTTATTGATACGACATCAACATTATCTTTCAATGCTTGGTCCAATGCATCAATAAAAACCTGTGCCCCACAACCTCCACTAGCATCAAGCATACGATAAGAAATCAATACAGAATTTGGTGCTTTTTTTTGTAAAATATATGCAAGAGCATACGAACACCAAGTCCCATGTCCATTTTCATCTATCCCGCTCCGATAAATATCATTGTATTTTACTGTTACATCAAAAAGGCTAATGCCGTTGTATGTTCTTTGCCAAATGCCTGTGTCAAGAATCATTACCTTTACCTTATTATTTGTCGTTTTCAACCTGTCTGCCTTCAACAACTGATACATTTCTGGAATGGTAAAAGCAGAAGGGTCTGGATATTTGGGTTCTTCAATTGGAGGGATGTGAATTGGTGTTCCTATGTAGATGGTTTTTATTAAACTATCTCTTTCTCCTGTTGTTTCATCTTTAACCGATAACTTTACATCGTAATATCCTTCTTCCGTATATATGTGCGTTGTTACAGTATTCGATGTCTTTGTGATTCCACCATCTCCAAAAGACCATGTTTTTGTAGTTACATTACCTATTGAAATATCATAGAAAGTTACAGTTTCATTAATCAATGGGTAAAAAGGCGTCCAATAAAAATTTGCAATCAATTTTTCTGTTGGTTGTGGTGGAGATGGGACATATCCTTTAACTAAAGGATGGTAATCAGCGATATATATTTCACCATTATCCCAAGGAACGAAAGTATCGCCAAGATAATCTCCATCAGTATCATTACCTGGATATTGCCACCAATAATTGCCTCCCAAATATGGTCCATTTACAATATTTGTTCCCAATGCTTTAGTCAAATTAAATTGTATATTTGAACTTAATTCTTGATAGTAATCTGTTCCCCACAATAAAGAATTGTTACCAAAATAATTATTTGCAATCATTATATCACTACATGAATATAATGCAAGACTTGTCCCAAAAATTTCAGAAAAAGTATTTCCATAAACCATTGAATTTTGAACAGTAGTTAGATATATCCCAAAACCTCCGCTAGGAGACCAACTTATATTGTTATTGTATACTTCCAGATGTGTGTTGCAATTCTGAACATAGATGCCTCTGTTTTTATCACTTATATCGTTATCTTTGATTAATATGTTACTGCTCCTATAGTTGCGAACATATATTCCGTATGATAGTGTATCAATAATTGTATTGTTGTTTATGTTGAACGTAACATCTGTAAGTTTATAGGATTGGGCAGAATCATTATAAAAAAACATTGCCTCCCCCCCCGTAACCATATTTTTAATTGTATTGTCATGGATGTCAGCATAGTTTATAGCATCTATATACATCCCTCTTTGGCGACAGTTGTCTATTGTATTGTCATAAAATTCTAAATTCATTGGCGTTATTGTAGCAAATGTATCAACATGTATTGAAAATACGCCCCTATAATCAATTGCATTATTGTTTTGTATCCAACAATTATAAAATGTATTGTTTATAAAACGCCTTTCACCAACAGGAATATGACTATTATATCCCCACCAATACATATTTTTGATATTACAATTTTGGACAGTTAATGTTGTGTTATACATATTGGTGTTTCCATGTGCTATTCCGTTACTTGAATTTAAAATATTACAACTATCTATCATTATATCTACATGTGCTTCTGGAGATGAAATAGCAAGTTGTATAGCAGTATATAACCGCGGTATATTGTTTGTCGGGATGGCGGATTCCTCAATTGTGCAATTTTGTATCAAACAATTTTCGCCTACATTATCAATAAGAATGCCATAAGAATAATAATCATTTGGAGCAGTGGAACGCCATCCGGCATACGCATCGAAAAGATTTAGATTTTTTAGAATTATATTATCTGCTGTTAACCAAATTCCATAAACACGCATATAACTAGGTCCTACGGGGGGGGAATTTTGTGTTGCATTATAAAAACCACAATTCTCAACTGTTATGTCCCCTAATGCCTGTCCAAAAAGCCCCGCCTGATATATGGTGTTCATATGAAGATTAAATCCATAACCATCAAAGGTGATATTACTGATTTCTATATTTGGGCAATATCGTAAATCTGCAATATTTCCCCAATTGTGATAACTTATTATTGAATCCGCATCACTGCCTTGAATGGTAATGCTCTTATTATAACAATGAAATGCTGCCACAGGCATGTCAACTGCATAATATAAGAAGTATTGTGCGGTTTGTTTCTGCAAACTGTCTCCATAATAGGTGCCTGGGTGAACATAAACCGTTCCACCATCTGAACAAAGCGATACGGCATCATATATTGTATTGAACTTGGTTTCCATCCATCCTGGTGTGGATTCTGTATAATCGTCGTCAACTTCAACATATGATTCCGTATCAATCACATACCAAACCTCTATGTAAAGTTGAGTAATTCTTGTATAGGCATCTGTTGAACCTTCAACAACTATATCATCTATCATATCCCAAGTCCAAAAATCTGAATTATCAAATGATGTTTCTTGCAAATTATGTGAATTCAAATAAAAGTTTGCATGATAATGCCCGTATTCTGTTTGTGATACTGGATAATATTCTACCAATCCGCCTTCATACCATACTGTCCAACCCGCATCTGAAAGAGACCACCAATGAAATCCCGAACCCGCTGCTAAATCCCTGCCTCTCACCACCCCATGAACAACAACTTTTACTATTTCTCCCGGCTCTGATGCCGGGTCTTCAAAAGTAAATTCATAAGATGACCCTGTATAACCACCGCCCTCATAAATATATGAAGTATCGTTGTCTGGAACGACATCATCAATACAATCTACATAACCCGTTCCTCCAAAATAATGTATTTCTGATGACATGTAACCCACGCCATCCGGTCGTAAAATCATAACACCATAATTGGATGTTGGCTCTATTTTATCTGCCGTTTCGCTAGGTGGCAATATTGTTATGGTGCTGAATAAAAATAATATCGTAATGAATATTGCCGTAGTTCGCATTTAAAAATGATATGTCTTACAATTTAATAAAAGATTTTACATTATACGTATACATCATAGGTTTAATGTTTTGTCACCAAAATTGCAAATCATGTCTCTTTCTGGTTGTCCTTTTCTAGTTTTTCTTAAAGGAAATCTTCTGCAAACTAATGGAAAACTTGCTGAACTTACTTTTCCAAGTTCTTTTAAATGCTTTTCAATGGATGCTGCATCTGCTTTACGCCAAATTCTGTTTCTTTCTCTTTCATATCTTACTCTGTCTGGTGTCCAATTTGCCCTCAATAGAATATGTAGCCACTCCTGTGTATTTGTTGTGTGTTGCATTTCTGGAATGGGATAAACGACGCCCCCTTCTACATTTTGTCCCGTCTGTTGTTTGACTTCTTCAACCACTTCGTCACGCATTCCGACAATCACGGATTCTGGCAACATCCCACCATAAGGATAATCTTCAAGCATCTCTTTTGATAATTTTACAAGGGCTTGTTTTACTATCGGGTCTGTCACTTTTTTACTCATATTGATTCTGTTCCAATTAGGATGCCTGTCTCTTTTGACTTCTCTCAAATCATCTTCAGTCACATTCTTTAATCTTTTACAAACAATCAGATATTCTTCACGGTCTCTTTTAAGACTTATCGGCTCCATTGCACAACTGACGTTATCAGTTATGTCGTTGTTTAGATGATTTGATAGCATTCCGAAAAAATCCGACTGCGAAAAATACTGGCTTTCTTCAAAATAATCCCAATCATCGCTATCTTCTAACAGGGGGTGCGTATGTATGTCTCCAAGTCTTTCACTATTTTTGCAACATTTTTCATCATAAGGTATGCTTGGAACGGTGTCCGTATCGCCCACCTTATAAACAGTTCCAAAATTCACCTTTCCGTTTTTATCAATACACAACGGAAAGTTGACTTCCTTTTTTGGTTCATCAAATGAATATCTTTTGTATGTATTGTAAAGTTTTTCATTGGTCTTTCTTGGAAATGTTATTTTCATCATGCACCTCTCTTTATTTCATAATCGGGTGCTGATGGTTCAAATGCCTTTTTATCGGCACAAAAAATCTTGCTTGGATAAGCATATTCGCACATAACTGCCTTGCTAAATTCTACATTCAATTCGTCTTTTTCTCTATTCCATTCAATATATTGGGTGTTGCTTAAATCTACTTCAAGAACCCTTGTCTTTGCAAACCTTTCAATTGTTTTTCCATTGCCCTTCCTGAAAACAACTTCATCTTTACTAATATGCAAAAGTTCAACAGTCAAGATACAAAGCCTACCTGCCATTTATAACCTACTTCTTTTTTGTGCTAATTCAGCACATATTTGAGTTCCAATTACTTTTTCTGCAAGAGATAATTTATCCCATTTTTCAGGAGATGGAACGTCTCCCCCATAAATCCTATACAACTCTTGTGCTTCTTCCAAACTTAAAATACCGCTAGCAAAACCATAGGATTGCAGTTCTTGACATGCAATCAAATCATTAAAAGATTGCTCAAGTGTTTTATGTATTTCTTCCTGTTTTTCAATAGGCACTTCTTTTAATTTTTCGTTTACTCTATAAATACCTGCATTAATACGTCCTGCCATTAATAATTCTCCTCATCCTGACCGGTTAAATCCTCATTTCGTCTTTTTTGCATTGCCCTGCGGTCACGACCTTCCCAATCGTCTTTTATCATTCTTTCAATAGAATCGCAATGCATTTCATCCCCCGTTTCTGCATCATTCACCCAACAGGCAATTGGTTCATTTGCCATAAAAATTGAGCCTTGCGGTCTAAATGCAAAGCCAAAGGGCATAATGTGCCCCGGTCTTATAGTAATATCAAGCGAATCGATTTCAAACCATTGACCGATTTCGTCTTTTTCGGTCTTAACCAAAACATCAGCAGATTCCACATCTTTATGGATTCTATAATATATCTCTATGACATTTTTAATAACAGTCATAAAACTAAATCAGCAAGTATATACTTAAAAACTACTACAAGTGAAGTATACATAACGGGGGCTGGAATTGAACCAGCGTGACAGGGAATCTCAGATAGCCACCAGACCGCCCATCCCTAAAGGCGGTTATGGGTTTATATGTTAGCATTTTTGTGGCTTTTCGTATGAGCCCTGCGGGCGTCCGCTACCCTACCCCGTTGTCTTTCAAAATGTATTTTGAATTAAGTATTTAAAGATTTCAAAATATTGGCGTTTTGTTCATCCTAGTATTTAAACTTGTTCAAAATGTATTTTGAATGTTTATATAGTTGTTCAATTTTTGTTCAATTTGTTCAATTCCCCAATATATTGGTTTTTTACTAATATATTGGTTTTTTTGATATTTTGATACTAATCAATATGCCAATCCGATTGACAGGCATTAATATTTTTAATTAATTCGCCTCTCTTTTCCATCAATTCATCAAGTTTTTCAGTATTAAGTGTTCTCATGTTCTCATCTGTGCTGATTTTCTCTTGTGTTTTATGTATTTCTTCATATACCTCATTTAATTGTTGCCTATATCGTAAACATTCTTCCATTTCAACCACCCAACAAATTATGCATTCTTGATATTTGCCCCGATGCCCTGATTGCTTTTTTGAACATTTCTTTATTTTCTTGCCACTCTACAGTTGAAAATCCAGCAATTTTTGTCAGTTCAAGTTCAAACGGCACTGTTTCATCATGCGTATGTGTATATCTATGAACCATCTCATGCAACATTACTCCTGTGGCAATTTTAGGATTGCTTAGAGCATCCCTATGCACATAGATTTTTCCCTCCCTTACCATTCCATGAAATGGTGCTTCTTTGCCTGCTTGTTCCATTTCTTTTGTTCCTTCAAAACCTTTTGCAACATAAATATCGGTTAAAAAATCTTCAGGTTTTTTTTCATTGTAATGAGACTTTAAGACCGCACTAGTGTTTTTCTTTGCAGTTTCCAAATTATTTCTCTCAAATTGTTTTAAATGATATTCTCCCAACAGCCGTGGTTTGCCCTCCGCTCCTGGTATTTCATTGCTGTGTGATATTCCAAGATTTGACAACAATCTATTGCCATTGTATCCCCAATCAAGAATTTCATAACCAAGTCGTTTGATATTATTATCCGCCCAAGGCTCATTAGATTTTATAGCAACATATTTTGTTCCATATTTATCTAAAATAACTTCCCTCAATACTCTTATCCATGTTTCTTTAACTTCACTTCCGACATATGTTAGGTCTTCAATATCGCTATATTTTTTGCATTCTTCTCTGTCGCTTTTAATATCTAAAATTGTTCTAACAATTTTTTCATCTTTAACGGTTACTAAAATTTCTTCTAATATCCTTCTTGTTGACCAAGCGGCAACAAAATCCCTGTCCCTATTTACAAGTCTTTTTTGCTTGTCATATAAATTATAAGAAAAGTAACTCTTTATTTTTTGTGCCTCCTTTCCTCTGATTATAAGTTCCCTGACCGCTAATATTTTTTCATTTCTAAAATCTATCATTTCTCCCAGATTTTCTTTACTGTGCAATACCGTATATTCTGATTTTCTGTTAAAAAGAAATGTATCTTTTGCTATTTCTATCAATTCTAATGGTATGCCCCTAAATGTTAATTTTGTCCCCATGTTTCTTTCATTTTTCTTGTGATAAATATGCAATAGTTCGCTTTTTAATGAATAATCATATTTTAAATCAGGATAATATGTTCTACCAATTGATTCTATTTTTACAGGAATTCCCATTCGTGCAAATACAAGACACCCAAGCGTTATTCCCTCTCCAAACTGACCAATTGATATTTTGCCTTTGTATTCTTCGTGAGAGCCAAGAACGACAAGATGCCTTAATTCAAGAGGAATGTCGCTATCGTATTCAATCACAAGATTATTGTTTTCATCCGTATATACTTTTGTTTGGCTGTCTGTTTCTGTAACATCATGTGCGTTGGCAAACCATTCTCTCAATGCTTCAAACAATCCCCATTTTTTTTGATAATCTTTGGATATTGTTACCGGTCTAACATTAAGGTCTTTAAATTCTGATTTATAACTTTCCCCTTTCAATCTAGGGATATGAACCTCAACATCATATTCGTCTTGTGCGTGTGTAGTAATATATGGCTTCCAATTTATAATATTGGTTAATTCTCCCTTTGTCAATATGTCTTTATTGACTTTGAAAACTAGATTTTCATTCTTTGAATAACTGAACTCAATTTCTTTTGCCCACAATGTCAAATTTGGTTTAAAATTACTTAAAATTATTCTCTCATAGAAATGCTTTGGTTTTTTTAATGCAATTATTTCGTTGTCTTCCGACAGTTTTAAAGTATGGTCGTCCCCGCATTTAAGATTTTTTGATGCATCAATATTACAAACAATATTTTCTGATAAAGATAAAAAAACGCCATCTGAAAATATTCTCAATTTGTCAGGATATTCTGTAAAAACATTTTTTGCACTGTCATAATTTATATCTTTGTTTTTGCATGCCCACGGCTGGTTTTTGTCTTTTTCGTATTTGCATTCCAATAGCATTTAAAAACAGTATCGGTTAGTATCTACTTAAAAATATTGACAATTATAGTATACCTATTTATTATGATAATATTTCTCTATCCGATGACATATCCT
>JGI2173J19968_10000006_pt1 | contig 120873 bp, 112 predicted proteins | sample DeeMarSWOR136_30_FD_19968 | JGI IMG/M metagenome (IMG submission 19968) | reverse complement strand
CGGACCAAAATATTCTTCTGCCGTTTTACTCCGTCTCCGGCAACGGTTAATACACGATCGATAAGCGGCTTGCGAAACTTGACCGCCAAGAGTGCCGCGTAGCAGGTACCGACATTATGCACCACACACCCGACATCCATAGGGAGACCACCCCGTGGCACTTCGCGTTTCAAAATCGCTTTAATCAACTGCTTCTCGGCTCCTTGAGGATATTTGGTCTTCAATTGCACGACCTCAACGCCCGTTTTTCTAAACAATTCGCCGGCATCCCGCTTGTTATCTTCGATTGCGAAAATAAGAGTGCGTGCATCGAGCACTCTCTGAAACAGTTGTGCGCCTTCGATGATTTGTGCCGTGTATTCAAGCATCAACCGGTGGTCGGCAGTGAGCACAGGTTCGCATTCGCAGCCGTTTATTATCAAGGTATCAATTTTCTTTTCTTTGGGCGGTGATAATTTCACATGCGTAGGAAACGCGGCGCCACCCAAACCAACGATACCGGCCTCTTTGACTGCATCGAGTATTTGCGTCCGTGTCAATTTGTCAGTATCTTGATCGGTTTGTAAATCACCGATCCAATCCTCGCTGTTATTGGACTCAATCACGCAAGCCAATGAAGTACCGACAATCGGATGCGGGTGTTCAACAATACCCAAGACTTTGCCGGAAATGCTGGCATGCACTGAAGCCGATATGAAACCGTCGAGCTCACCGATTCTTGTGCCGATCTTAACCTCGTCGTCCTTTTGAACCAAGGGTTTTGCAGGTTTACCAGTATGTTGAGAAAACGGGATGTAGACTTTCTTTGGTGCCGGCATCACCTCAATGGCACGGTCTTCGGTATTCTTGTCTTCAGGTGGATGTACGCCACCGGCGAATCTCGTTAGCATAGCCTCAAGTATATTCAGAATCGCTTTTTCGTCAAGAAAAACCTGGTCAGAATTGGATTGTTTTATAGATTAAGGGGTAAGAATATAGCCGGTAAAGTTTAGAACCGCGTTGCCACCTATTTTTATACGATATATCTGGCCGCGCGTCGTCTCGAGGTGCACATATACTTTACCTTGTTTCTGTTGCAAGTGTCCCTGTTCAATGATTATCCGCGAGAAATTCACGGCTTCGATCATCTTGTGCTTCATCAGATAGCAACCTAACGTGCCAGCCGCCAAACCCGATATTGGATTTTCATTGGTACCTGTCGACGGACTGAAGTGACGCATGAATGCCGTACTCTCGACATCAAATGTCTGCCGACAAAAAACAATAATGCCACTGATCCCGAGACGCACACAGAAGCTATCCATCAACGAAAAGTTCGGCACAATGTTCCTCATGTCTTTCAAGGAACGCAAGGGAACAACCATGTCATAGAAACCAGTAGAAATAACATCCATGGGTAAGCCGGCAGACGTCACGTCCGTTTGATTCAAGCTTAGAAAACGTGCCACCAGCGCCGGATTCACTTCGAGATCAAGATATGTCGGTTTAGTTAAGGTGATGGTCGCCCGGGTTATCCTGTCACCTTCGACTCTCAGATCAACGGGATTAATGCCGGCCTTCGTACGCTGTTTCATTATCGTCTCAGGTTCCCTAAGCTTCAGTACTCCCTCGCCGCTCAGGGCAAAATAGGTGGCGATAGCCGCATGGCTGGAGAAATTTGTTTCTTTCTTACCGTTAAAGAAACGAAGGGAAATATCCGCTTCATGGGTCGATTCGGAACATACGAATGCGGTATCAGAAGTTGGATTCAGATCCGAGGCAATGGTTTGCATTTCAGAGTCTATTAAATCTTCGGCTCCGAGCACCACCCATGCTGGATTCCCACCGTAAGGCAACGCAGTAAATGCACTCAACCTCTTCGCCTTAATCCAACTCGGCATAGAAAATCTTACATATATTTATTACGTTGTCAATAATACGCAGGTCGGAAATGCACACGGCTATCAAATGTCTGCACGCTGAATGGTTCAATCGTGATGATTACTCTTTGTCTGAATGCTCTTCTATTTTTTTCTTCAAGTACTGCTTTAATAATGGATGATTTTCTCGTTCCAATGCTTCAATCAAAAGCGGTTCCGTAAGAACATCGTAGACCGCTTTTCTTGTAGCCGGCGATACCGATTGAACGTATCCGTCAATTCCATATTCGATATCCAAGTCGGTAAGAGCGTAGATCATAAAGTAGTCTTTGATGTCGTTACCGCTCAATTCTTCGGCAAGCCAAGCCTCACCGAAACCCACCCTCTTAATGCCAGACAAAGCAGCGTATCGAACCCCATAGAAATCGTCTTCCAAGCCATGGAGTAAGTAATGTAGTTCATACTCGGTGGCTATCTCGCCGAGCGCGTAGTACGCAGATTTCCTGACCAATGCAACGGTATCATCTAAACCTTCTATGACATAGGGTAATATCCTATAGGATTTTGATTTACCCAATGCAGTGAAGGCACCGGAACGGACTGTCCATGCTCGGTCGCTGCTGAAGTGTGCAACCGGTTCGATTATCTGCTCACTTCCTATTTCGCCTAATACCCACAATGATTGTTTCAAACTACGCGCTTCAGCATCGCTACCCCGATAATCCATCTTACTAGTGATCCATTTTATTGCGGGCGTGCCAATTTCTTGCAAGATGTTCTTCAAGGTATGACGTTCGACCGACGATTTTGTATCGAATTTTGAAACAAGAAATGCCAACACCGTATCAGCCGTGCTGGGATGCTTGCCCAAACTCACGAATTCTTCAACTGCCGAGTCTTTCACGATCTGAAAACTCACCAATCGTGTCGTGGCCTTATCATAGAGTACTTCCAAATCGATGTTAATATCGACAATAAACAGAAGAATCACCACCATTGTCTTCACGCTCCAGATGAAAACAGCTCATTGCCAATCAATGCCTATCCCATACTCACCCTTTAGCCAGAAAGAAGCATCCACACCTGATGCATGAGAATCGCTTCCCAGCAAATCGATAAGCACGCCGATGCTGCCATACTCACGGCGGAAATTGCCGTAGCCTTGCGTGTTATTCAAGCGCTTCACCGCATATGTATCTGCCCCTTCCTCATCAACCAACAAGCCGATGCCATTGGCATTACCAGCGCCCTGACTCAAGTCGTAGGCAGCATATGTGTCATCTCCATGGCGGTCATAGAGCAATCCCAAAGCAAGATCATGCCCGCATCCCTGGGATACACCCTTGGCAACGTAGTTGTCGTCACCGCTCTCATCAATCAACAGACCGAGCGCAATGTGAACTCCGGAACCCTGCGTATACTGATAGGCGACGTAATCATCATTGCCGCCCACCTCGACAATTGCACCAATGCCGTACCAGTAGCTTGCCCCCTGTCCGAAAACGTCACAAGAATAATAGTCGTTGCCCTCTTCTTCCAACAGAATGCCGATGCCGGCAGATAGATCAGGACGGAACCCGATGCTGAACCCCTGCGACATAGAGACATAGTGATCGAGGTATCTAATCTCATCCAAGTATTTTTTTCGCGTAATGTACATATCATTGCCATTTCTATCACCGAGAATCCCGATGCCATAAGTCGAGCCTACACCCTGCGCATACAACGCGCCCTCGTAGATGTCGTTGCCATTCTCATCTCTCAGAATACCGATGCCAAAACCACCAGCACCCTGAGTGAAGGTATCACCGCGGTAGCGATCATTGCCGGCGCAATCAATTAATATACCGACCCCGAAGACACCTGCCCCGATCGAGAAACTCTGTCCATCGTATGTGTCATCACCATTAATGTCGATTAGAATCGAAACGCCAAATCTCCCGCAGGCAAGAGAGTAATCATCACCGAGGTAGGTATCATTCCCCGATTCGTCGCGGATCACACGAATGTGTCCCTTCTGTCCGCTGCAATGGTATGTATCATCCCCGCCCACGTCGATGATTATTGCAAAATCGTTTTCATAGATATTTGTTCCAGAATCCCCGATGATAATCTTGCCAAAACTGAAATCCCCGTAGTATAATACTTCGCCCGAAACGCCACTGACTGTCTCGACCGAAGTCCCCAATTGGAACTCGGCCAGTGAAAAATCTTCCAGCGCCCTCAGCACGCTAAGCGCGGCGCTAAAGATATTCTCATAGGAGATTTCATCACCATATTCGTGCAACATGCTCACCAACGAATAGTATTCTTCTTCATATGCCTTTTCTTCCTCAATCGAGCCGGTGGGTTCAGGTGCAAAGACGATGAGTCGCTCGAATGTCTGATCAATATCATGCTGCTTATTCACCAATGCGTCAGATATTTGCTCGTTGCAACGATCGAGGCAGTCAAGGAAGTCTGCGTCACGGGTTTTTATATCCAAACCGTACAGTCGCCCTAATTCTCTCAACGAATTTCTCGACGGGGGTTCCCAGAAATTGTGTTTGAACGTGAGTAGAAAATCAACTGATTCTAAAGGGCGCTGTAACAGGGAATCAACTATGGCAAAGCGGTACGGATCACGACTCGTGTAATCGTTACGCAATGATAAATCATCACTCCTGAGACCAATGAATGCCAGACTCGAATCTAGATATGGATTGAAAGAATGGCTGACCAAGAGCAATAAGAACAGCACCAACAATTATACAAACCTCGCAGTTGAAATCAAGATTGACTCGGTGCGGTTAGTCAGTTCGGGAGCATACTTCTTAATGGCAGCTTTTGAAAAAGAAACGATCGCCAAAAAGGTGATTTTAATTACGGATTAGCACTACCTTAGTTCTAAGAGCAGACGGTCTGCGGCATCATCCAATGCTTGTTTGGGGCTTCTCTCCAGCCTCATCGCCTCTTCCATGGCTTCGTTGAGGTATATGCGGCCGGCAAACCACTCCTTGACTTTCGGCTCGGTACGAGCAAAATCAAGCTCGGTAATGATCCTTTCGTACTCAGGGTTCTCTGCCAAGAACTTTCTGAATGCCTCGGTCTTGGTAGCACTGCGCCTCGTTGGTAGATAGTAACTAGCCTCGGTCCAACGTACCTGGTTCTCGGGTTCCAAGAACCAGCTAATGAATTTCCATGCCAGTGCCCTCTGGGCCTCGGTTGCCCTCCTGAACATCCCCACGTTTGTACCGGCAATAACGATGGCCCTCGACTCACCTTGAGGAAACGGAGCGACCCCCATCTGGAACGGTGTTTTTCCCTTCATGAATGCCCACGAAACAACCGAGGCCGGAATCATCGCGACATTGCCAGAGAGGAACTCGTCCTGTCTCTGAAATCCAGGACTCAGATAGAAGAGACTGTCCAGTACCAAGTCTACCAGATATTCAATGATTTGAATACCGGCCGGTGAATTAAAGCAGGGTTGATTTTCATCCTCGTCAAAGAGCACACCACCACGTTGGTAAAGCATTGATGAAAAATACCAGACATCAATAGGCCATGACGTGGGCCAAATGCCCCCGGTTTTGATGTGTTGACAGACATTCTTGAAATCCTGCCAGTTGTCAGGAAACGAATTAAAACCATATTCTCTCAGCACGTCAGCATTGTAGTAAAACACTGGGACGCTCTTATTGAACGGCAACGTCACCAGCACCGTATCATAGGTGTTGTCCTCAATGAAGACCGGATAGAAGTCCTGTAAATTGAAATCGACTTCACGCTTAACGAATTCGCCCAAGGGTATCAAGTCGCCTGCGTGCAGAAATTGATCGGTCCATGATTCATACATCTGAGCAATAACCGGTGGGGTGTTTGAGGATATTGCGCCCATGAGCTTTTGTGCCAAGACGTCGTAGGAGCCCATGTGAACCGAACGCACTTTGCCTTCAGGATGCAGCCTGTTGAAATCGCTGATCAATTCATCGAGTCGTTTTCCGAGCGGGCCACCCATAACATGCCAGAAGTCGACGACTACCTCGCCTTCTTTCTCACAGCCAACAAGAAAAGCGAGCACAAGGCACAACAATAATACCTTCAATACATGCCTAGTCTAAAGCGTACAATAGATTACAGAGTGTGTTATTACCAGTCTGGGCTGAGCGTCAGATAGAAGATCCACTTGGAGCGGTTATCTTCATCATAGTACCAGCCGCTCAGATTGTGGGCGCGCGCAAAATCCATCCTGAATATGAAGTACATGAACGAGAACCGCAAGCCGGCACCGACGCCCATTTTGAGATCCTTGAGGCGAAAATCGTTTTCGGTCTCCCAAATCTTGAAGGTATCCGTATAGACGGCCGCAAAGTCGGTGAAGAGAACACCCCGTAGGTTCCTGAATTCCAAAGGTAGGGGAAAAGCAATATTCAAGCGATCAATAAATGGAAATCTGTATTCAAGATTCAAGAGCCCTATTCTCGAGCCGGTAAAGGCATAGCTATCATATCCGCGTAGCGAATAAGGACCACCTATCGACCAGTAATCGAGGTCCTCTCCATAGCTACCCGCGAGCACGAGTCGTGCTGCAAAACTCGACCGAGGGGAGAGCGCAAAGTACCTACGGTAGTCAACCGTTACCGTCTTGATGTCTCTGTCGCTGAATACTGTAGCATAGGCACCTATTTGGAAACGCCTTCCATCGTGCGGACCCAGGACACCCCACTTGACATTGTCGAAGACAAAGGCAATCCTAGGGTACATTATATCGTAATGACTCTCCATCGACCAACTGGAGTAGTAGAGCGGGAAGTAGTCGAGCCATCTCGTTTCGTACAATCGATAGGCATAAAAACCCAGCTCAAGCCTAAAGACGCGGTTGAACGGATACTGAATACTGCCACCGAGTCCCAGATAGCGCCAAATCAGCAAGTCATAGCGATCCGAAAAATAGTTTAGATATTGAAAGACGCCAACACCGTAATCGATCCTCTTTTTCAGATACCAGTAATTGACGAAGATGTCTGAGCTTGTCAGACTACCATATAGATTAGATGCGAATTGAATATGGTGGTTGCCCAGTATGTCACTGAAACCTATTTGGGCAAGTCCAGACAAACCCAGGTCGGTCAGGTATGCCGCACTCGCCGTGAAATAATCAACGGTGAATCGCGGTCTGTACCCTCTCACATTGTCTTGATCTAATACCTCTGGTATGTAGTAATCCTCGCTCGCGACCTCAGTGCTTTCAGCCTGCGCGTAGTCATCCATTTCATCAAGGGGGTCCTTTACCACACATATGTCGTATCCGTAGTTGTTGTAGTAAGAAAAAGCAATTTTGTTGCCATCTTTTGACAGTGACGGATAATAGACGCCGGTGAAGACATTGGTACGTTTAGTTATTCGTTCCTCCTCCAGAGAGTAGTAGTATAGATTATAGGCTGAGTCGTAATCTGCGACAAAGTATACGTTACCCTCAGGAGTAAATACGGGTGTCGCCATATACTTCGCTCGGGGTGTCAGTCTGGTCATCACACCATTCTGATAGAGAAATAGCGCACGACTGCCGTAGTAGTATTCTTGGTTGGGATCGGGTCGGTCTGATACGAAAACAATCATATCATCAGACATCATATCGGGATGCCCATCCGAATAGATGTCGTCGGTAACCTTCTCAACGATACCGGTTTCGATATCACACACATAAATATCTGAATATGAATCCTTGAGCCCAGTAAACACAATCTTTCTGCCGTCGAGACTGAATTTGGGCGCATAGATTCCATTCAGATCGAATTGCAGTCGCTTGTACACACGCCCGTTCTTCGCATGCAATATGTACAGAATATCGCTGCCGCGGGATGTCGCAGCAAAGGTAATAAACTCGCCGTCACGCGACCATGACAAACCGCCTTCATAAAGATGTAGCCCCTCATAACCAGAAGCATATGCCGATTTTACCAGCTTACGGATTATTTTTCCGTCGATTGCGGAAATGATGAAGATCTGTGCGGTTCCAGAACGATCGCTAATGAAAGCTATCTTATCTCCGCTTGGAGACATCGCCGTCGAAACATTGTAGATGGAATTTGTTCTTCGGTGATCATAGATAACGCGCGCATATTCCTCAAATTCCTCTAATTCATCCACTTCGGGCCAATATTGTGTCTGATAGTACCTGAGCCAACGTTCATTGAATTCTTCGGGAGTAACACCAAAGGCGGCCATGAATGCCCCTTCTACATTTCGCTTCACCTTCATGAGATGTAGGAATTCCCCGACCTTCTCACGACCGTATTTTTCAGCCACGTATCTATAGAATGCTTGACCTTCTTTGTAGACTATCCACCCACCGTAGCGCTCAAGGATATAGATAGGTACGAGCTTATTATTCATGACCAGATCTCTTATGAAAATATCAGTATCAACATCCCAGCCTAATGACATGAATTCGCAGTGCCCTTCGAAAACCCACAGCGGAACGGTGTAGAGTATATTCCCGCTGAAAACAGCCTCCATGCGCGACGGGAAGAAGATCGCAAATTGAAAGACATGGGTTAATTCGTGCACCAGCACGTGCCGGAAATCTTCATAATCGCCGGTGAACGGAACGACCATACGGTTTTTGATGATTTCAGAGAACCCACCGGTAGCTTCTCCTATCAGTTCGAGAGTAATATTTGTTTGTGAGAAGTCATTCGGCGAATTATAGAGGACGGCTGGTATTTTATGTTCAATGTTGACGCCGAGATCCTCACTAAGCATTGCATAACCATCTTCCAGAACACCTTCGGCAAAGGCGGCAAGTTCGTCACACCCCTGATAGAAAAAGATATCGAAATGTTCACTACGCAAGACCTGAAAATTGAAGTTCTTATATTGAACCTTGTTCTGGCCAAAGTACTGGCTGAAGATCATTAGTCCAAAAACTAATATCGTATTCATAACTAATTATAATCACAGACCTTCGAGTGTCAACCGGCGTTGACCAGGATGAGAGAGCTGCTTTCAATGCCTCAGTTTCCCATACGCAGCTCATTGGGCAGAGTGCATATGTTTTCCCCTTCCTGAATATTTAGACCCGAAAGCGTCACGAAAACTTGCGCATTATACCCTCTAGCAGTCTACACTCGCCGCGACACTCTGACGACACGAGCATAGTAATGTTATGGCTATGTCTGAGGGCTTGCGCCCTCTCTTTGTTGACACCGCCTGCAATCATACTTATAATCAAAGCTGATGGGATGAAGGCGCTGCACTTGTTCAGAAGTGAAGAGGAGGAAAAGCCAATGTCAGGTAGTGGGATAGGTGATTCGTTTCAGGTACGAGCAACACGATTCAGCTGCACGTCGACGTATTGCGGACAAAATGCAAAGCGTTCCGCCCGACTCGAGCATCAGGTTAGCAGAATGAACCGTTATTGAAACAATGCACGTCTTCATAAGCGACGCTCACATCCGCACCGACAAAAGCCACCGTTGCCAGATGCTGGTGAAGTTTCTTCATGACATGCGTCCACGTCTTACAGATCTCTATATCCTGGGTGATTTGTTCGAATTTTGGTTCGAATATAATCTCGTCTTCCCCAAAGACTATTTCGCGCCACTGGCCGCATTATACAACCTAATACAAGGAGGAAAGCGAATCCACTACATACTAGGCAACCATGAGGTTACAATCGGCAATTTTCTGAAGAATTTCGGCTTCATCGTACATCATGAACCAACAATCTTCACGATTGAGGGCAAACGCGTGCTCCTTGCCCACGGGAATAGAATCGACCGACGTCTATGGACAAACGTATGGGAAGCCCTACTCAATTCGAAATTCAACCACATGTTATACCGCTTGTTGCATCCGGACATCGGCATCTTACTTGCTCAAAGCATTGCTCATCTCTCACGCAAACAGCATCGAAGTCATGGAATAATGAGCATGCTTGAGAACTATGCGCGGCGCAGACTGCGGGATGTTGATGTCGTGATCCTCGCACACTCACACGAACCAATATTCAAGAAATTCCCGGGAAACAAGTATTACATCAATGCAGGAGATTGGATAAAACACTTCTCCTACGTGATGATTGATGGGAACAAAATCTCGCTCGAGTATTACCAATGAAACGGTCGACCCGGTACCAACCGGCCTTCGATCTTTGGCTACTTAGGTTTCTCCACCGCCCAAGAAAAAGTATCACGAGAATAATGCTCGAAAAACTTTCTTGAGGCGGTAACGTCGCGTGTTGATCGATTTGATAGTGTCTATGCTGTGGATTGCCGCCTGACGGCCCCGCTCAATCAAGACATCGACCGAAGAGAAATCTGCCCAATGGAACTCGGTCACGTTGGGTTGGATAACCAAATCTGCTAGAGCCAAGATCCTTTGATCAAGATGATACTTCATAAAAGAATATGAACGCTGGTTGATTTGGAATCCAGTATTGGGCATACCATCATAGTTCGGACGCTTGCTCAGGTATATAGCGACCACGTTGTCGGCTCCAATACTCCGCACCGGTCCGACGGGAATATTATCGATGACACCGCCATCAACAAAGATACGTTGCTCTTGGACAAAAGGTGGGAATATTCCAGGAATCGCACAGCTGGCCCAGACCGCATCGGCAAGTAGGCCGTGCTTGAACACAATTTCCTCACCAGACTGAATATCCAGTGCGTTGCAGGCAAAATTGATCTCACAATCCTCAAAGCTGGTCGTTCCGAACATATCGTAGTAGATCTTCTTGGTCGCGTCGTACTTACTGTGTGATTTCTTGAACAACAAAGACCCAAGGTAGAATTTCTCGAAGAGCTCATTTCTGAACCGTTCGAAGATATTCTCGGCACTGGTGTAGAATTTATCGAGTTCCAGATCCTTGAATTCCTCGGATGCAATCATCTGCCTGGCTCTCTCCTGCAATCCGGTGGCTGAACCCTGTGAGCAATAAAGCGCGCCCACCAACGCACCGATTGACGTGCCGGCAACGTACCGTGGCTTGATGTCATACTCTTCAAGGACTTCCAGGACTCCAATATGAGCCAGACCCTTTGCCCCACCACCACCCAAGGCAACACCAAAACTCATTGACGCTTCATGGTTTGGGCGATGATGATACGATCGCGACCTTGTTCCTTGGCTACATAAAGAGCGCGATCCGCCTTTTCGATCAACTCGACTCTCGTCTTGGCGTCATTCGGATAATGGGCAATACCGACGCTCACCGTGAAACTGATTTTGGTCTGGTCAACACTCACTTCGGATTTCAGTAGCTGGTCCTTCATGCGCACCGCTCGATCCATCGCCTTCTTCAGTGAGCACTTCGGCATGATGATTGCAAATTCCTCACCACCATACCGCGCCGCGACGCCGATCTGTGAGATCAAGCGACCCAGGAATTTCAGTACCTTGTCGCCTGCTTGGTGTCCGTATGTATCGTTGATCTTCTTGAAATGATCGATATCGAGTAGAACGAGCACTAATTCATCCACACTGGCAATTTGTGCCTCGAGGATTTCCTGGAAGTGACGGTGGTTGTAAAGATCGGTGAGGCCGTCGCGAATCGAGAGTTCCTTCACCTTGTCGTAGAGAGTCGCTCTTTGCCAGGCCAGGGATAACTGATATGAAAGGATGTTAAGTATTCGCACATCGTCTTCATTGAATCGCTTACGCCGGTGGTCTTCAAGCCAGATTACACCGAGCAGCTCATCATCCTGCTGAATCGGAACACCGACAAAAGAAACGTTCGGCGTTTTCACGTCCTTCCTGAACACGACCAGATTACCCTTGTTTAAATCATCCTTAATAATGGAATTCTTATGCCGCGCGACAAAACCCACGAGTCCGTCATCCAAAGGAAATTTTGTTCTTTCCTTGATACGGGTCGAAACAATCACTTCACCACGATTATCGAACTCATCGATTTTCGCAATGGAAACATCGTCACAAGGCATGAAGTGTTTGAATGCCTGTACTGTGTCCGACAGGATTTCACTTAGATCCAATCTCTTATGCAGTTTCTCTGCCAGCTCGGCAATCGAAGAAAGATGCTGCACATCGTAGCGTGCCTTTTCATAGAGTCTCAGCATCGCCAATAAAAGACCAGCGGTCGTCGCCGCCTCGTCAAAAATTCCCTTGTCTTTCTCTTGGAAAGAACCGACTGCCCGGTCTATCGCCAGCACGCCGACCACCTTGTCGATCAGTAATATCGGGGCGATCATCACCGAATTTATCTCCACGGGTCCGCGGTAATACCCGAGTTCTTCAGGACGCTGCAGGTATTCTTTGATCAAAATCGATTTACGTTCCGCTATTGCCCGCCGGTACAATCCAGATTGCGTGTCGACGACTGTCTCGGGCACGAAAAGCTCCGAGTGCGAAAAACCCTGCACGAGTACTATCTTATCTTCGTTAAGGGCGAATATTGCCGTGGTATGAGCATTAAGGATATTGTGAATGAATTTCACGAAGTACAGTAGGGGACGCTCAATACCTTTGTGCCGGTCGATCTCGCCTATCGATGTCTTTATCTTATCCGATTCATAAGCCGCCGGAGCAAAGAATTGATCTCGGGTCTCATACCTCAAGAGTGAACGGGACGTGCGGCTTTCACGCCCTTGCATGAGGTCGATTACATAGCCGATGATCATCACCGCAACCACAAGAAGCACGATCGGAAACACCTCCATTTTGCGCACGAGCAAGCCTGAAGACAATTCGACACTAATGATGGTTAGCGCAACAATCCAGTAATTACGGATTTCATCTTTGAACCCGATGAGTAAGAAAGCGATAGCGTAGAAAAGAAAAAGAGGCGATAACAGACCGCCGGTGAGCTGAACCATCAGGTTAAGAGCCATACCGGCAACAATGGTGTAAAAAAATTGTATTTTCTTCAGTGAAATGTACGCCATGTAGTACGCGGTGACGATGAAGAGAAAGAGATAGATGTAAGGGGCCCCAAGCTCGCGGTTCAGGATACCCACGCCACTGAGAATAGCGTACAGAATTGCCAATATGTAAAATATCTTTATTCCCATTCGATCGTCGCGGGTGGTTTTGAAGTTATGTCGAAGACCACCCGATTGATCCCCTTCACCTCGTTCACGATTCTGCGTGCAACGCGATTAAGGAAAGCATGGGGCAACCGAACCCAATCTGCCGTCATACCATCATCGCTGTATACCGCTCTTATCGCACATACCGAATCATAGGTCCTTTTATCACCCATTACCCCCACGCTGCCCAGCGGCAGGAGCACTGTAAAAATCTGCCATATATCTTGATAGTCTTCTAGCTGGTGTGCTTCCTCCAACAGTATTCTGTCTGCCTGACGCAACATCCTCAGGCGCAACGGATTCACGGCACCAACGATTCTCACCGCAAGACCGGGGCCGGGAAAGGGTTTTCGCTCAATGAAGGAACGCGGTAATTTGAGATATTTAGCAATCACCCGTACCTCGTCCTTGAAGAGCATTCTGAGGGGTTCGATGATTTTCAACCTCATTTTCTTGGGCAGCCCACCAACATTATGGTGACTCTTGATGACATCTGCCGGGCCTATCCCGCGACCCGATTCGATGACGTCCGGGTACAGGGTACCCTGAACCAAATATTTCACATTACTTGCTCGACGCGCCTCAGCTTCAAAAATTCTGATAAACTCATGTCCGATTATCTTTCTTTTCTTCTCCGCATCCCTCACATTTCTTAACTTGGATAAGAATCTCGCACGTGCATCGACGACTCGCAGATTAATAATTGTCCTAAGGTTCTCCATCACCTCTTCCCGCTCGTTCATTCTCAAGACGCCGTTATCGACGAACACGCCAATGAGATTCTTCCCCATCGCGCGCGCCGCTATCGTAGCCGCCACCGTAGAATCAATCCCGCCGCTGATCGCACAAATCGCCCGGTCACGACCCACGGTCTCTCTAATATGCGTAACCTCTTCGTCCACCAACCGATGCATGGACCAGGTTTTTCTCGCTCGGCATATCTTGAAAAGATAATTATCGATTATCTGTTGACCATATTCTGTATGCCGAACCTCAGGATGAAACTGCAGACCATAGAAGTGTCCGGCATGAAAAGCCGCAATGGGTGTGGTTTCGGTTGCGCCGATCACACGCGCGCCCGGCGGAACACGAACTACGGTATCGCCGTGACTCATCCAAACGCGAGAGTGTCTCGGAACGTCGGTGAAGAGGATATTCTTACGCCGCGTCAAATATGCCAAACCATACTCTTGCGTTTTGCTGCGATGGACCTTGCCCCCCAGTATCTGTGCGGCGAGTTGCATTCCATAGCAAATACCTAATGTGGGTAAACCGAAGGAGAGGATACGACGGTAGTTGTCCGTAGGTACATCGTATACGCTACCCGGACCCCCGGACAGGATTATTCCCTCAACATTCTTGTCCTTGAGCGCCGAAAAATCATCTGAGCAACTGATGATTTCTGAATAGACCTTGAGTTCCCGAATGCGGCGAGCGATGAGTTGCGTATATTGTGAACCAAAATCAATAACTACAATCATAAACGATTTAGGATCGATGCATCAACCGATTCTTCTCAGAGCGGCAGCTGCAAAATTGGCCAATGTCTTGTCTTTCGACTTCTGTAGGTCAAGCAGAATCATCTTAGCATTGTCCCCATCCAGTTTAGTTAATGCGCTCACGCCTAATTCCTTTATTTCCTTGGCCGGCGCATCATCCCTCCACTCGAGGCGCTTCAGCAAATCGCCAATCCAATTCATCGCCTCGAATACTTTCTTCTCGTCGATGATTTTCAACAGCTCGACATATACCTCATCACCCGTTTCGCTTAGTCCGGGCAATAGATCAATAACTTCTTCGGCGTCGAGGAACTTTCTCAACCCACGCAATGCCTCACCCTTAACCTGCACCGATTTATCGTTCAGTGCCTTCACGAGACCGTCTCTATAGTTCAGCTTACCCCACGTCCTCACTAGTTCAAGGCGCACGCGTTGGTCTTCGTCCCGAAGCATCCTCTCCAGGTGCGTCACGACACCTGGATCACCGATCTCACCAAAGATGCGCACGATATTTCTCCTCAAGTACCACTCGCGGGCGTCCAAGTTGATTCTCAAAACCTCGATGCTCGGTTCGCCGATGTTCTTCAGCACATCAACTAACTTCATGCGTACGGAGAAATCCTCGGCATCACGAAGAAACTGAATCGCCTGATTGACCGCATGGCGGCCAAATCCCTGGATCGCAGAACGCACCTCAGGATACAAACCGCTCTCCCAGAGGAATGAAAAGAGCATGGGCAGCACAGATGGATTGCCGGTTGCACTCAAGAATTTCACAATCTCTCTACGTAGATCGAGCGATAGCCCGGCACGGCCCGAAATATTGCCAAATGGCTCGACCAATTTTTCACATAGATCTCGCTGCTCGTGCTTCGTCAAAGCAGCATACAAATCCTGCAAGTCTTTCATCACCTGGCTGATTGCTTCATCAACGGCTTCCTGCTCTATGGCAACCGAAATTCTCAATATGATGGGCGTAGCCATGTCGAATTTCTTGTCAACAACTAAGCGCCGGGCGAGTTTAATTAGTGATTTTAAAGCCTCGACCCGGAGCCCTGCGTCGTGTGTCTCCAGAGCATTATAGTAAGGTTGAACTAAAACTTTAATGTCTTCTTCTGTCAAGGCTGCGGCAACATCATCGTCGAGTATGTTTATGCTAGCATTAGTTAGGTACTCATAGATATTTATCTGCTTCTTCTTCAAGTTGGGCACCATTTCTGTGAATTTCTCTTTTTCGATCACACCCATCACCTTAGTGATACAATCCTTTCGCCCTTGCCTCTCCCAGTTGGTAATCAGTTCAACAAGTGTCTCGGCCTTCAGCCTAGACATTAAGGTAAGCACGAAAGATTTCATCTGTACATCTTGAAGAAGTGCAACCCGCTTCTCGAGCGGCAATAGATCAACCACTCCTGACAACGCTTCGCTATACGAATGCCAATCGCCTTTAGATACTTCTTCAATATCGTTCAATACGATTGCGAAGGGTCCTCTCGACTCAGAGACAGCACCGTGCCTGCGTACGATTTCCATCAGCGTCCGGATTGCTTCGATGATTTCTTCGTGCGTCTTGGTACTGGTGTCCTTTTTCATCACGCTTGCCGCCGGCGTACGATTTATCATAATGCTTTCCGTGCCCTGGGCCTTCAGCATCTTTGCCGCGTCGCCATGCTCCCCTAGCTGCGCCTGCAGACTGGCAAGCACAGAATACAGGTGGGCGATATCGTCGTGTTTCACCGCCGAGGTAAAGCTGATGCTGGTGATGTCTTTTCTTCTCAAATTGTCGACCAAGGAAATCAGGGCAGGGTTTTTGCCAATCTCTAGTCTTACATCCTGACACACGACCCCATCTTCGGCAAGGGTGATGGAGAATTTCGAATGCTCGGCACAAATCCTGGTGAGCACGGACATCGCTCTGCTTACGGCCCTATCAAATACCGGATGTCCGGTGGGATAGGATCGAGCCGCTTTGAAACCAACCGCGAGTTCCTTAATCAGTTCCATTACTAGCAACTGATCCATACTTAAATATATCCTATTTCTTATGTTTGTCAACAACAAAACCCTTGAAAGTAAAGAAAAGCGATGTATAATATCAACACTGGATTGACCATCCGAAAAAGGGAGTCTCTATGCTTAGGAATCTGATTACATCAAAAAAGGCCCGCATCGGCATCATTGGTTTAGGTTATGTAGGTCTACCCTTGGCCATTGAGATCGCGACCAAGGGTTTTAAGATAATTGGTATCGATATCGATAAGGACCGCGTGAGTAGCATCAATAAGGGCGTTTCATTTATCAGCGACGTTGAGTCGGCCGAGTTAAAGAAATATGTGCGAAAGAATTTGATCCGAGCCACCACTGAACAACGCCAGCTTAAGCACTGTGACATCATCTTGATCTGCGTTCCGACACCAGTTAGTGTCAACAAGGAGCCAGACTTAACGCCGGTCATCAAAAGCACACACTGGATAAGGGATAACTTACGGGCCAATCAACTTGTAATCCTTAAGAGCACAACCTATCCGGAAACAACCGATCGCGTACTACTACCCATCCTGGAAGAGTCCGGCCTCAAGGTCGGCCGCGACTTCTTCCTCGCGTTCTGCCCGGAAAGGATCGACCCGGGCAACAAAAGATACGGTGTTGCCAATACGCCGGTAATCATTGGCGGTGTGACCAAGAAATGTACCCGATTAGCGGCTTTCTTCTACAAGCAGTTCGTCGATGAAGTACACCCAGTATCCTCACCACGCGCCGCTGAAATGACCAAGCTGCTGGAAAACACTTTCCGGAATGTAAATATCGCCTTGGTCAATGAATTTGCCCAACTCTGCGAACGCATGGGCGGTATCAACATATGGGAAGTAATCGAGGCGGCAAGGACAAAACCTTTCGGCTTCATGCCGTTCTATCCTGGCCCAGGAGTGGGCGGTCATTGCATACCAATTGATCCGTATTATCTTTCCTGGAAGGCACGAGAGTACGATTTTCACACTGTATTCATCGAGTTGTCCGCAAGAATCAATGAGGAAATGCCGTACTTCGCAGTTAACAAGACGATCGAAGTCTTGAGTCGATCTGGAGTCTGTCCGAACAAGGCGAAAGTATTGATTCTGGGTATGGCGTTCAAGCGTGACATATCCGACCTTAGACATTCGCCCGCCATCAAAGTTTTTCAAATCATCGAGTCGCGCGTTGGTCAAGTGAAATATCACGACCCCCACCTACCAGAAATAGACGTTGATCACCGCAAGATCAGGTCAGTTAAGCTGACCCCGAGAGAGATCAAGAAGTACGACATCGTGTTGATTATGACCGACCACTCGGCATATGATTACGAAATGATTGTCAAGAATGCCCGTCTCATTGTCGACACCAGGAATGCGGTAAAAGACGGACCTCGGGTGTTTAAGCTAGGTGCAGGCATAAGCTGATTTGCCGCAGACCGCGAACCTGTCGCTGCTGACAAAACTAACGTATCCCCTAAAAGACGGCCAAAAAAACGTTCCGGCCGCGACCCGCAGGTCGCGACCGGGAGGGGAAATGAATCTATTAATTTGACAACAGATTCAATGTACTAGTTTATTATAATCAAATCGCCCAAAATGTCAAGAGGCACACACATATACGTTGACGTTAGACGGTTTGGAAAAGCGATTCGTTGTTCGAACTGCGGTTCCGCAAAACTCTCCATTCATCGTCTAAGTACACCGAAGAACGAAACCATCTCACCTTGCGAACCCGAATACCCACGCAAGAGCATTTTATCGATCCACGAACAAGTCTTGTTGAGACAATTTTGCGCGCTTCATCTTGCGCACACTGAAAACCTCGCCCTCCGCAAAGTCTCGCAGGACTTCCTTTGCCCTGCGAATAACCGAATCTGGCAATCCGGCGAGTCGGGCAACTTGAATACCGTATGACTGATCACTCGGACCCGGGCTTAGCTTGCGCAGAAATATTACTTCATCGCCCCATTCTTTCACTAGGAAATTGTGGTTCTTAACGCCACGTAGAAAATCTTCGATTCTGGTTAACTCGTGGAAGTGCGTCGCGAAGAGCGTGCGGGGCTTCTTGTTACCGTGCAAGTATTCAACCACCGACCAGGCCAAAGCCAAGCCATCGTAAGTAGACGTTCCTCGACCAACTTCATCAAGAATGACCAGACTCGCGTCAGAAACATTATTCAAGATGTTTGCGGTTTCCATCATTTCGGCGAGAAAGGTGCTCACCCCACGCGATATGTCATCACTGGCTCCGATTCGTGTGAAGATTTTATCAACCACGCCGATCGAGGCTTCTTTGGCGGGTACAAAACTACCTAACTGAGCCATGATTGTGATCAATGCGACCTGACGCAGATATGTCGATTTCCCGGCCATGTTGGGCCCGGTTATAATCAAAATTTGATTACGTTCTCGATCAAGATACGTGTCATTTGGTATAAAGGAACCTTTTTCGAGAATTCTCTCGACGACCGGGTGGCGTCCATCGGTGATAACGGTTTTTCGATCATTAGTAATAACTGGCCTCGAGTAATTGTTGATTGCCGCACCGTGTGCAAATGCCTGCAGCATGTCTAGCAAAGCCAGGGCCCTGGTTGTCTCGAGAATCTCATTACTCCGTCTCGATACTTGTTCCCTCACCTTCACATACAAATCGTATTCAAGGTTTTTTGTCTCTTCCTCAGCACCGAGAATTTTGTCCTCAAACTCCTTCAATTCCGGAGTGTAGTATCTCTCGGCATTGGTCAAAGTCTGCTTTCTGATGTAATCGGGCGGGACCAAACGAAGATTCGCTTTGGTAACCTCAATGAAATAACCAAAGACCGTATTATACGAAAGCTTGAGGGAGGTGATACCGGTTTTCTTCCTCTGGGACTCTTCGTACCCTAACAACCATTTCTTGCCGCCCCGAGCAACTTCTCGTAAATCATCCAACTCTTTCGAGTAGCCTTCTCTTATTATCCCGCCTTCATCCATCGTGGCCGGCGGGCTGTCCACGATGGCCTCTTCCACGAGCTCGACGACTTCATCGAAACTACCGATGCGCTCATGAATTTCGGTAATCATACTGCTATCGCATGCCTCGATGAAATCTTTCACCTTCGGATACATAATCAACGATTCCTTCAAGGCAACCATTTCCCGAGGCAATACTCTTTGACACGCGAGCCGGGCAGTTATTCGCTCGACATCCTGTATCGACTCAAGAACGCTCCTCATTTCTTCACGCAGATATTCTCGACTCTTCAATTCCTCAACGCCATCGAGTCGCCGTTCGATTTGCTCGACATGAAGCAACGGTTCAAACACCTCTCGTCGCAGCAGTCTTTTCCCGAATGGAGTTATGCAATGATCCATTATTCCCAGCAGCGTTTTTGTCTGCTCGCCGTGAACGTTCTCAACGACCTCCAGATTACGTCTTGTCGTGGAATCAAGATAAAGCGTATCACGAGTCTCGAGCAATGATATCCTATCGATGTGTGAGAGCGATGATTTCTGATTCTCGGCAAGGTAATAGAGCAGCGCACCGGCGGCACCAATACCAAGTTTTCTTTCCTCGATGCCAAAACCATCCAATGTTACCACACGAAAATGATCCAGCAACTTCTTGTAGGCGATCTCGTGGACAAAATGATAACCATCTAGTTGGGTCAACGGTAGTTCAATATCAAGTTCAACACCTTCCGGGATTATGACTTCTTTCGCTTCTCGACGTAGTAATATCTCGGACAGTTGATCAGATGCCACCTCACCGCACGAGAATTCGCCGCTTGTTAGGTCACAAAAGGCAACACCGATGCGTTTTTCATCGGGAAGACAAGCGGCTAGAAAAAGCGACTTGGTTTCATCCAACAGTGATGGCCTCAAGACAGTACCGGGAGTGATCACCTCCACTACATCGCGGGCAACTAATTTCTTACCCTTGGTTGCCGGTTCCAGCTGTTCACAAATCGCCACTTTGAGACCTTGCTTCACGAGTTTGGCAATATAGTTCTCGGCGGCTTTTATCGGCACGCCGGCAAGGGGCACCCTCACACCCTTGCTGATCGTCTTTGATGTGAGTGTGATGCCTAAACATGAACTGGCTAGTTTCGCATCATCGTAGTAGAATTCGTAAAAATCCCCCACCCTGAATAGCAATAATACATCCTTATACTTATTTTTGATTTTCTGATACTGTTCAAGCAGTGGGGTTAGATGCATGAATTTTTTTATCGGAATTTTAATACGCTGGTGTGGGTCACCGACTCCATTGCCCGCGACTTCCTGTCTTCTCTATCTCAAGAACCCCGCACCACATTACCCTTCAGTCCCAACGAATCAAGTTTCAGCATATGTTCTTTAGCCTGTTCGAGACTAAGGAAGCGACCAGTCCACACACGGTAGTACGTCTGGCCCTTGACCATTGCTTCGACGATTCTAACCTGGAGCCCTTTATCGCGTAAGGAGGCAGCGTATTTCTCGGCGTTTTCTTTCTTACTGTACGAGCCCAGCTGTATTGTATAATACTCCTGTGTAACATCCTTCTGCTGAGTGATGTTCGCCGCGCGTTCACTCCATACCGATTTCGGATAGGAATTCTGTAATGCGCTTAAGATACCCTCACCCTCCTTAGTCTTATCAACACCGATGAGTGAAATGCCCTGCCAGAACATGATCTCGTCGCGGTATTCAGTTTCCGGGTACTGCTTTAAGAGTCTATTCAAAATACCGACAGCCGTCGCGAAATTCTTACGTGCGATATTGATCTTCGCGATCTCCAGGTATGATATGTCTGCATAACGAGATTGCGGATGATCGTTGACTACTCGATAGTAGTAATGTGTTGCAGAATCGGGATTGAGTGACAATCTTCCCAAGTAGTAATAGACTTCACCAATACGCGGATGATCCGCATCTTCTTTCAATTCATAAAATATGTCTTTAGCCCGGCTGAATTGAAAAGCGTTGAATAAACGTATTGCCTCATCTATGTCCTGACTGAACAAGATGCAAGGTATTATAAGACAGGCGAAAATGATTCTATTGCGTGGCATTTCTCACATAGGAATGAAAAATCTGCCCTCATGTTACCACAATTGTGGCATCTAAATTCCTGTCGCCAAAGCGCCGCTTCGATTTCATCGAGGGCGCTCAAAGTTGTTTCATCAACAGTCTTCAATTTCAACAAACGGATCTTGGGCAGAACGCTTCGCGGAAACAACTCAGATAGTTTCAGGTATACGTCCTCAGCAGCCTCGAGGTCATTTTTCTTCTCATATAAATTGGCCAGGGCGAAGCCGACCGAGAAGTTCTTAGGATATTTAGCCGCTATTTTCTCGTATATCGGAATTATATCGTTGAATGAACCCAATTCAAAACTAACCTTCTCAAAGTGAGGAATGATCAGGAACGCACATTCAGGATGTTCATTAATTATCTTCTGATAGTACTCACGCGCTTTCCTCAGATCATCTTTCCTCTCGAAAAAATTACCCATGTAGTACGTACCGGTTATTGAATCGGAGGCTAATCTCAGCGACTTCTTGAGCAGGTTGAAAACTTCTTTCTCGCTCTCCTCGTCTTCGCCGAGCAATTTGTCCATCTTATTCTTCGCTAGCGCAGCGTAGTAAAAGGCGAGACGATTGTCGTCTTTTGGTTTAAACTTACCTTCTTCATAAATAGTTATGCAGTCATTGTAGCTCTTCATATCTTCGTATATCTGGAGAATCGTCTCGTAGGCATGCTTATCTTTCTTGTCGATTTTCAGAATTTCTTTCAAAAACGAGATCGCCCTGTTCGGCCGGTTGGCATCGAGCGCATCCTGGGCTAGTGCATAGTACAATTTTTTCTCTTCATGTCTCTTCAGGGTCGGACGAGCCGTGAGTGACTGGTGAATTTGCATGGCGCGCGACACATCTCCCCGCTTGCGGTATAAATCACCCAATCGCAAATACGCATCAAAAAGATCAGAATCCACGTTGACGGCTTCCTTTAGTCGTTTCATCGCGAGTTCCTCGTTATTATCGAGCAATGCGATAAGGGATTCGAGGTAAGGATGATAGCCAGTTTTTTTCGCTTTTCCTGGGTAAAAGAACAGGTACAATATGATTGCGATAAGGGCAATGACAATAATAATTAACATGGTCATTTTTCTTCCTCCAGTGGTAGATTTCTCAAGGCGTCGAGTTCTTTCTTCAAACCTCTGTTTTCTCTGTTCATTCTGTATAGACTCGTCCGTAGTACAACCTCATCCGCGAGAGCAAAAACAAGAACAAAGACCATGCCTGCAACAAATGCGTAGAAACACACCATAGCCAACGAAATATCAATAAATCTATAGCCGAATATATCCAAATCTACCCTTGTCTGGGAGTTTAGCACCATGAACCCAATCATAAAGCCAACTACGAGGATTACAAATATCAATCCTAAGAATCTCATTGAACCTCCTTTTCAATAATATTCATATTAGTATACTTGTCAACAAGATAGTTCTCGAAACACACTCATGTGTGCCGCTATTTGTTCCACGCTTCAGACTGCATGCTTGACCTTTCATTCAATGTGGTTATCATTTGGCATGAACAGAGAACGCAGGCGATTCAAGAACAAACTTATCGGCGTTCTGCACGGTGGTTGGTCGTCGGAGCGTGATATCTCGCTGGCTTCAGGCACCTGCGTCATGCAGGCTCTTAAAAGACAAGGGTTTAAAGTCAAATCCATCGATGTTGACCGCAATGTCGTCAAGAAACTCAAAGGCATCGACGTCGCATTCATCGCTCTCCATGGCCGGCCTGGCGAGGATGGTACGATTCAAGGCGTACTCGATTTCATGGGAATTCCTTACACCGGATCGGGCGTCATCGGCTCGGCGATCGGCATGGATAAAATAGTATCCAAACGTATCTTTGACGCAGTCGGCATACCGACGCCAAAGTATTACTATCAAGAACAGATGGACGTGGGCGAAGCCATCTCGAACTTGGACTTCCCTATCGTGGTCAAGCCAAGAGCTGAAGGTTCCAGTGTCGGCGTCACCATTGCGGAGAACAAGAAAGAGCTCAACAAGGCAATTAAGAAAGCACGCCGCTATGCAGACTTTTTCTTCGAACAATACATTGATGGTATGATGGCAACCTGTGGCATCATCAATGATGTGCCGATGCCCGTTCTCGAGATTGCGCCGAAGAGGAGAAAGTTCTACGACTACAAATCCAAATACACCAAAGGAATGACCGAGTATATAGTGCCGGCTCGTATACCGAAAGAGCAATATAAAATGACCCAGCGCTACGCTCTCGCCGCGCACCGTTCAATAAGTGCCCACGGTTTTTCACGCGTCGATTTCGTCCTAGACGTAAATCACAACCCCTATGTTTTGGAAGTGAATACAATACCCGGACTCCTGGCAGAATCGAATTTGCCGCTCGAGGCACGCGCGATCGGCCTCGGCTATGATGAACTGATATTCGAAATTCTGAAAACATCACTCGTCAGATTTTGAGTTCATTCTTTTTTATATTACCAGATTCGTAATTTGAAAAAATACCGACAACCCAAAAGCAATAAAGAACCAATTGGCTTGAAAAAGCATACCCATGCCCAACGCACCGAGCTCTTGCGAACCGTCGTATTGCCGATGTTGCGAAAGGAGCTCGGCAATAATCTGATCGCCATCGCTGCTGACGGTTCGTACGCACGCGACGAAGACACCGGTTATTCGGACCTGGAACTCATGATTTTTGTCAAAGATAATGCCGAGCTACCACGAGGATTTAGTAAAATTTATGACGGCATGCTCGTCGAAGGGCTGTTCATCACCGAACACGAATACCACAAAACCGTTCACGAACCAAACAAAGATTGGTACATTGCTGGCTCAGATACGTTATTACCCGTAATGAATCGGTCCTTTGTGCGGCGACTGCAGAAATATCAGACAAAGAATCTTGCCCAGAAGTGCGACAACATTGCTCGGGAAATGTTGTATGAACTGCAGGAATCTTTTGGTAAACTATTCACCGCAATCGACACCCGTAATCGAGAAAACCTCTTCCCTATTCTGTCGGATGCAGTAATGGTTGTTCTCAAGCTCCTCGCATATATTAACCGTAAGCCATATGCGTCACTGAATTCCTTCATGAGCGAGGCCAGGAAATTCAAACACAAGCCACGTGGTCTTGATGAATTCCTCCGCCTCATTATTGAAGGAGAATACAAGAACATGAAAACACTCGAAAAGAGTGCCAAGAAACTGTATACAGCGATCGAAGTTTATTTCAAGAATCGCTATGAGGACAAGATATATGATGACGATCTGTTAACCATATATCGAAAACAAAAAACTACTAAAAGGAGGTAGTCATGTTTATATTGGGGATTCTTATCATTGTTGGCTTGTTTGTCTTTAGAGCAACCTATAAGGTCAGGCCTGACGATCTCCGCATACAGGAAAAGCTGAGGACGCGGGGCTATGCCACGCTTGGTGCTGCCGTGGCAGCGGCAGTGCTAATCATCGCTTCGATAATTCGTATCGTACCACCGGGTTCGGTCGGGGTTCAGGTTCTTTTCGGACGGGTGCTAACCAAGGCAACGCTCAATGAAGGTTTGAACATTGTAAACCCCTTTGTTAATCTTGAAATCATGACGGTGAGGACACAGGCATACACGATGTCGATTGCCATAGAAGAGGGTCAAAGAAGAGGCGATGATGCGATCGCGGCCCTGACCAAAGACGGATTGGAGGTGAAGATGGACCTGACCGTATGGTATCATCTGGTGGCCTCTGAGGCCGCCACTGTCTTCCAGAAAATCGGCAGTGACTATGTAGCAAAGATTGTACGTCCGGCGGCCCGCACCGCAATCCGTAATACTACGGTCAAATACATGGCGGTTGCAATCTATTCGGAAAAACGTGAAGAGGTGCAGGATGAAATTAGCACCGCATTGGAGCAGGATTTCGCCGAACGGGGCATCGCGTTGGAAAAGGTCCTGTTGAGAAACATCACTTTGCCGGCAAAGGTGAAGGGTGCGATCGAGGCAAAACTCGAAGCAGAACAAGACGCACAGAAGATGGAGTTTGTGCTCTTAAAGGAACAAAAAGAAGCTGAGCGCAAGGAAATTGAAGCAGGTGGTATCGCCAAGGCGCAGCAAATCATTGCCCAGTCACTGATCGGCGAACGCGGGCGTGCATATCTCTCATGGAAGTATTTAGAGAATCTCAAGAATCTCTACGAGTCGCCGAACAACACCATACTAATTTCGCCGTTTGACAAGAGCTTCATCCCGCTTCTGTCGGTCAAGTAGCCGCATGAACGTTTTGAGCAAGCAGCTAGATGCTACATTATTGCTTACGGGCGTGCGCAACTTCGCGCGAATCGTAAATATATTAACGCTTACAGAAGCTCATGCATTCCTTGCCGATTGTACTCAGGTCATCATCGATGCCGCGGTCCGCTATCGTGGCTCGTTGATCAACACATCCGGGGATAGACTGCATTTCATGTTCGGCGACCCGGCCACCGAGTTCGACAACCCGCGGCATGCAATCAAATGTGCCTTGTCAATTCAGAATACAGCTGATGAAATAAGTGTGAAGTGGCGTCACGCCCTCAATTTTCTCGTCGAGATCGACGTCGGGATAAGTACGGGCACAATTCTTGTCGGTCAGGTTGGTACTGCGTCCCGGAAACAATACATACCAATCGGGAAAAAGGTAACGCTTGCAACTCAGCTCGCCCACCTTTGTCAACAATACAACGTTAACGTGCTCCTCGATTCGAACACCTATGATAAGACAAAGGATTATTTCACATTTCGTAAAGTAGCCGACCGATTGGTGTTGGGTTTCACCGAACGAATAGATATGTACACACCCATTTCGGGGTTGACCTAGGAGGTACGGCAGACAATCATTAACTAACAAACCTGTTGCTCATGAATCGGGTAGATCCTGAGCAATGCTTTTGAAGAAGACACGGTCAGCGTCGAACATCTTTTCTAACCTCTGCATGTCTTCGAAGGTTAGCCAGCGATATTCTTTTACCTCATTAGGGGCTACTACAATTCGGTCGTTCACGAGACACGCATGCCACCAGTGTAGGACATAATCTCCATCATCAGTAGGACATTGCCATACCTTCTTTATGGGTCTAACACGGATACCCAACTCCTCAGCGGCCTCACGCACGACTGCCTGGGCCTGCGTTTCACCATGTTCCACAGCACCGGTTATGGGACACCAGTAATCTTCGGCCGTGCCATGCTTTGCCCTTCTTATTAGGAGGTACTTATCGCCTTTCTTGAGCACAACCGCCACCGCATCCTTCATACCTATACTATAATGGATATTCACATAACGGTCAATCAGGGATACACAAGTAGAACGACGGACTTCCTGAATCTTTCATTCATCGATTACAGTGATATTATTCATCTCCGTAATCATTTAGTACAACCGTAATCGACCCGTGCGTTAGGACGGGGGGATTGGACCGACTTGCCCCGTAACATATGAATACTATGGTATGTTAAGGGGAAAGTGGACCAAAGTGAGAAGGGAGTAATATCAACTACTCCCATTTCACTTTATTATTCTAACAATGTATTATTTTGTCACTACCACTTTTCTGATGAACTTAGTTTCGTTGGCAATAACTATCACAAAATACACACCCGCACTCAGTTGTTTCACTGAGATCGGTATGCCGGATTCATGTTTTGTTATTTCTTTCGTTCGTACCGATTTACCAAGAACATCATATATCCTTAAACTCTGTACTGCTGCCATTGTATGAATCGTGAAAGATGTCCTTGCAGGATTGGGGAAGATCTGTAAGATTGGCTGCGCGACGTCATGCTTTNGGTCTTCTTCCATTCCGGTCACATCCCGAATCACCGAGACACTTGAGCTGTAATGATTTGCCACATAGACTCGGTTCTGGGCGGAATTCCAGGAAAGAGCACAAGGCTCATGTCCCACAGGAATCATGGCAATAATCGCATTGCTCGCACCATCAATCACCACGACGTTGTTGTTCAATGTATTAGCACAGTAGACTTTGTTGTTGGTCAGATTATAGAGTAAAGCATAGGGGTGACCTCCGACTGGCAGCGTGGCAATCACCGTCTTGCTCGCGCAATCGATCACCGTAATAATACCTCCGTACTCACTAGCGCAGTAGACCTTGTTGTCTATCAGATTATGGACCAAGGCATAGGACTCGCCTCCAACGTCTATTGTTGCAACCACCGTGTCGGTCACGCCATCTATCACCATAATATTACCGATATAAGCGCAGTAGACCTCATTGTTGGTTGAATTATAGAGCAATGGGTGACTAGCTCCTTCTATCGTGGTGATAACCGTGTCGGATGTGCCGTCGATTACCTCGATACTATCGGAGTGAGCGCAGTAGACTTTATTGTTGACTGGATTAAAGACTAAAGCATGAGGTTCCCGTACTACGCTAATCGTAGTAATGACCGTATCGGCTGCACCGTCAATCACCGTGACGGTACTGTAAGGACCACCAGCGCAATCAGCGCAGTATACCTTGTTGTCGTTTGTATTACAGACCAAATCCCAAGGGTCATCGCCAACAGTGATCGTAGTGATAACCGTGTTAGCTGCGCCGTCAATTATTGTGACGTTGTCACTCCACCGATTGGCGCTGTAGATCTTATTGCTGATCGGATTGTACGCCAAATCTTGAGGGTAATTTCCCACGGGGATCGTGGTGATGACCGCATTGGACGCGCCGTCAATTATCGTAACATTATCGCTGTGATCATTGGCCGAGTAGACCTTATTGTTGGTTGAATTGTAGACCAAATCCCACGGGTAATATCCGATTGGAAATGTGGTGATAACCGCATTAGTTGCGCCATCAATCACTGTGACACCGTTGGTATTTTGGTTAACGCCATAGATTTTGTTGTTTGTTGGATTGTAAGCCAGCGGGCGACTTACGGACTCAATCGTGGTGATAACCGTGTCGGCAATACAGTCAATTACCGTGGTATTATTGCCACTATTTGCACTATAAATCTTGTCGTTGGCCGAATTATGGAGTAACGTATGTGGCCAACCTCCGACTGCAATCGTTGTGATTAACGCATTGGTAGCACCATCAATCACTGTCACATGTGGGTCCCATTTGTGAGCGCAGTAAATCTTGTTATCAGTCGGATTACAGACTAAGGCCCCCATCCTGGTTGCGACTGGGATTATAGTAATGACCGTGTCGACTGCGCCATCAATCACCGTGACACCGTAGTTACTTTGAGCGCAGTAGATCTTATTGTTGATCGGGTTATACTCCAGAGCTTCAGGGTGACCTCCGATTGGGATCGTTTTAAGAACCCAGTTGTTTGCACCATCAATCACCGCGATGTAACCTTGGATCCCGCAAAAGCAGTAGATCTTATTGTTGGTCTGATTATAGACTAAAGGGTCTCCTACGAATTCAATCGTGGTAATGACCGTATCGGTTACACCATCGATTACCGTCAAACCGTCGAGGTTTCCATTAGCGCAGTAGACTTTGTTGTCGGTTGGGTTATAGAGCAAAGCGTCGGGCATGACTCCGACGGCGATCGTTGCAACAACCGCATTATTCGAAGCATCAATCACCGTAACGTTATCGCTTGCATTATTAGCACAATAGACTTTGTTGTTAGTTGAATTCCAGCACAAAGCCTTAATGTTTTCGCCCGCCGGAATTCTGGCAATCTTTTCATTAGTCGCTCCATCAATTGCAGTTACGCAATCTCCCCTTTCGCCGCCGACATATACTGTATTATTGTCGGGATTGTAGACGTAGGCTTGGGGCGCTTGAATTCCACAAAGAGAATCCGGAACGTAGATGGTTGTTTCAAGCCATTGGGCTGATAAAAGCAGCGGTAGAAACAGGGTCAAAAATACGTATCTTTGATAACCAATCATTTTTGCCTCCATTTTTGTACGATTTTTCTACATTGTTTCAAAACATTATATGACTAAGATTTCCCCTTGTCAATAGAGAAGTCTGTTTGAAGAGGGAGTGAATCCTAGAACTGCGGTACAAACTGCGGATCGTAAGTCCGTAGCTCAAACACACCTTGTGGAAACGTATTAGAGGGCAGCACGGTTGACAACGGACGTTAGCTGTCTATAATCATCCATGCTGAAGCGCGTCTACCTCGCACCCGATGAGTTCACCGCCATCACCTTGAAAGAAATGTTGATAAGCAAGAACATCAGGGCTATCACGCGTCGCTTCGAAACGACTTGGCTCGATGGTCTCCCAAAAATAATGAAGGGTGGCTGGGGTGATGTACTCGTCGACGAGAAAGACCAAAAAAAGGCTGAAGAGTACATCAAAGAATTCCTCGAACAGTGTGACGGGTCAGAATCTGATAGCACAACCAAGTAGAAAAATCCAGAATCGCACAATCACTTGAGCGGCCTTCGTTACTTGACAACAATACCCCAGTTATTATAATAGGCCGTGAAACTATACCTGCTACTACTTTCATTTGCGGCGTTATTACTCAATTGCATGAAAACCGTAGTAGTCAAAGTCGACAAAATAGAAACGGTATATATAGGCTCAATATATCAGGACATATACCGAGAAATCCCCTCCAGTGCCTCTTTCGGCGGTCGTTCTGAATTGAAAATAGGCCACACCCTGACCGAACCGGTGTTCATGGAATACTTCTTGCAGAGACACGGCCTTCACGAGTTACTGAATGACCTGGAATTTGACTTCGTAATCACGGACACTGTCGTCTACGGTCAAGAGTACTTCAACATTCCAAAATCGATGGGCTACGGCATCAAGAACTACGAAGGTATTCGTTTCGCGATAGTCAGTAAAGACAAAGATACTCTTACTATCGAAGACGAGGTAGAGTTATCCTTGATAAGGGAGCGTAGCGATGTGCTCTGGGTCATTGACACGAAACTTCTCGATCTCGATCCAACCGCAATAACATTCTACATCAATAAGCGCGCGCTTACGGACACGAGCATGTCACCGATGAAAGAGAAGATCGACACGGCACGCATTTCGAAAATTGAAAAATTCAAGGATAAGATAGAAAAAGAACTGGGCAGAAAAGTAAATGTTGCCGGACGCCTCGATGATCATCTTTTCTCAACAGTTGCCGAGAAGGAAGGCGTTGATATGATCATCTACCCAGAAAACCTATTTCAAAGGGTCATAGAAGCCGATACCATGAGTCTGCTCGAGCTAATGCATAACGTCGCTTTTGAGATGAGATTCAAGAAGACCGAGATGAATGATGAAGACATTCTCGAAGTATGTGTGGAGAAAGGCTACACGAAATGGGGCAGCATAAAAGAATCAAATATCGTTCTTATAGTCGATGAAACAGAAGGTCGCCACATATTCGACTATTACTACTGGAAGGAGTAGAATGAAATCAAATTGGAAAAGACTTCTGTGGGTGTTGTTCGTATGCCTTTATGCGACGTTGTTTTTTTATAACTGTTTGAAACCTTTTGGCGACTGGTTGGTACCTTATATCTTCACAATGACCCTGATTGTCTGGCTCGCATACGAATACTACAACCGAAACCTCTTCTTCCAATCTGGGTCCATTCCCGATGTACTGTATTTCTGGCTCGCGCGTGCCCTGTTCGCGCTGTTTTTCTATTCTGCACTGGTCATAGGTATTGCTACGATCATATGGTGGCAAAAGAACCAAATAGGACTCTACCCGTTCATCAATATCTTAGGTCTCGGGATACTCATCTGTTCCGTATATTTACGTCGAACAGCTATCAAGACAAAGACAGCTGACCGCACGGCAATCAAAAGCTTCTACTTGAGCGTTATCTTACTTATCGTATCACTGGCCCTAGGTTACGGGTCGATCTTCTTGGTTGCGTATGTAGTGGTCATCGGCATCCCGCTTGCTTTCTGGAACTATTCCGTTGAAACAAATACCCTGAATAGCTTCATGGCCTACGTGCAAAAGCAAATCCCAGAAGGGACCAAGCAGATCGACAACGAAAAACTCTGGGCAAAATACCTCGACAAGAGAATAAAAAAATCAGGTAAGAAATAGTCGATCCCAATGTTTCTTCATAGGAAACTCTTTGTTATCATTGGGTGTCTGATACTGCTCGGCTTCATATCGTGTGCCCAGGAACACACGAATAGCAGCTACCGCGTTGTATCACTCTCTCCAGCAATGACCGAGATACTCTTCAGCCTGGGTGCTGGAGATAAAATCGTCGGGGTTACTACATACTGCGACTTTCCTCCGCAAGCGAGAAAAATACGCAAGGTAGGTGATTTCTCAAATCCCTCGATCGAACGCATCGTCGCACTCAAACCGGACCTGGTCATTGTCAATTTACCCGAGCAGAAACGCATCAAGAGCGAGCTCGACAAACTAGAAATAAAGACATTCATCTCGTCTCCGAAATCATTACAGGATATCTACAAGGAACTCGCGGCGATCGGCGACACGCTAGGGCTAAGGCGACGGGCCGATTCGGTTATCAATTATATGAAGCAAAACATACAAACGGTTAGGACCTCTGACCGGAAAAGTGTTTACGTGGAGATTTCACCAAAACCGCTCATCACAATCGGTGCCGCGACTTTCTTGAATGACCTTATCAACGCCGCGGGCGGAACAAATATCTTCGAGGATTTGGAAAAAGACTACCCGGTCGTAGGCCAGGAAACCGTGATCAGAAGGAATCCTGAGATCATCATCCTACTCCACCCCGAAGATGCATCAGGTCGCACGGGCTGGCAAAACATTCAGGCAATAAAAAACGACCGGGTCTTCAAGAACCTCAACCCGGATCATCTTATGCGACCCGGGCCGCGATTGGTCGATGGTTTTCGGGAACTGAAGAGAATCATCAATGACTAAGACGATTGCTATAATCATCATTTTTCTCATTGCGATAGCATTGGGGATTCTTGTTGGACCGACCCGCCTGGATTCGGAGATTCTGCAGTTACGCTTATCCCGAGTTGTCCTGGGAATCTTTGCCGGAGGTATTCTTGCCTTTTGCGGATGTCTGCTCCAGGGGCTTTTCGGCAATCCGTTGGTCGAACCCTACACATTAGGTTCGGCATCTGGAGCCGCATTGGGCGCATCACTCGGTATATTCCTCTTCGGAGCAATTAGCCCAATACTCGCATTTCTAGGGTCTCTTGGGGTCGGATTCTTTGTCTACACGATTGCCCGCATCGAGGGTGGGCTCTTAAGGGATCGTCTGATCCTAGCCGGTGTGGTCATGAGTTTTCTATGTTCTTCGCTGGTGATGATTATCATGGTCTTGGGTGGCCGCGAATTGTACGAAATTCTTTACCTGTTGATGGGCTATCTTGGAATCATCATAAATGCGACCAACCGCGTCATGATAATAGCCCTCATCGCTATTTCAATAGGACTCGTCGCCTTTCTCTACCGTTATCACCGCGAACTCGACATCATCTCTCAAGGCACTGAAACCGCCGCCGGTTTGGGTATCGACATCCAGAAATTCTCGCTTGTCGTCTTCTTTTCCAGTGCCCTGCTCGTTGGCCTTACAGTATCTATCGTGGGTGCGATCGGTTTTGTTGGCCTAATAATCCCGCATGTCTCCAAACTGCTTTTCGGACCGAAGCACATTCGGAATCTTGGTACCTCATTTCTGCTCGGCGCCACCTTTCTACTCTTTGCCGATACACTATCCCGGGTCATCACCGTTTACGAACTTCCGGTCGGTGTGGTGACCTCGCTCGTCGGTGTACCCTTTTTCATCTACCTGTATAAACGATGAACGCACTCGAGGCAAGAAGCATTCAGTTTTACTATGATAAAACACAAATCATCGACAACATATCGATGTCGTTAAGCCGAGGGGAATTTCTCGGAATAATCGGACCAAACGGCGCGGGCAAGTCAACAATGCTCCGTCTGTTATGCGGCATACTAAGACCAAAACAGGGCGAAATTCAATTATTCGGAAAGAATCTGCATGAACAATCGCAAAGAACGATTGCCCAGAATATTGCGTTTGTCCCTCAGGAAACTCACTTCGCCCTCAACTTCTCAGTCGAGGACGTGGTGCTGATGGGTCGATATCCTTACAAGCGTCCGTTTCAACCCGAAGATCAAAAAGATCATACGGCGGTCGAGCATGCAATGAACGCGGCCAATGTCGAGCAGTTCCGCAACCGTCCGATCAACTCATTGTCCTCGGGTGAGAGACAAAGAGTGGTGATCGCCCGAGCCCTTGCCCAAGCACCGAGGATTTTACTGCTCGACGAGCCTACCAGTCATCTAGATTTGCATCATCAGCACACAATAATGGAGCTTCTCGAGAGACTGAACAACGAAGGTATTTCGATTGCAGTTGTGCATCATGATCTCAACTTAGCAAGTCTCTACTGCAAAAATCTGATTCTCATACATGCGGGGAAAATATACGCTGAAGGAAAACCGGCTGGACTACTCAACAAAAAGATGGTAAGAGAGGTATACGGTATAGAAGTAACTATCTTAAGTCATCCAGAGAAAAACGTACCGCAGATTTTCCTGTAACACTTTTGTAAAAACTGTAAATACTAAACGAATCCTAATATCAAAACGCAAAATTCAAAAATGTCTTATTCCCGGTACCCACAAAGTCTTATCCTGATGTTCTGCTGCTCTGATATTCTACCCGCTGATCTTCTGATACTCTGATACGCTTTTCGAGTTGGGCGGCAAACGCAATACGGTTCACGGAACCCGTTTTGTCTTGTGTTCTAAGAAGAGACTTGACACCAAAGGGTTACTCGAGGATCTCGATCTGGCTCGGGCTCTTGAGAATGATCTCGGGCTTGCCGCGATATTCTTTTACCAAACCTCTAACTCGCACCACGCGGTTCAGATAGTAATCCTCAGGGTGGTCTGGAAATTTGTTGAAGTCACTGGCAAAGATGACCGCGGTGAAGTACCGGCGCCAGTTCTCGTGAAAATTCAAGAAACAGACCTTGCCGGTGTTGTTCGAGGCAGCGATTCTGCCTTCAACGATCTTGGTTTGACCGTAGTACTGGTCAGCGTCGCGCCAAGTAACAACATCCACATGTTCAACCCTCTTGAAATCTTTAGCGAGAACCGTATCGGTCGTGTCGGGAGTCTGAAAGACTGAAAAAGCCCACAGTCCTTGCCTGTTTCTTATGGCCATCTTTTCGAGTTTTCGTATATCTTCAAGATACTGCGTATCCGGTGGGTAGAACCGAAGCTCAGCATACCCCATTCTGATCATTTCAGCATTTATGAACATACCGTCGACAAATACATATCTGAGCAATCTACCGTAGTCATCCTTGTCTGTTGCGTCTCTTTCCAGACGTACGTTTTTTCCCATAACCATGTGCGTCAGCACGTGTTTCGCGATATCCCCACCCGGGTCGTGGATTTCCGGGGCATTGATCCCCAAAAGGCGCACCGCGTTGCCCTGCTCGGTCTTGAAGGTATCGCCATCGATCACCTCAGTCACTCTTTCGGTTCTTGTGCAGAAAATGAAGGTCAGCAGAACCAGCATTAGCATGCGGTATGCATAACTCATGACGCATTATATCATCAACCCATGAACTTGTCAAACCCCGTGAAACACATAATTCTGTAGCATGCAACTGAGCCTCTCTAATTGACAAAGACAAAAATCTACTTATACTTCGCCCATGGATAAAACTCTATTGATAATCAAACCAGATGCTGTGAAGAAAAACTTGAGCGGCAAGATTTTGAAACATATCTCAGACGCCGGTTTTCAGATCATCGGAATGAAAATGATGTGGTTGAACAAAGAGCAGGGCGGAAGATTCTACGAAATACATAAGGGCAAGGACTTTTATGAATGGCTGGTGAATTTTATATCATCTGGACCAATCGTGGTTGCCTGTCTAAAAACACCCGATGCGCCCCCCAAACTCCGTGAGGTGGTCGGTGCAACCGATCCGAAAAAGGCAGCCCCCGGTACGGTTCGTAATCTCTACGGCACATCGGTCGGTGAGAATGTTGTTCATGCATCGGCACCCGATGAAAATCCTCAGCGGGAAATTGACTTTTTCTTTACAAGAGAAGAGCTGTTTACATATTGAGACACCCAAAACACGTTGCGCTAACCGACGCGGTCGGGGTTCACAACTATAAAACGTGAGACGCTCATTTTCTTGATTTCGAAATCAGGTCATCAGACTACTTGACCGTGGAAGATTGCCGGCTACAATTGACTACATGAGAATCGTGATACTCTTTGTGACATTGCTAATGGTCATTTCATGCCCCCGCCCCACCATAAAAGAAGTGCCTGAACTCGAATACATAAGAGAGGCAAAGCGTATTTACCACGAAAACCCAATCCGTGCCTATCACTTACTACAAGACAACGTCGCTGGTTCGGGGTATGCGCGGGAATGTGGCAACATGTTACTAAGAATTTATCTTGACCAACGTGAATATGCGCTTGCCGCGCGATTGCTCGATAGCCTTCGCTATGATCCAATATTGCCCTCTTTTGAAAGAAACATGATTCTGATGAAAACCGAACAATGGCAACGCCTCATTGCTTCGACCGACGACGTGTTGTTACAGGGCATCGCATCATACAGGCTCGGTGTCTTCGACGACGCCATTGATTTACTATCCAAAGAGGAAGCCCCTGAAGATTATCGTCTCATTTATCTGGCAAAGGCGTACGTAGAAAAAGAGGATTATGACAATGCCTTGAAGGCTATATTCTTGATCAATTCAATCAGTGATTACCTCTTTGATTCCTATCAAGAGATCCTTTTTAAAATTCTGCTCGAGCTTCCCAATCTGACCGTGGTACAAACAGAACTCAAGAGCCTGAAGGATCCTGCGCTCAGAGCGTACGTACAGCTGAGAGTATATCAGAAAATGAGAGACAAGAAAAGGCAAACCTCAGCCGCCTGGAATCTCATCATTAACTATCCGCAATCGCCAGGTGCGTACTACGCACTGAAGTTTGTCACACCAAAAACAAAACCAGAAAACAAGTCATACGGCCGAGTTCTCTATTACAATAATGAGTATGCAAAAGCCCTGAAATACCTGAAGCGAGGAGTCTTGGACGACGCCGCGCAGTATTACCTGGGACGCATCTACTACGACCGTGGAGAACACACTGCGGCATTACAACATTTCGCTGCCTGTTCCTGGTCGGCAGCATACTACTACCGCGGCCGCATCTATGAAAGTAGACAAGATAATGACCGGGCGATAGCCATTTACGATAGTCTAGCGCAACTGCGTAAGGGTAACGAATACGCAGTGCGTGGGTCGAAGCGCAAGGCGTTCTTGCTCGAGGAACTCGGGGATACGCTGAACGCGGTGGAGGCGTTTCTTAGCATCAATGAGAGGAACACGCAATTCCGAGCAGCAATGCAACTCTTCCGAATCGGTGATGTGAGTAAGGCGCTGCAAGTCCTTGAGAAAAATGACACACCGGAGTTTGTCTACTGGCAGATAAGGGCAAGGGAACGCCTTGCCGAACCGGTCGAGAGCCTGCAGCAGTATTTACCGACCAAGTTCCCTTTGTCTTACTACACTCTGGTGCGCTACGATCGCACTCACTTCCTGGACACGCTGCCGCTGAATCGATGGCTAAGTCAAATCGGTGATACAATAGTATCATTTACGGCTGAAGACTCGCTCCATCTGAAGAGCGCAATTAGATTCTTCTCGCTGAACGAAAGCGAACATGCTATTGAAGAACTCGAAATGATCGAGACTGATAATCCAAGTGAGCTTGTCCAGCTAAGCAGAATCTGTGCTCAGTACGCCGCCGACAAGCAATCAATTAGATATTGCCTGAGAGTGAAGAGCGAAGCTTCGGACCGAGGCATTTACACACTACCCATAGAATTACTGAGGTTACAATATCCGATCCGCTATTCGTTTAGCATAATGGATAACTATCCTGAACCAACCCTAGCGCTCGCCATGATATGGCAGGAGAGCCTGTTTGACCCCTATGCCATCTCTCCAGCTAATGCCAAGGGGTTGATGCAAATAATACCGTCTACGGCGAAGACGATAGCACGTGCCCTGGGTGAACCTGAATATACATACTCAGACCCCAAAACATCCATCACATTCGGTATGTATTACTTCAAGAAAATGTTGGAAGAATTCAACTCCATTCCGTTAGCACTCGCGGCCTACAATGCTGGGCCAGTAAGGGTAAGACGGTGGGTACGTAACGACCCTAACTCGGAATTGGATACCTTTATTGAACTAATCCCGTATAATGAAACCAGAAATTATGTAAAATCAATTTTGGGAAGACAACGGATTTATAGGTACTTAATCGAAAACCTGTAACCTACTCAGTTTTTTTCTTACGAAAAACCTCGTGCATCACGAGAAATATCGCGCCCACCGTTATGAAGGCATCGGCAAGATTATAGGTAAACCACCGCACATTACCAATACCCATGTCGATGAAGTCAATTACATAACCAAAGCGCAAACGATCCACGAGATTGCCGATCGCTCCGCCGATGAGTAATCCGAACACGACAACCCCGGTGCGGTCCTTGACCGTCAGGGCAATGTAGCCGAGTACAACAAGGCCTGCCAGGGAAAGCACATAGTAGAGCTCATTCGAGCCAACCGATATACCAAACACACCATAAGGATTGAACGTGAGTTTCAGGCGCAGCAGGGTTCCGATAACCTCGGTCGGCGGTTCCAAAGGCCTGAGGTAATTTACCGCGAACAACTTTGTTAACTGGTCAAGAAAGAATGACACAAAGACAAAGAGTACAACTACGCTTACATTTCTTTTCCGGAACATCTACTGTTGTTGGAAACGGGGGTTAGGGAGTCGCCTGCGAGCACTTAATGCAGACCCTAGCCTGCGGGAGGAATTTCAACCTTCGCTTGGGTATTAACTTTCCACAACGCTCGCAGAATCCATAGCTACCTTTGGTTATTTTTCTTAGGGCATGGTCAATCTCAAAGAGCGTATCGCGTCTAGTAGATATGAGTTGTGAGGTGATCTCCCGACGTTCGGTTTCAGTACCCTGATCGGCCATATGATTGGAGTATGCGGCGAGGTCGCCTGACGTTTCGAGCTGTGTCCGGGCTATCTGATCACCCTCATATTCTAATTCCCGTAGTACTTTCTGCCGCTCATCGATCAATAATTTCTCAAACCGCTTTAGCTCGACCTTCTTCAATTTCTTAACCATTTTGTTTCTCCTTTAACATGTTCAGATAGGACCTGGCCTTTATATTCAGCGGATCCATGCCCAGCACCTCCTGCCATTCCTTTTTCGCATCGGGAAATCTATGCTGGCGGTAATAGCACAAACCGAGAGTGGTCTTGGCCTCCAAGTAACCCTTGTTTTGCTCTAGAATGTCAAGAATCAGCTTCTCCACGTCCCCGTATTTTCCGAGTTGAAGATTGGCCTTGGCCAGTTTCAACTTTATGTCAAGAAATGTCGGCGCGAGACTGGCCGCCTTTTCGTATTCATCCTTGGCATTTGCATAATCCTGGAGCTCATAGTACGTATCGCCCAATTGCACATAAGTGTTGGCCAATTCAGCTTTCAATTTGGGTGAGAAGCCTTTTTCCTTGGTCTCAAGGCTCGCCGCCTTCTCAAAAGCCTGTATCGCATCTTCGAAATCACATTGCTCATTGTAAACGATCGCCAGATTGACATACGCCTCGATGTACTCAGGATTCAACTCGGTGGCCTTCTTGAAGCAATTCATCGCTTCTGCATGATTACCGGCGAGCGAGTAGACAAGACCCAATGCGTTGTGAACGTCGGGGTACTCGGGATAAATACTAACGACTTGCTTCAGTACTTCGATGGACTCCTTGATCTTACCTTCTTCGTATAGGCGCAGCGCATCATTGTACAATCTCCTCGTCTCTTGGTCCATGCCCCGATTATACTCAATATAGATTATTTGTCAATGTACTTAACGCTTGTTATTTCCGTTTTCTTCCGTATTTTGCTTCGACCGTCGAGGTAATGCCACCGCGTGGATTGAATTCACCACGAACCACTGCCCAACGTGGTTTGACTGCCTTCACGAAATCCTTCAATATCCGATTCACCGCATTCTCATAGAAGATACCCATATTACGATAGCCGAGAATATACAGTTTCAGCGATTTCAACTCGACGAAAGACGCATCCGGTTCGTATTCTATGGTGATCGTTCCGGCATCGGGTAAACCAGTACGGGGACATAATGAAGTGTATTCAGGAATCATTATCGTAATCCTGTATCCCCTGAACTGATTGGGCAAGACCACGAGCCCGGGTAGTTTTTCTCGTAGGCCTGATACAGCATGTTTCTTCTTGTATACACTCACGCTCGATTATAGAGTATTTTTCCTGAATGTCAATGTTGATCATCTGACCCGTGTGGTAACGAAAATGATGACACAGAAGTTCTTTATCAGGTTTAGATCTGTAAAGCCATCACGTACCCAGATCTTTCAAGAACCGCCGCGACACCTCACGGTATCCTAGTCTTCCATAGAAACGGTGGGCCTTGCTTCTGTGTTGCCCACTAGTCACCTCGATCTTAGTACAACGTCGGGATCGTGCATGGCGCTCCACCACTTGCATCAACGTGTGCCCGATATTGCTATTGCGAAAACCGTGCGCAACGATGATAGCCGTGATGCGACATAGATTGCCTGATTGATGTATCAAAGGCACGATATGACAACTCGCAAAGCCGATCACCTGTCCACGCAGTGTTGCAACAAACACTCGATCATCTTTCTTAGAGAATCTCATCAGTTTCTTCTGCACAAAGCGTGTTGTATTGGGATAGCCGAGCTGACCGAGAAGCCCGGCGAGTGCCTGGGCATCACTGGCGCGCGCCGTCCGTATCACCACATTCTCCGCCCCTGCAGAAATTCTCACTCCAACACCAGCTATTCCATTTTTATGAGTTTTTGTATGATTCGCCCCTCGACTTGAAGATAGTATATACCACGGGTCATTGATGCGGCGGTCACTTCTCGACCACAAACATCGAAAAGCTGATAACTCGTTCCCTCGGGCATGGGGAACACACCCTTGAATATGGTCGCACGCGGCCACTCACGTTGCACTATCTGATGTGTATCTTCAACGCTCGCGGGCAATTCATTGTTGCCGAATATATCTGTCTCGTCATCGCGGACCTCGCTCCACGCCACAAGATAGTTCTCCGGCGATGCAGCGACCCCGGCACGGAAACGATAGTAAGGGGAACCATCAGAAATCGGAAAATTCCCTGCGATTGGACTACCATTCAGGTCCAACCATTGACCGAATATTGCCGTTGTCCCCTCACGCCAGACGACAAGAAACCTGGTGCCATCGCTGCATACTTGGGGATACTTCTGGTTGAGCGAACCGGTCGCGACAGTAATGTGGTCGCCAAGCAACTGACCACCGGGTGACACTAACTGACCGCAGATATCCAAATCTGTGTAACCAGTGCGCTGATCAGCCCAAACAATCAAATAGTCGCCTCCAGCAAATGTGATACTCGGATTCACGTTATAACCGGCAAGCGTATTCGCGACTGTGATGATGGAATCGTCTGGCTGACCCTGCGCGTCGACGAATCTGCCAAAGACACCGTACGGTTCAAAGTTGTTATACCAAACAACCAGACATCGATTGCCATCGAAGGCGATGTCCGGGCAACACTCGTGCAGTGCCTTTTGCGCGCCAATGCACTGACCGGTGTCTAACACAACACCCGCCGTATCAACTCGGGCAACCGTCAGCCAGAAGTAATTCTCGGTAAATCGCATGTCTGACCACGCAACAACATAATCTTCACCGTTGTACGCAACGACCGGATCCCTTTGAACGGCAGCCGCTGCGCAGATTATCATCGAGTTTGTGGTATCGCAACTGGGAGTGACACGCACTCCGATGATATCACCCAGAGTTCAACAGCCGTCGCGACACACGACAAGTAAATTGGCGCCGTCGAAGGCAACGTCGAATCGATTCGCAACGCTATCACTGTAAATCAGCTTACCATCGGGGTCAACGACATGACCATCGGTCGTGACGCGCGTACCGTAAACCGCATACTGCTCGGTTGAACCAAACAGGCGTTCGTCAACCCAGAAAACGCAGAACGTGTTGTCCGTATAGGTCACAACCGGATGATCTTGAAAACTCTCAGCCGTACATATCGAAAAGTCAACACCTAACAGCATTTGAAGCAGCAGTACAATAATCATGTTGACAAACCCTGAATTGCATAACAACGGAAATATCTAACAGTGGAACCATTGTTCGGAAAAGTNAACACGCTACAGTTGTGATAGCATTTAGCAATGAAGGTCACGGGGTCACCNCGATTGCACAACGTTACGCTGGTCAGTCAAATGAGTGTTCCGGACCGGGGAATTGTCCTTTTTTTACATCATCCCTGTATTGCTCTACGGCGTGCCGTATGTGCTCACCGAGGATAGCATATTTCTTTACAAACTTCGGGGTGAAATCCTCAAATAACCCTAACATATCGTGTAAGACCAGAACCTGTCCGTCACAATGCGGTCCGGCACCAATACCAATCGTGGGAATGTTGATCTCCTTCGTGATTTTCTCTGCCAAGTCGCGCGGAATCTTCTCGAGAACAATTGAAAAACAACCAGCTGCCTGTAACGATCTGGCATCCTCAATCATCTGCTTTCTGGCATCCTCTCCGACACCTTGTATTTTATAGCCACCGAACTTGTGTACTGACTGTGGCGTCAGACCAAGATGCCCCATTACCGGAATCCCCAGGTCGACGAGCCTCTTCACTGTTTCGAGCACGGGTGCCCCACCTTCGAGTTTCACCCCGCACGCTCCGACTTGTAGGAATCGCCCCGCATTGTATACGGCCGTTTCAGTAGAAACCTGATAAGACAAAAAAGGCATATCCGCGATGACCAACGCATTTTGCACGGCACGCGCGACAACCCTTGTGTGGTAGAGCATCTCATCCATGGTTATCGGTAGCGTGGTCTTTTCTCCAGCAAACACATTTGCCGCGGAATCGCCCACCAATATGATATCAATACCAACTTCGTCCAGAATGCGTGCGCTGATGAAATCGTACGCCGTGAGGCACACAATTCTCTCCCCCTTTTTTTTCATGGATGTGACTGTCTTAACGGTTATCATTCTCTTGATAATACTCGGCGTGGTTCTTTTAAATTTACGAGCTCACTGTGGAGCAGATCTAGGTCTTTGGGATTCGCCAAAAAATCAAATCCCTTGATATTTACAATCAACATAGGTGAAGAATTGTAGTGAAAGAAAAATGTGTTGTAGGCCTCACTGAGTCGTTCAATGTATTCGAATTCAATGTCCCGCTCAAATGAACGACCGCGCTGCCTGATTCTCTTGTATAAAGCCTCGGGGCTTGCCTGCAGATAAATAACCAAATCGGGACGGGGAACGTCGACCGCCAAGATGGAATAAATCTTGTCGTAGAGTGCAAACTCATCTTCACTGAGATTCACCTCAGCGAAGATACGATCTTTAACAAACAGATAGTCAGTAATCACCCGTGAATTGAACAAATCGATCTGCGCAATCTCACGCTGCCTGCGATATCTTGACATGAGGAAATATATCTGCGTGTGAAAAGCGTACTTCTTTGGGTCGGCGTAAAACTTGGCAAGAAAGGGATTTTCTTCAAACTCCTCCAATATTGTTCCCGCATGCATTTTGTTCGACAATACCTTGGTCAACGATGTCTTACCGGCGCCGATAACGCCTTCAATCGCGATAAACCTCAACTCCCTCATTGTCTTCTCCAGCACAAAGTTCACTCAGTGTCTTCTTCCTTCCCGGAGGTATGAAATCCGGTGCGATTTCCGAGAGTATCTTGATTGCAAACGGCCGATTATAGAACTGCTCGTGAGGAATCTTTAGGTCGGCGCGATCGATAACATGTTTTCCCCAGAAGAGAATATCAATATCGATCAACCTGGGTTGCCATCTTTTTTTTGTTTTTCTCCGGCCCATTTGCGACTCGATACGCTTGAATATACCAAGAAGCTCTGCCGCCGAGAAATCGCTTTCCACCTCTACAGCAAGGTTCAAGTAGTCGGGCTGATTATGAAAACCCCAAGGTTTTGTCTTATAGATTTTGGATTTTTTCAGTATTTTTATATTCTGTGCAGCTATGGTGCGAAGCGCCCGCTCCATGTTCTCCTCAAGGTCACCAACATTGGTTCCCAACAGGAGATATGTCTTTTCCATTGCTACTATTGTACTCCTAAGATAACCATTGTCAAGAAAATTGTCATATTGGGCCATGGTTTTATGACGCTTTACAAGCTGAGGATGACCTACAAATGATTTTTCAATAAAAAGCGTTAAGAAATGCGCGATTCTTTCTCAATTCTTCATAGGAAAAGAAGACAACACCGGCAAACGGTCGATTAGCAACCTGTCTTACTTGTGTTTTGATCTGATCTGAACTCAAGCGGTAAATACCGAGGCCCACTGCCACCTTGCCCGGGTCATTCACAACGCCAAGAGTCCGATTCAGAACGCCCTCGATGTTCTTTTGATATGCCATAAGGCACACAAAATCCACCAGATTCGAATTAATCCATCTTGGCCAATCCTGATAAAAATCAGTCCGCGCCGTCATGTAGTCCGCCTTTACCGCTACTGACAATAGTGTACGCGGCTTTTCACTTTTAATACGCATTCTCAATTCCTCGACAAATGATGTCAAATCATCACGCACGAATTCGCGCCAGAGGTCATCGAGATCCGCAATACCCCACTGACCAAGCCTTTGCTTGAAGTTGGAAAGTGAGAAGTCGTCTGGATCTACGCAGTATTTACGCATGAAGTTGCTTCGCAAAGCGACATCGTGGGTGAATGTGCGCGCCGGGTATCTCATGTAATCAAGGTGTATACCGTCAAAATCATACTTGCTCAAGATCTCATCGACGACCATGAAAATGTAATTCCGAACCTGCCGATTCCCCGGTGCCAGGTAGTAACCCTCAATACCCCGCCTCCTCAATTCGTCGACGCTGAAACCAAGAATCGATTCTTGACGATTATCGTGCACGAACCAGTTGGGATGAAGATTGGCAGGATGAATTTGATCCTGAGTTCTCGGCGCATAACCCCACGAGTACAGGACATTGAGCCAAGCCGAAACCTTGATGCCTCGTCGGTGTGCCTCATCCAGGAAGGCGTTCAACCACGCATCATCCCTAATTTTCGTTGGAGCGTAGCCAGATGGATAATAGGCTTCGCCCAGTGCGAATATTTGCAGAAAGACATGATTGAACTCCCCTTCGAGCCTGGTGAAAACAGTATGGTGATCATCAATGGACCAGCGCGGGATCCAAATGCCCCGCACATCGAGTGAACATACGAGTAGTAGGGTCAAAATTGGCATGTCATAATTTAGCCAGAAAGAACAGAATGTCAATTTCGGAGTTAGCCACAGATAGGAGGTAATCCGTTATGCAGTTTCTCCAACAGCGGGGACGGGGGTTGACTTTTTGGCAAATAGAGTGCAGGGCTTTCCTTTCTGCGATCTGATTACACAAACCTAAAAGTCTGCCCTACTCTGCTGAGAAACGAAGACAAAGAGACTCGGAGACATGACATGCAGGTGTATAAGAAATCAAACAACTACAAAACAGCCCCTCGCAATTGTCCAATTTATTGAGCTTCTCAAGCCCAATGCGCAAGAACCAAGTAGCCAAGATATATCATTGGAAATAGGGCGAACCCCATTATTGTGCCCCTCACTCTGCTCAGGACATGCAAGCCTGTCGAGAACATAAGCAGACAACGTTCTCCCATTGGGCGGTCTGCTCATTTTTACATATCATAAAACCGGTAACCTATAATACACTTTCAACATGCTCGAATGTATCCGAGTGTTGACTTTCTCACTCATTTACATAGAATATACGAAAGGAGGACTTATGGGAATCACGACCATTTTGATCATTGTAATCGTACTGATTATTCTCAGTTCCATCAAGGTTTTAAAGGAATATGAGCGAGCAGTAGTGTTCCGACTTGGTCGGTTCATCAAAGTTAAGGGCCCGGGCATATTCATCCTCTGGCCTGGCATCGACAAAATGACCAAAGTATCACTTCGCGTAATTACCATGGACGTGCCGCCCCAGGATGTCATCACTAAGGATAATATCTCGATCAAGGTGAACGCGGTCGGTTATTTTCGTGTGTTCGATCCAGCCAAGGCAATACTAGAAGTCGAAGATTTTCTTTACGCCACGAGCCAGCTGGCGCAAACGACGCTGCGTAGCGTGCTGGGTGAATATGAACTCGATGAGATACTCGGGCAACGGGAAAAAATAAACGTTCGGTTGCAGAAAATAATTGACCAGCAAACCGACCCCTGGGGCATCAAGGTTTCCACGGTCGAGATCAAGCATGTTGACATACCCCAGGAAATGCAAAGGGCGATTGCGCGTCAGGCCGAAGCAGAGCGGGAAAGAAGGGCCAAAGTAATACATGCCGAAGGAGAGCTTCAAGCCGCAGACAAGCTTAACCGAGCAGCGAAGATAATAGGTGAAACAGGCGTCGGCATACAGCTCCGTTTTCTCCAAACCCTGACCGAAGTGGCTACCGAGAAGAATTCCACGACCCTCTTCCCGGTGCCTATTGACCTATTCACACCATTCATCGAGAAACTCAAGAAAGAGAAGTGATCGCGGTCTATCAACAAAAAGGGTTGGATTTTTTTAACCTGATAGCACAATCATTGGAATATTGCCTAAACAGCACCTCACGCCGTGCCGATGATTTCGAGATACCGGATGAAGCGTATAATTCATTGCGCAAGCAATACAATCCTGAATGCATCGTCAAGGAGATAGCTAAGTTCAAGGGCTCTCTGGAAGATTTCAGACTTGGAGTCATTGATGTCGATATCTACGCGCATGGTTTGAATTTCATTTTCGGACTCGCCCACCCGCTGCGCAGAATCGCTCTAATCTCAGCTTATCGACTGTCCGGCCCGCAATTACTGGAGCGTATTGCTAAAGAAGTAGTACATGAGACAGGACACCTTTTTGGGCTAAGCCACTGTGCGGATTCTCTCTGCGTCATGTATTTCTCGAATACGGTGGCCGACACCGATAACAAGAGCAAAAATCTCTGTAGACAATGCCGGAGAAAAATTGAAGCCTAAGTATACACTATTCACGCCCGGCCCAGTCGACGTCCCCGAAGAAGTATTACGAGAAACTGCTTGTCCTCTTTTGTATCATCGTGAAGACACATTTGGTGAGCTGTATGAGAAAACAGCCGAAAACCTAAAGAAGATACTGTTTGCGCCTGCTTGTGATATATTTTTCTTCACTTCATCCGGCACAGGCGGCATGGAAGCCACTTGCAGCAACCTACTGTCGAACCAAGACACACCGATTGTTGCGGTCTCGGGCAAGTTTGGCGAGCGATGGCTTGAGCTCTGCAATGCGTACCATATCGAGCCGATCGTGGTGAAAGCAGACTACGGGAAGTCGATCATGCCTGCACAGATCGATGAGGCGTTACACAAGGCACCCAAGGGAACGGTTATACTAACAACCCTCGCCGAGACCTCAACGGGTGCGCTCAACGACATTAAGAGCTTCGGAGAAGTTGCAAGGCAACATGAAGCGTTTCTCGCGGTCGACGGAGTTGCTGGTCTCGGTGCTGATTACTGCCCACAGGAAGACTGGAATATCGATGCCCTTGTCGGGGCATCTCAAAAGGCACTCATGGCGCCGCCCGGTATCGCATTCGTTTCGTTATCCAGGCGCGCACTCGAGCGAACAAAGAATTCAGACTTACCCAAATATTACTTCAATATCAAAACGTATGAGAAGTACCGCGCCAAGAATCAGACTCCGTTCACCCCGGCGATCACGGTTTTCTGTGGACTCAAGCGGGGTCTCGACATGATCCTAGGAAAAGGACTGGATGACAATTTCAAGAAGCACGAGAAAATGGCCAAATACGTGCGGGAACGCGTCCGCAGCATGGGTTTTGAAATCCTACCGGAATCACCATCTAATGCCCTGACCGTGATAAAAATGCGCGGTAACATGAGTAGCACCGACATAATCAAAGAAGTAAAGGAAAAACACGGAATTCTCTTTGCCGATGGTCAAGCAAATCTGAAAGGGACAATCATCCGTATTGGGCACATGGGTAATTACACTATAGAAAAACTGAGAGAAGCACTGGATGCATTAGAAGTAACCGTGGACGAGCGGAGGGCGTGAGCGATGGCCAAATTTGTGAAAATCGGCTACGAAGGCATTGAGCTGGATTTACCAGTACATGCCCTGTACTTGTACCATGGCACCGAGCAGCTACTCGACAACGTATTCACCCTAATCAATGACGGAATTGAGCGTCGAGAAAAAGTCATCTACATCGGACACGAGCGTGCCTGCAAAACATTACGCAAGAATTTCAGAAACAAAATCACCACGGTGAGCAAGCCCGTGCCTGCAAAATCCTTTGTCAGCTGGTTGAAGCGTGAATATGACAGACTTCCGAAACGCCGTGAAGGCCTAAGAATTCTCCTGGAAAGCAGGAGAATATTCCTTAACTACGAGCGACAGCTCGACGAATTCAACAACCAACCGGACTACCGGACATTCTTGCTCTGTATGTATGACGTAGACGACATCAGTTCAGCTGAAATAATCGAAATCCTGAAGACTCATCCTTATGTTTTCGTCGAGCATTTCATAAAACCTAATTGCTTTTACTCTCGCGTTAAGCAACAGAACTGGCTTGATACGCTAACCGGGGTATTCAACAAAAGGTATTTCGACAGTCAACTGAGCACAGAATTACAGCGTGCTTCGCGCTATGAACACAATCTCTCAGTGATATTGCTCGATGTCGACGGGCTGAAGTCAGTTAATCAAGAATTCGGAACGCAAACAGGGGATCGGGTACTACAGCAATTAGCCCGTATTCTCGAACGCAGCCTAAGAAGCGTCGACATACTAGCGCGCCACGGCAGTGATGAGTTTGCGATATTACTGCCCGAAACAAAAAAAACCCACACCCGGAAGACAGCACAGAGGATTTTGAAGCAGGTCAGGAACCATGATTTCTTCAAGGACGACCTGCGGGTAAAGGAAATAAGTGTCTCGATGGGAATCGCTGGTTTTCCCGAAGATGCTGGCGGCGCGCGGGCAATCATCAAAAAGGCCGAGGACGCATTGCGTAAAGCCAAGCGCCGGGGAGGCGGAAGGGTCGACGACGTTGAGTAATGACCGTAGGTCACAGGAGGTAACATGCCTATTACACCTTTAGAAATTCGCAAGCAGGAATTTAAGAAAAAGGTTCGCGGTTATGACCCCCATGAAGTGAGAGAATTCCTAGAGATGGTGGCCACCGAGATCGAAGGTTTGCTTAGAGAGAATGCCGGTCTGTCGGAGAGAGTCAAAGACACGGACTCCAAGATCGAAGATTATCGACGCATGGAAAAAATACTCCAGGATACGCTGACAACAACCCAACAGGCGGCCGACGAACTGAAGAGCGGTGCGAAAAAAGAAGCAGAAACAATCATCGCCAATGCACGTGTCGAGGCACAGCGATTCCTCAAGGAAGCCCAGACCGAACTGAGTAAGATCCGAGAGGAAACGAAAATCATCGAACATCAGAAACTCCTGCTCGTATCTGAGTTTCGCGGTCTGTTGGAATCTTACTTGCGTTTGCTCGAGCGTTTGGAAAAGAAGTGAAAAATAGGGCGGCACAGGCGGTTGCTTACATCAGAAAACACACCAAGACAAGACCCAGAATCGGAATCATCCTCGGCAGTGGCCTAGGGAAACTGATAAAGGCTATCGGCATAGAGAAATCTATTCCGTACGACAACATACCGCATTTCCCTGCTGCGACCGTGGAGTTCCATAAGGGAAGACTAATCTTCGGAACCCTTGAGAAGCAAAAGATAGTGGCCATGCAGGGCAGATTTCATTACTATGAAGGGTATGACGCCCGAGACATCGTACTCCCAGTTTTAGTCATGAAGCTACTCGGGATTAGAATTCTCATCATCTCAAATGCGAGCGGCGGGCTGAATCCTGATTTTCGGGCAGGTGATCTGATGCTCATAAAGGACCACATAAACTTGTTGCCTGATAACCCTTTACGCGGCAAAAACGATCCTAAGCTGGGCCCCCGGTTTCCCGACATGTATGACTGCTACAATTCCAAACTCATCAAACTCGCCGAAAAAGTCGCCCGCGAGCGAAAAATCCCGCTCAAGAAAGGAGTATACGTTGCAGTTCCTGGCCCTAACCTTGAAACAAACGCCGAGTATCGCTTCCTGCGAATAATCGGCGCCGATGCCGTAGGCATGTCCACGGTACCGGAAGTACTGATGGCACGTTATCTCAAGATAAGGGTACTCGGGATGTCAGTCATTACAGACATGGGCGTCGCCGATTCGGTAAAGCCGGTAAGCATTGTCAAAATACTCAAAGCAGCAGCGAGTGCCGAACCAAGATTAACCAGGATTGTCCAGGGTGTTGTCGACCACCTCTGATCATGCCGAAACGTCATTTATTAGTCATTCTTCTCTTGTCGGTCGGCTTGCATTGCGCCCGTAAAGAGGAGCGCATCATGAATGCACGTAAGTTCATTAATGAGTGGAATTATGACCGTGCCTTGACTGAAATCATCTCGTTCCGAAACGCAAAAGACTCAGAGATTCAATATCTGCTCGGTTACATTTATCTCAGGAAGAATGAATATGCGGAAGCAATCGGGTACTTCCAGAGTTCGCTAGCGAAAGACACGACATTCAAAGACAGCATCATCAATGCTTATAACATATTATCGCAGAATGCGATTAGAATCAACGACCCCCAGCGTGCACTGTTCTTGTATCAAGAAATCGCTAAACTTGTACCCGAATACGAGCAGGCCAGTAATCTATTTCTGATCGGTGATCTGAGCTACGAAAGCAATAATTATGAAGCTGCGGTCCGTGCATACACCCGTGCCCTGCAAATCGATTCAACATCATCCGAGGCAAAAAGAGTAAAACCAAGCTTGATCCGCGCCCTAGCGGCAACCGGCAATTTTCTACTGGCTCAAGAAATGGCCGAGGCTGAGTACGAGCGACTGAAAACAGCGGCGAACTTGCTGTTGCTCAGTGAGATAAAATTGTCTATGGGTGTGAGGCATTTCGAATTAGGAAGATTGGACAGCGCCGAGATATATCTAGGCCATATTATTGCAAACCAGGAACCGAAGTCGATGCTCGATGATGCGTACTACTATACTGCTGAAATATACTACATGAGAGAAAGTTATGATGCAGCACTTGAGTTGTACAAAAAAGTACTACGCCTTGACCCTTATCAGAAGGGTGAGATGACAAAAAAAGCAAAAGAACGGATTCGAGAAATCAAGGAGAAAAAATGAGGCCAACCTACATTTGCATAGCGCTTATCTTATTCCTGATATCGTGCGCAGCGCGCCAGAGCCTGACGCCGCTCGAGGCGGATGCTGAATTTGAGCGCGGTCAGTCTTTTTTCGAGAACAAGAAATACAACAAAGCTCTGGAGTCCTTCGAGCGCATACTCTTCTACCATCCATCATCCGCGTACGTTGACGACGCCCAATATTGGTTGGGACGGACTTATCTCGAGAAAAAGGACTACGATCAGGCGATAGTCGAATTCGATTACTTGATAAGGAATTTTCCGAACTCCGATCAATTAGAAGACGCTCACTTCTACAGGGCGAAGGCTTACGTGCATGGTGCACCGGGTTATGAAAAAGATCTAAGTGATCTCGAAAAAGCAATTAGGTACTTCGACGAATTCCTTACGCAGTATCCAAATTCAAAGTACACCGAAGATGTGCGGAAAGAGATCCTCGCTGCACGAAATCTGCTCGCTAAGAAAGAATTGGAAAGTGGTAGGCTGTACGAAAAACTCAAGGAACCGAACGCTGCCTTATACTATTATAAGTATATCCTGGAACGTTACCCGGAAACAGAGTCGGCTAGCGAAGCCAAGTATCGCAGTGCCCGGATTCATGAAAGAAATGGCAGAGTAGAACAGGCATTAAACTTGTATAGAGAGCTACTCGATGACACCGACTGGGGCACCGAGGCGGCCAAGCGTATAAAAGATCTAGAAAGAAGTAGTTGACATACAATATTGAATGAAAACTGGAATCTTTGGCGGGCTTTTTGATCCGCCACACATCGGTCATCTGATCATTGCCCAGCATGTTTTCGAAGAATTCAAGCTTGAAAAAGTACTGTTCGTACCAGCGGGACATCCGCCCCACAAGACAGATTTCTCACCATATCGTAACCGATATGAGATGACCGAATTGGCCATCGACAACAATATCAATTTCTCGATATCTGATATCGAGAAGACCATGGTGGACAAAACATACACGATCGAAGTGATAAGGGAATTGGGGAAGGGACAAGAGGACCTATACCTTATTATCGGTAGTGACCAGTGGCTGGAGATCGAAACCTGGAAGGACCCCGAAGCATTGTTCAGAGAATGTCGAATAGTCGTTGTCCGGAGACCGAGATATGAGATCGGGAAAGAGTCGAGATTCTTCGACCGAATCATGGTCAGCACCGCACCACTGATAGATATTTCTTCAACAACAATCAGGAGGAAAGTACAAAAGGGGCAATCGGTTAAGTATCTTGTTACCCCGGAAGTCGCAAGCTACATCAAAAGCAATAATTTGTACAAATAAAACGCATTCCTATACCATAATCTTAATTGATTTCGGCACAATCGTCAGGGTAATTGCCTGAGCTTTTTCCACCTCACCATCAACGTCAGCCAAGAACGTCTTTTCACTTTCAACCCTCAACTCTTTACCTTTATGAAGATGCACTTTGTGATACTTTAGGTGTTCACCCTGATAGACACGTGCTAAAACCTTACCAACGAATTTAAAGAAGTTCGCATCCTTGACATAGATGAATTCCATCGAACCATCATCGACTGAGGCCATTGGTGCAGCATGCATACCGCCGCCGAAAAATTGCCCGTTGAGCGCACCAACAATAGTCATGAGCCCGTAATCAATCTTTTTGCCATCGACCCAGATCGAGAGTTTCATTCTTTTAAAACTGAGCAGCGCAGTAAGGCTTGAAAGCAGAAAAGTAAGAAACCCGCCCAAAACCTTGGGTACACTATTGGAGATTCTTGCCACTGAACCGCCGAGACCAGCATCAGATGCATTTATAAAATAGCGTACCCAGGTGCGGCCTTCGTGCCGAAACACTATCTTACCCACATCGATTATTTTTTCCCTTCCATGTTTGATCACATCGACTGCTTTTCTGAGATCCTTCGGAATATGCAACGTCCTCGAGAGATCGGTGCCGGTGCCAATTGGTATCATGGCCAAGGTCGGCATCCTACCCAACTCTTCAAAGGCTGCAAACATGCCATTCAGAATCTCATTCATGACACCCTCGCCTCCGACACTGATCAAGAGCTGCGCACCGTTCTTTATGTATTCCTTAGCAATATGAAAAGCGTGCCACCTCTGCTTGGTCAACTGCCAGGTGACTTCGAACTTTGAATCCTTGAGATAATCTAATATGAGGGGCCATTTCTTGCCGGCTTTGCCATGACCGGCATGCGGATTTACAATAGCGTGGACCTTTTTCCGGTCAGCCACGCTGCAATACTACTTAAAATATTCATATTGTCAACATTTTCGTTCCACCAAGCCACGCTTTAAGACAACCACCCTTCCTCCGAAATGATCCTTACTTTTCGAGTGAGTGAAACGAATCGAGAACATCAGCTGCCGCGGGGACAGGCATAACATTTTTAACATTTTGCCAGTACGTTGTTTTACGTTAACGACCTCTTGCCCGCCTTTGGGACAATGAATCGGGTCTTCCTTAAAAGGTTAAAAATGTTATGCCTGTCCCCGCTACTTGTTTCGTCGCAAATATTGCGTATAATAGAACGTGAAGAAGAAATTCATCATCGTGGATGCGCATTCAATCATATTCCGCTCATATTTTGCGTTTGTCAAGAATCCGCTCAAGAATGCCCGTGGCGAGAATACTTCAGGAATATACGGTTTTGTGAATATGATCGAGAAAATGAAGAAGAAACTGCCTTCTGAGTACATCGGACTGGCTTTTGATGCGCCGGGCGAAACCTTCCGCGACAAGGCCTACAAGGATTACAAGGCAACCCGACCGCCACCGCCACCCGATATTCCATTTCAAATAGAAAAGGTGAAGGAAATATCCGAGTGTTTGGGCATACCACAATTTGAGGTACAAGGCTACGAGGCTGACGACATCCTCGCGACCCTTGCGGTCAAGCTAAAGAAATATGGTGACGTCTATATCGCAACATCGGACAAGGATCTCCTTCAGATGATAGGTGAAAACGTCTATGTATATGACGCGTATCGGGACGAAATCCTTGATCGCGAAAAGGTTTTAGAGAAATTCAAGGTTCCGCCTGAGAAAATACCCATGTATCTTGCACTGATCGGCGACACCATCGACAATGTTCCCGGTGTGCCGGGCATCGGTCCCAAACGCGCGGTTGAGATCATTGAGAAATACAAAGACTTCGATGAGGCCCTTGAGTCTGACGCTCGCCTCAAACCACACAGGGACGCAGCACTCCTGTCCAGGGAATTGATAAAGCTGAAAACCGATGTACCACTGGATTTCGACATCGAATCACTACGCATCACGGAACCCGATATTGACAAACTCATGCCTATTCTTATCGACCTTGAATTCCACTCTTTTATAAAAGAAATTTCAAAAACACAACGTGCGAAGTACACTATTCAAGAATTGAAAAATGTAACTGTGTTTGCCGACACCGACGCAACGGGCATCGCTTTGGGCGGTGACCATTTGTATCTCAGCATGGGCGAAGACACTGTATACCGCACCGATTTGGAGTGGGCAGCCGACATTCTGATGGACAAAAAAATCGTCAAGGTCGGCTATGATCTGAAGAATATAGCACATGCCACTGAGATTAGTGCACCGCTTATCGACCTGCAGATCGTATCCTGGCTGCTCGAACCCAACCGCCGCTCATATTCTTTCGATGACTTGTGTCTGCACAACCTCAACATCTATCCGGAAACGACCCCTGGGACAATTGCCTTGTTCAGTCACAAGTTGTATCCCATACTAAAGAAGAAACTGGCCGCTCAAAACATGCTTGGCTTGTACAATAATATCGAAGCACCGCTCATTCAGATCCTGACAAAAATGGAAAAACGTGGTATCGGTCTTGATGTTATTTATCTGCAGGAACTCGATGTCGAGGTGGAACAACAACTCCGCGTATCAGAACAGGCAATTTACAGTATGGTCGGGCACGAATTCAACGTTAATTCACCAAAGCAACTCTCTCAGGTTCTGTTTGAGGAACTAAAGCTGAAACCGACAAAGCGCGGGAAAACCCATTATTCGACCAATTCCGAAGTACTCGTGCAACTTAGCCTAAGCCACAAAGTGCCTAGAGAGATCATCAAGTTCCGCGAACTGGCCAAAATAAAATCGACTTACATCGAACCACTAGTTATGCTCAGCAAAGAAGGAAGGATACATACCACATTCAATCAAGCGAGCACCGCAACCGGTCGCCTGTCATCTTCAAATCCCAACATTCAGAGCATACCGATACGAAGCGATCTCGGCAGAAAGATAAGAAAAGGTTTTGTCGCTGACCACGGTTCTAAAATCATATCCGCTGATTATTCGCAGATCGAGCTCAGGCTACTGGCTCATTTCAGCGGCGACAAGAATCTTATTAAAGCCTTCGCAAAGGGCGAAGATATCCATCGACACACGGCGAGTGTCGTCTTTGGCGTCTCCGAAGAAGAAGTAGACGACAAACAACGCCGAATGGCCAAAGTGGTTAACTACGGGCTCATCTACGGCATGAGTGATTATGGACTTGCCCAGAGATTCGATATTGCCCAGGAAGAAGCAACGCAATTCATCCAGTCTTATTACGACCTCTACCCTGATGTTGCTAACTGGCGTGAACAGGCCGTAACATCAGCCGAGGAAAAGGGTTATGCAAAGACCCTGTTCGAGCGCCGCCGGCCATTACCCGATCTGCATGCGCGGAATTATCAATTGCGCGAGTTTTCCAAACGCGCCGCGATCAATACGCCGATCCAAGGTACTGCCGCAGACCTCATCAAAATCGCCATGATTGATGTCGAAAGGAACCTGGCAGCCCGAAAATTCAAGAGCGGCCTTCTGTTATCGATCCACGATGAGCTCCTTTTTGAAATCGAACAGGACCGGGTTGATGAGGCGAAGGATATTATCAAACAGAGCATGGAAGGCGTAGTCGATTTGAACGTGCCGATCGAGGTTTCGATCGGTGTCGGGGAGAACTGGGAACAAGCACATTAACTTTCGTCTTGAGCCTTCTCTGAAGACATACCCTAAGGCTGACACAACCAATCAAAAGAATCAGGCACCATACCTTTAAACTCTAAATCCTAATATCTAAATCCTAAACAAATTCAAAATCCCAATAACCAAAACAAAAGACGCCCTGCCCTACAAGCAATCAGCATGCCGCATCAAGAAAGAGCTAGTCTGTATTTCGCCCAAATCTAAAACTCTAAATCCTAATATCTAAATCCTAAACAAATTCAAAATCCCAATGACCAAAACAAAAGACGCCCTGCCCTACAAGCAATCAGCATGCCGCATCAAGAAAGAGCTAGTCTGTATTTCGCCCAAATCTAAAACTCTAAATCCTAATATCCAAATCCTAAACAAATTCAAAATCCCAATGACCAAAACAAAAAACTATACGGTAATAGGATGAATATCCAAGTTTATTATGCTTTTTCAAGGCTCACGGACTTACCCTACATCTCAGCCTATGGCCTGAGAGAAGCCATCACACGCGAATACGGTTTTGGATTTTGGAATTCGTGCTTTGATGTTGTTTAGAGTTTAGGATTTAGAACTTAGGATTTCGCCTCTGAGGACAACGTTAGGCAGATTGGGCCCCAGACCAGCCTCAATCCCCGGCCGAGTAATCGCAGAGTGTAAGTATGTATTGACATTTGGGCAGATTTGTTTATAATAGTGGTCGATGAAAACAAAAGTCTTGAAGAAAGCAGAAGTTAAGCGAAACTGGTATGTTGTCGACGCCAAGGGCAAGGTCCTGGGCCGACTGGCCTCGAAAATCGCCGTAGTCTTGACCGGCAAGCATAAGCCCCAATACACGCCTCACGTCGACTGCGGAGATTTCGTGGTTATTGTCAATGCCGACAAGTTTCGCGTTACTGGAAACAAAATGAGAGACAAAATTTACTATTCTCACTCTTTTTTCCCGGGCGGCCTGAAGAAAATTCATCTCGATTTGATGTTGAAGAAACACCCGGGGCGCGCGATCTATCATGCGGTCAGTGGTATGCTACCAAAGAACAAACTGAGGGCGCGGCGGCTAAAGCGCCTCAAGATATACGCTGACGCGAATCATCCGCACTCCGCGCAGTCGCCCCAAACGATCGAATTGTAAGGAGGATACCATATGCCGGATATATTAACGGGGTCAAGGAAAACGGCGACGGCAAAGATCATTCTGACATCGGGCACTGGTGTGATGAAGGTAAACAACCGAAATCCTTTACAGTACTTTGGTCGACAAGACCTGGTCGATCTCGTCAACCTCCCGTTGGTCACAGCCGGAGTAATGGGCAACGTAGACATAAAGGCGAAAATATCAGGAGGCGGAATTTCAGGTCAGGCTGGAGCGCTGTGTCAGGGTATTGCCAGAGCACTGGTTAAGTTCAATCCGGAACTGAGACCCACTCTCAAGAGCGCCGGTTTGTTGAAACGCGATCCCAGAAAGAAAGAACGCTGCAAGTACGGCTTGGCAAAACGTCGCAAGCGATTTCAATTCTCTAAGCGATAAGGAGGCATTTTGGAGCAGATTACGTTTGATAGACTGGTTAGTTCGGGTTGTCATTTTGGACATCGTACGAAGCGCTGGAATCCGAAGATGGAGAAGTATATTTTCGCCAAACGGAATGGCATTCACATTATCGATCTCCGGCAAACTCAGGAAGCACTCAAGCGCGCTTATGAAGCAACGGTTCGTGTTGCTGAAGAGGGTAAAGGTATTCTCTTTGTAGGTACAAAAAAACAAGCAAAAGACATCATCAAGGAAGAAGCAAAAAGAGTCAATGTCTTCTATGTTACAGAACGTTGGCTGGGAGGCCTTTTGACGAATTATGACGTCTTGAGCCAACGCATCAGCCGACTCAGGGAATTCGAGCAAATGAAAGAAGATGGACGTTGGACAATGGCCTCAAAAAAGGAACTGGCTCGGGCCGAGCGCGAATATCAGAAGCTCCAGAAATACTTCGAGGGCATAAAGGATATGGACCGATTACCTGGCCTGGTATTCGTTGTCGACATCTGCAAGGATGAAACGGCACTACGTGAAGCCCTGCGTGTCAACATTCCCGTGGTCGCAATCGTTGACACCAATGTTGACCCAACTGAAATCGATTATCCGATACCCGCTAATGATGACTCGATTAGGTCCATTTCACTCGTCACCAAAATTATCGCCGACGCCGTCACCGAAGGCAGAAAGGGATTCGAGGCAGAGGACAAGGAGAACTATGGATCGGGAGAAGCTGAGGGAACTTAGGGAAAGAACCGGCGCTGGCATCGTCGACTGCCAAAAGGCATTAACCGAAGCCGAAGGAGACATCGAAAAGGCCGTCGAGACCTTACGGAAAAAGGGTCTTGCACTAGCCGCAAAAAAGGTCGGCCGTATCACGAAAGAGGGAATCATTGACGCCTACGTACATCCTGGTGATAGATTGGGCGTGCTCGTCGAAGTAAATTGTGAGACCGATTTCGTTGCCCGTAACACGGAATTCAGAAGATTCGTACGCGACATCGCACTGCAGATAGCGGCGAGTGAGCCGATGGTGGTAACACGAGAGGAGCTGTCACCAGAGGTAATCGAACGCGAGAAAGAAATCTATCGAAGCATGGTTCAGGACATGAAGAAAAAGCCGGAAATTGTTGAAAAAATCGTCACCGGCAAGTTAGAAAAATTCTATACCGACGTTTGTCTTTTGGAACAACCTTTTGTAAAAATCCCGGAAAAGACAGTTAGTGAATATTTGAAAGAACAAATCGCAAAATTCGGTGAAAACATAGTCGTGAGGCGTTTCGTACGTTTTCGCCTCGGTGAATGAAAAACAAATCCCCCAAACCGAAATACCGCAAAATCATCCTTAAGTTATCTGGCGAATTCCTGGGCAGCAGGCGCGAGACCTTTGATCAAACAGCAATACGATATGTAGTAGAGCAAATCGTTTCGGCAAAGAAGTTGGATGTGAGGATCGGCGTGGTCGTGGGTGCCGGTAACATTATACGTGGACGTGATGTTAGCTGGCCGAACAAGATCGATGCCGACATGTGTGGTATGATGGCCACGGTGATTAACGGCATGCTACTCCTGTCGATGCTCAACGAAACCGAACATGAAGTGAGACTCAGCAGCGCACTTGCCGTCGACGGCATAGCCAAGCGTTTCGCCAAATTTGCCGACCTGGAGTTCTACAACTCAGGAGGCATTGTGATATTTGCCGGCGGCACTGGTAACCCCCTTTTCACAACCGACACGGCAGCGGCTCTGAGAGCCGCCCAATTTGGCGCTGATGTGCTTATAAAGGGTACCAAGGTTGCTGGGGTATATTCATCAGACCCTCAAAAAAATAAGCAAGCCACTCTATACAGGAAATTGACCTACGATAGGGCCATCAAGGAAAACCTACAGGTTATGGATCTAGCGGCATTCAACATATGCCGCGCAGCAGAGATTCCAATCTGTGTCTATGACTTCACGCAGCACCAGCTAACAGACGTTATCGCTGGTAAAACCCCAGGAACGATTATCAGTGGAGGAAGAGATGATTGACGAAGTCAAAAAAAACACTGAAACAAAGATGAACAAATCATTATCTTTACTTGCTCAAGAGCTTTCCAAATTAAGGACCGGCCGTGCCTCATCGGCCCTGTTGGAAGGCATCAAGGTGGAATACTACGGCAGTCAGCTGCCCTTGAACCAGGTAGCAACAATAAGCATTCCTGAACCGCGCTTGATTATTATCCAACCCTGGGATAAAACAGCCTTACCTAGCATCGAAAAGGCGATCTTCAAATCCGCGATCGGCCTGACACCAAACAACGACGGTACCGTGATACGACTTGCCGTTCCGCCCTTAACCACTGAGCGCCGCGAAGAACTCATCAAACTAACGCTCAGAATGGCCGAAGAGGCAAAGGTTGCGATCAGGAACATCAGGCGTGACGCCAACAACGAGATCAAGAAGCTCGAAAAGGATAAGAAGCTATCAGAAGATCGTTCGTTCAAGGCACAGGAAGATGTGCAACATACTACCGATCGATTCATAGAAAAAGTTGATCAAGTTCAAAAAGATAAGGAAAAAGAAATCCGAGAGACATAATCTTGGCTGTTGTGCTGCACAAACCTTTAATTTATCCTGGTAAACCAAAGACTTTTATCCTTGTCTAATATATAAGGAGGAAAACATGGCTAACATTTGGGATGACCTTGTGAAGTGGCTGGATGATGCCAGCAAAGTAGTCGGCAAAGAGGCTGGTGATTTGACGCAAAAGGGCACCCTAAAGCTCGAAATCTTTGATCTAACTCGGATGCTACGCGACAGTTACACCGAACTAGGCAGTCAAGTATACGAATCGGTCTTCGTCAAGAAAAAGAACAACTGGCAGAGTAGCAAAAAACTAAAGAGCACCGTAACGAAGATCAGGACACTCAACAGGAAGCTCAACAAGAAAAACCTCGAATACAAGAAGGTGGGCAAGGTACAAAAGCCCAAGAAAAAGAAGTAGCCGTGGTCAAAGCGTGCTATGCTTATGATTGACACGCGACAGAAAGAATGGATCTAGAATTCAGCTCATAAGGAGGTAATGGTGCATAAGAATATCTCGCTCCGTAATGCCGGTATTATCGCCGGCGCCGCCGCCGTATTTGCCTTTCTATTCGGTATCATAATCACGGCCAGTCTACCGGGTCTTGCCAACCGCAGCGAAGCTAATCCCGACCCGGTTACGGCTCTACCATTGGTCACTGAACGAGGCGAGAGCCCGTTCACACGCGTTGCTGAAAACGTAACCCCCGCCGTGGCTAACATATCAGCGGAGAAGACTGTCAGTAGCACTTTTCCTGGGTTCGAATGGCGTTTCGAAGGACCATGGGATGACTTGTTCAAAGATTTTTTCAGAGGTACCCCCAGAGGACAACAGAGAACACAGACACTCGGTTCAGGTTTCATCATCTCGGAAGATGGCTATCTGGTAACTAATTATCATGTAATAAGGGGCGCCTCGGACATCGTTGTCAAATTGACCAACAAACAAGAATTCAAGGGTGATGAAATCAAAATAATCGGCACCGACCCACGAACAGATATTGCATTACTCAAGATTGAAAACGCAAAAGACCTACCTTATCTGGAATTTGGTGATTCAGACGGGGTCAAGGTCGGCGACTGGGCAATCGCGTTCGGCAATCCATTTCATCTTGAAGGTACGGTGACGGTCGGTGTCATATCGGCCAAGGGACGTGCCGGTATCGCGCTGCCCGAAGGACCGGATTTCCAAAGTTTTCTGCAAACCGACGCGGCTATCAATCCAGGAAACTCCGGCGGTCCTTTGGTCAATATACGCGGCGAAGTAATCGGCATCAACACCGCAATAACGTCACCGAGTGGCGGCAACGTCGGCATCGGATTCGCGATCCCGGCAAATCTTGCCAAATCAGTCATCGAAGAATTGAAATCTGAAGGCAAGGTCACCAGAGGTTACCTAGGTGTATACCTGCAGGAAATCAGTGAAGACCTAAAAGATGCGATGGACCTTCCATCCCTTGAGGGTGTATTAATAAGTGAGGTAGTCGACAATACACCCGCGAGTCGAGCCGGCCTGAAGGGCGGCGATGTGATCCTGGAGTTTGACGGCAAGAAAATAGAGGATATGGCTTCATTTCGAATCATGGTGGCGTCCACCGATGTTGGCAAAGAGGTACGAATGAAGGTCTTACGCGATGGAAAGGAAAAGACATTGAAGGTGACCCTCGGCGAAATGCCCGAGACAATCAGTACGGCACCTGAGGCACCCGAGCAAGAATATGAATTGGGATTACGCGTTGTCGATGTCGATGACCAACGCGCCTTCCGGTTTGAACCCAAAGCGACAAGAGGCGTGATCGTAATCGACATTCGACCCGATTCACCCGCGGCAAAGGCAGGCTTTGATGTCGGTGACGTCATCATGGCTATTGGCAACAAGAGCATATCAGACATCGATGATTACCGCGATGCCATCGAAGGATTGAAAGAAGACAAGCCCGTCATCTTCCACTTGCAGCGCGGCGAGCGTAAACTCTACGTTGCGGTCACTCCGTGACGCGATCAACGCTAAGGTTTGATATGTAATACCTAGGAACGGACGATACGACGATGTTTAGGGTTGTCACCGACCGAGGACTCAAGCAGTATCTAGATGAAATAAGCCAGTATAAGATACTCACAAAAGAGGAAGAATTCGCGTTAGCAAAGCAGGCTCGAGAATCGGACGACCCAGAAATCAAGAAAAAAATAATCTGCGCGAATCTCCGGATTGTTGTTTTCATCGCCAAGAAATTTCAGGATGACCGGCTGACTCTTTCCGAATTGATAAACGCCGGTAATGAGGGGTTGATCCATGCGGCCGATAAGTTCGACGAAAGAAAAGGTTATCGGTTCAACACTTATTCTGTGTGGTGGATCAAGCGTGCAATCTATGAGGCAATCAGCGCACAAAAGGGTATCGTTCGCAAGAGCTTCCTCGCCCGCCGAATCCAAACTCAAACCAAGAAATTCATTCAGAGAAATGGCCGTGAGCCAACCACGGAGGAACTTGCCAAGTTGTTAAACACCGACGCCAGCGCCATCGCGCTGGCGTTGACCGAACTCATCCCTCCTTATTCGCTGGATGAAACGTTCGAGGATTCTGAGAATCCATATATCGAGTCGGTCCGCATTGATATCCAGGGTTCTGATAACCTGATTTCGCCTCCTCCGGATGAGATTTTCAAGAAAAAAATCCAGAAGGAAAAATTGCAGAGTGCGTTGAGCAAGATTGGAACCAGGGAGCGGGAAGTGTTGGAGAGAAATTTTGGACTCGGCGAATACGAGCCGCATACTCTGGAAGAAATTAGCAGAATCATGAATATCACCCGGGAACGCGTGCGTCAGATAAAAGAAAATGCTCTGCGTAAGTTGAAAATTGTCATTCTAAGACAAAAAATCTAGTACAGCAACACAGCACTGTGTCTATCAGGCTAACAAGCAAGATGGAGTTACGCGTAGGTCTTACAATTCCTCAATGAATATTTCCGTGTTCGTGAATATACAAATGCCTGCTGCGATGCGAATAGACTCCTCGACTATCTCTCGAGCCGAGAGACTCGAGTGTTGAAGGAGTCCTCGACAGGCCGCAAGTGCATAAGGCCCCCCAGATCCAATGGCCACGATGCCATCATCTGGCTCAATAACGTCACCAGACCCAGAAACAACGTAGGAGTGGTCTTTATCGAGTATCGCCAGCAGCGCCTCTAATCTCCGCAAGACTTTGTCCTGACGCCAATCCTTTGCAAGCTCAACGACACTGCGTGGAAGATTACCGCGGAATTCTTCTAGCTTCGACTCAAAGCGCTCGAATAGGGTCAGAGCATCAGCGGTCGAGCCGGCGAAGCCAGCAATTATTTTTTCGTTGTATATTTTTCTAATTTTTCGCGCGGTACGCTTCATCACGGTCTCGCCAGTAGTTACCTGGCCATCGCAGCCGATAACCACCTTACCCTTATGCCGTACTCCAATAATAGTCGTTGACTTCATAATTATATAATTATACCAAAAGTACCAAACGATGTCAAACGTTTGAATCCTTCAGTACTCATTTCTTGGTTTTCTGCTGGCTATTTTGCCCGCCGTTCTTCGCCACCCTCTCGGCTATCTCAACCGCGGTTTGCAATGCCTCGGCTTTTTCCGTAATCTCACCTTCTAACTGCAAATCGAGAAGCTCCTGCAGTATTACTTTAAACAAAGGACCCGGCTTCATGCCCAGAGCAATGAGATCATGGCCGTTTACCAATCTGTCGACCTTCGGCTTTGCGTTATCGGCTCGAAATAGATCAATCATCCTCAAGAATGCCTTTTCCAAGTGTCTCGTCTTGCCGCCCGTAGCATAACCATCGGCCCATGCGATCATCATCGCTCCAAACCAATCATCTTCGAGGTGACGGAAGAACCTGCGGATCGCCCGATCGGTCAAATCTGGATTAGTCGCCAGAAGATGCAATCTCATATGTTCTTTCACCAGCTTCGTCAAGATGTCAGTATCTTGTTTCGAGAGCCTGAGTCGTCGACGAGCAATCTTCTCAATCATCCTTGCTCCCATGGTATCATGGCCGTAAAAGTGTACCTCTCCTTCCTTTAGAAGAAACGTATCGGGCTTTGCGACATCGTGGAAAAGACCAGCGAGTTTGCAAAGGGGAACACGGCCGGGTTTTGCGAAATATTGAGAGTATTCGGGTTCGAGCTTGGCAAAAAATCCCTTCTCCACTAAATGTTCAACTGCGCCGTAGGTGTTCAGGGAGTGGTCCCAAAGGTCGAAATCCTCGAGTAGCTTCTCTGCCTCAGGAAACAGCTGTTTGAAGATACCCAGCTGGTTCATCTTCAGAACAACCTCGAACGAGCCGGGCGCGGACATGATGCGCATGATCTCGTAACCGATACGCTCGGCCGCGACATCCTTCAGTGAAATGTTCTTTGCCAGCTTATAGAAATCTTTGTGTAGACGAAACCGAAGCTCGAGTGCGAATCTAAATCCCCTCAGTATACGTAATGGATCATCAATCAAAGACTGAGGCGTTGTAGGACGGATGAGCTCTCTCTTCAAATCCTGCGCACCCTGGCATGGATCAACAAACTCGAGTCTCGTCAATTGTACTGCCATTGCGTTTATCGTGAAATCCCGGCGCCGGAGGTCAGCAACGACACCCTTTTCATCAAAACCAACGAAATCGTATACAACACCGTCCTTCACAACACGTGCCTCGTCTTCATCTTCATCCAGGATGACCAGTGCACCCCCGATTTCTTTTACCACATGTCGAGCAAAATCAATACCTGAACCGCTCACCGAGAAGTCATAGTCCTGCGGTTCAATACCCATCAAAATGTCCCTTACGGTGCCACCGACAAGGTATATATCGCGATGGCCGCGCACACGGAGTATGCCCTGTATATATGCATTCGTTCTTATGCACTCTTCCAGCGTTTTCATCTCAACATTCTACTCACACGGGCTATTGTGTCAACTTTTTTCATAACAATAATTCACCCGCGGAATCAACCCGCAAGGCTGAGAGCGTCCCCACTGTGTGCAGTTGATCTTTATTCTCGATAGGCTCGCATGTCCCGATAGAGTTTGGACAATCTATCTGTACACCGTGTGGCGGATCAGGATATCAGAATACCAGCGGGTAGAATATCAAAGCTCCAGCACATCAGGAACAAAATGTGCAGTGCCGAGCGAGTAGCGTATCCTGATCTGCTGATGTTCTGCTTACTGATACACTGATCACCTGACATGCTATGTATGAACGAAGGTGAACCAACCCGAAGTTGTATTTTGGTCTGATCTATCGGACGATTTTATGCCTTGTCCCTATGTCTCCGCGTCTCCCCGTCCCCTTGTCTCTTTTTCTTCCTGTCTAAGTCCAGCCTAGCTCGGTTACAGGATTTTTACAAATACCCGTTCTTTAAGTTCGGCGAGCAGTTCATCGTACTTCTCTTGTATTTCCTGTTGATAGAGGTATTGCATTATTTGATCCCGCAATTCCTCAAAAGTCAGAGTACGCTGCGCCACTTTCTCCCGAACATACAGAAGGTGATAGCCGTAGGGAGTGAGTATTGGTTCACTCACTTCTCTCTCGTCCATGTCTTTCACGACCTCATTGAACGGTGGTGTAAGTCGATCAATATAGAATTCGCCGAGATCGATATTCGGATCTTTGGAATGGATTCCCGCCAGGCTGTCAAAATCAGCACCGCCCTTGATCAGTGCTTCAATCTCTTGAGCCTGCTGTTTGACCCGCAACGTATCTTGTCGCGTGATGTCGACTTTGATGAGAATTTGTCTAAGCAACACCCAGTCCGAACCCTTGTTCAAAACCTCGACGATATGATAACCAAGTCTAGTAGGAAACGGTTGTGAAAGCGTCCCGGGCTTAAGAGAAAAGACAACCGCCTCAAAATCCTCAATGGTTTCGCCTTTTCTGATTTTGCCCAGCATGCCACCTCTTCCTCTTGAATTCTCATCCTCTGAGAACTCTTGGGCAATGATCGCGAAATCGCCACCCGTGAGTAACAGTTTGTAGACGTCGGTCGCCCGTTCAAAACCTCTTACCATTTCGTCCTGACTCGGCACAATCGGTAAGAGCATGTGCGACAACTTCACCCTACCCGGCACATTGGCAATCGAATCTTTGTTTTCTTCATAGAATTCCTTAACTTCGATCGGCGAAATCATTATCTTCGAAGCGAATTTCTTTGAGATCAGCCTCTCCATGATCATTCGGGATTTTAGGTTCTTTCGATAGTAATCTTTTAATTCGCTGAGACTAAGGCCCTGGTCTTCCAGATACTTGAAGAAATCTGCCTCTGACGGAAAATTGCTCATCAGATTATCTACATTCTGGTTAACCATCGGCACGACCTCATCGTCGTCTACGAAGATTGATTCTTGCTCGGCCTCGATCAGCAGTAATTTGTTGGCAACAAGCTGTTCCACAACATACTCATTCATCTCCTGTTCCGAAGAAAACATCTGCATTGCCATAGGGTCATTTGCCAGAATACCTATGTTCTCCGAGATCTCGCTCTGTAATATGACGTCATTTCCGACAAAAGCCGCAATCTGATCAGCCAATGTAGCGGCAAGGAAAAAGATTATCAACATCTCTTTGTTACCCTCAGAAAATCACTATAGACAATCAATTATTACTTCAAAGGCGCTAGATCGGTGGTGATTTTGTAGGATGTCTTCAGACTGTCGACGTAGTCCTTCAAGAAACTCTGATACTTCGTTGCCATAAGGTGATTGTATATCTGCCCCTTGATTTCATCGGTGAGCTCAGCCTTCGCCTTCATCTTCTTTTTGTCGACCACCTTTACAATTAGATGCGTACCCTGCACGTACGGTATTACATCAGAAATCTCGCCTGGCTTCATACTGAAGATTATCTCTTCGATTGCGAAATCCGCAATGACACCACGCGGTAAGTAGTCAGTTATAATCCGGGGATTCTCGGGATCCTGGTATCTTGTCAGTGAGCGCTCCCGGGCTAGTTTGAAGAAGTCGGCGCCTGCCTTTATTTCTTCGGACGTACGCATCGCTAGCTCGCGCGTCGGCAAGACGATCTGAGCCAGTTTGACTGCGTAGAGAAACTCATCTTGGTGTTGTTCAAAGTATCCACGGATTTCCTGTTCGGTAACCGTCGTGGTCCCAAATTCGCGCCGCACCAACTCCATGGCTAGAAAATTCTTGGTATACTGTGCAAGCACGAATTTCACCGAGTCTTCCTGGTGCATACCCAATTTCTTTGCCTGTAGATACAGGATTTCTTGCTGCACCCAATCATCAAGAAAAGACTTGATTCTATCCTCACCGATCTGTTGGTAATCGACATCGGGTACGTACTGTTCGAATTCCTGCTTCGTAAGATTCGAACCATTCACGGTTACGATAATATCCTTTTCTTGCTCAGCACAATTAAAAAGCAATAACAGCAACAAAAGCAAAAAGAATCTCTTCACTTTTCCTCCTTCAACAGCTGGGCCAACACTTTTTCGTTGACCTCAGGCTTATACTTTTCACGAAGCATCTTGAACAAACTGCTTCTCAGACCATCAATTTTAGCTTCCCTCACATGTGCTTTCGCAAGTGAGAAAGCTTCGCTCAAGCTTTTATCCTTGAATTCATCGCGGTGTGTATTGTAATATTCTGCCACTTCCACTGAATCGACAACCGCCCTTTCGACCACCTCATCGGAATAGTACTTCTGGTACAGCAATGACGAGTAGGTCTTATCCAGCTGTCTCTTCGTCGCTGGTCGCTTGTCGTGGTAATTCTTAATTGCCTCATCATAGACCAAATCGGGTAACAGTTCTTTATCAATCAACAATTGCGGATCGATCATTGTACCACTACGCATATATTGTACCGCGTTTATCACCGTCCTCACATAAACATACGAGGTATCATACTTCTTGACCACCCACGTATTAAGGTCTTCATCGGTAATGAGCGATTCGGGCTTGATCAAAATCTCCAACCCTTCAGGGTTGTACTCGACTCTGGCCCTCTCTCTAACCTTGTTGTAGTATTTCTCAGCCTCTTCTCGCGCCCTTTCTTGCGATAAGTTTTGCCTGATGTTCTCCTTTATGTCCTCATATTTAGGTTGTTCGGCAATACTGTGCTCAACTACTTTGAAAATCAGATAGTACTCGCCAAATCTCACCGGTTCGGTGACGCCGCCCTCTTTTACCATCTGGAGTTCATCCATTATCTCGGGGGGGATGGAAATCACCGAGAAAGTACCGATGTCTCCGTTCTCGGAAAGCGTATCCAAAGAGAACACCATCAATTCTTCAAAAGATGCACCTTTTTTCAATTCTCTACTCAAATGATTGGCAAGCGATTCTTCGGCCACCACGATCTGGGCAAGGTGATACTGCTCAACCACTTTATCGTAAATGTCTCTCACCTCAGAATCACGGACTTTTACTCTTTTCTTGATGACGTTATTGTAATATGTACGCCATATGACATCCCTCCGGTTGGTCTCGAATGCAGCCCGTACCACCGGATCATCCTCGTAACCAAGGTTTTTTGCTTCTTCGATTACCAGCATCTGGTTAACAAACTCATCGAATTTCTCACTCCTTTTTGCAGAATCATCGGTCGGTACGAATTGAAATCTATCTCGAAAATCCGCCACCGAATAATCTTCTCCATTAATCGTCACCAGTGTTCTTCCCTCGAAAGAACAACTGACGATTAACAAAAAAAGAGGGACCAAAAAGTATTTCAAATATTGCATGTGCACTCCTTTCGCAATTCTATATAAAAGACTCTGAAAGTCAAGGCTTGATTTTATTACGCCACTACATATAATTTACTCGTGCAAAATGTAGTCCTTTACATTTCACTAATCCTGATTGCCGCCTTTGTGGTTCTTTCCCAAAGTTTCTCCCCCATCTGGCTGTTGGTCGTCGTCATGCTAATACTCTGGCCTCAACGAAAGTCGGAGAACGTGCGCCCAGTGTATCTGCTAAGCATACTCCTATTGCTTCTTTTCGTATTATTCAATTATTTTGGCATTTTGGCTCCTTTCGTAATCGGTATCGGGCTTGCTTACATACTCACACCCATCGTCGATTTCCTTGAACGCAAGAGGACCCCAAGAATTCTCGCGATCCTGGCCTGCCTCTTACCGATCATTGCCTTCTTCCCTCTTTTGATCGTCCTGGTCATTTCTGGATTGGTAGATGAACTACAGGGATTAATCAAGAAATTGCCCGAAGTGATAGAACAGGGACAAATCTATTTCGGTGTCGCGATAGACAAACTTGTTGAGTGGGGCATTGATATCGAACCCGACATACTCTCGAATACTATCACGACACAATTGAACAATATTCTTGCCGGCGTATTTACGACCATCGACCAAATCGGAAAAGGCATCGGGAGTATCATCGTAGTAATATATAACCTCATTGTTATCCCTATATCCGCATATCTCTTTCTGTCAGATCGAAATAAAATCATGAATTGGTTTCGCAACCAGTTTTCCCGTGAAGAAGGTCGGAAAATCGATGGATTTATTCAAAAACTTAATGTTTCACTCGGCCGGTTCTTCCGCGGCCAACTGATGCTGATGGCCGTCGTTGGATTCATCGTCGGTTTCGCACTCTGGCTTTTAGGCATAAAGTACTATTTACTTTTGGGAATGATCGCGGCCGTATGCAATCTCATACCCAACGTCGGATACATCCTGAGCTTCATCCCGGCAATCCTGATTGGCATCACCAGTCCTTCTCCCCTTGTGAACTGCATAAAAATCGTGTCGGTCTATGTCGGAGAGCAGCTGATCGAGAATTTCTTCCTGGCACCAGCGATAATCGGCCGGGCATCAAAGCTTCACCCACTTGTCGTCATGGCCGTTCTAATTATTGGTGGCGTAACATTTGGTTTCTGGGGGGTTGTATTGGCTATCCCAGTCACCATCTTCGTACGCGAATTCATGAACTATTTCCTCGGTGCAAATATCTAATCCCCCTGCGAAGTCGTAGAAACCATCTGTAGAGTATTACCCACGTAGTTTTTCGACATCTGTTTAAAACAGACAATCGCGCGCAGCGAGAGTGTGCTTGACGTTCACACTTTTGTGATTATAATGTACACCGTGACCGTGAAAACACGCAAGTTTAGAGTGGCTATCGACCAAAATAGGTGCAAAGGATGTCTTCTGTGTGTCGCCTTCTGCCCAAAACAGGTATTGGAAATGGAGAAAGCTGAAGCAAGAGTCGCCGAACCCGATGCCTGTATTGGTTGTCTTCTTTGTGAGATACTCTGCCCTGATTTTGCAATATCAGTCAACAAAATCGAAGAGAAACATGATGCGTGAAGACGACGCGAGGTTGATGACGGGCAACGAAGCCTGTGCTGAAGCCGCACTCGTTGCCGGCATGCGCTTTTTTGCGGGATACCCCATAACTCCGAGTTCTGAAATCGCGGAGTGCCTCGCCCGCCGCCTTCCCCAAGAGGGTGGCACGTTCATTCAGATGGAGGATGAATTAGCTTCGATGGCGGCCATAATCGGCGCTTCATTAACCGGAGTGAAATCAATGACGGCTACGAGTGGACCCGGATTTTCCCTGATGCAGGAAAATATCGGGTATGCATCAATGGCAGAAGTGCCCTGTGTCATTGTAAATGTTCAAAGAGGGGGCCCGAGCACCGGGCTACCCACGCTACCTTCTCAGTCGGATGTGATGCAGGCCCGATGGGGAACCCATGGCGACCACCCCGTGATTGTTGTGGCGCCATCAACGGTGCGTGAGACATACGATTGGACCATCAAGGCATTCAACTTTGCGGAACGATTCCGTGTGCCGGTTGTTGTCCTGCTTGATGAAATTGTCGCTCACGTAAACGAGAAGATCATCGTTCCCACGAGAGGAGAATTCGAAGTAATCGACCGAGACCGCACGACGCAAGATCCCAAAGACTACTTACCATACGCACTGACTGATTCAGACATCCCTCCATTCGCTGATTTTGGCTCGGGCTACAGATACAATGTTACCGGACTCAGTCACGATGAAACGGGTTTTCCAGCCAATGATCCCAAGAAGGTTGATTTATTGCACCGCCGGCTCAACCGGAAGATTGAACGCTACAGAAACGAAATAGTGCATTACAAAACGGAGTTACTCGAAGACGCCGACATTGTGGTTGTCGCGTATGGTTCCACCGCACGATCCGCTTACCGAGCAGTACGAAATGCCAGAGCGTTGGGCCTGAAGGTTGGTATATTCAAAATGTTTGTGCTTTGGCCTTTCCCCTACCAAGAATTGGATAAACTAGCACGCCGCGTCGAGAAATTCATTGTGCCGGAGATGAATCTCGGTCAGATCGCACACGAGGTTACATGCGCTGCTAAACACGAGGTCGCACAAGTTAACCGCATTGACGGCGGGTTAATCACGCCGGATGAGATCCTGGAGGCGATAAAGAATGTTTCCGTATGAGAAATATCTGAGACGCAACAAATTCCCCCATATTTGGTGTACGGGCTGTGGATGTGGCATTGTTCTGAAAGCACTGTTACGCGCGATAGAGAAAAGCAAGATAGCAAAAGATGACATCGCCCTCGTCTCTGGTATTGGCTGTTCTTCCCGAACTCCTGGCTACGTAGATTTCAACACACTGCACACGACACACGGCAGAGCAATTGCCTTCGCCACCGGCCTCAAGCTGGCCAAGAAGGAGCTGAACGTCATTGTCGTCACCGGTGATGGCGATGCTACCGCCATCGGAGGAAATCATTTCATACATGCTGCGCGACGTAATCTAGACATGACGGTTGTTATCTACAACAATTACATTTATGGCATGACCGGCGGACAAGCTTCACCGACAACACCAGCCGGAAAAAAAGGAAGCACGGCACCATACGGTAATATCGAGCCAGCATTTGACGTATCGGCACTGGCAATTGCCGCCGGCGCCTCATTCGTAGCACGGAGCACCTGTTATCATGCGGTTCAACTCGATAAATACATCCATAAGGGCCTATTGAAAAAAGGGTTTTCTGTTATCGAAGCCATGACACCTTGTCCCACGTATTATGCACGGCCTAATCGCCTAGGCAATGTGGTCGATATGATGCACTGGTATAAGGAAAACAGCATACCGGTTGAAATCGCACGAAAGGTTTCAGAACAAGAAAAGAAAGAAAAAATCACAATAGGTATTCTCCACGATGCCGAGAGACCAGAGTATTGTGAGGAATACCAGAAACTATCTGCCCGAATTATGAAAACGGACAATAAGTGAAGTAGGAGGTTTCTGTGGGTTTCAGATATGAGTTTAGATTGAGCGGTTCTGGAGGCCAGGGGTTGATATTGGCAGGAAAGATTCTTGCTGAGGCAGCGGCAATCTATGACGGCAAAAATGCCACCCAGAGTCAATCATACGGGCCTGAGGCGCGTGGTGGTTCGAGTCGTTCCGAAGTCATTGTCTCTGATGAGGAGATTGATTATCCAAAAGCAGTGAACATTGACCTACTCCTCTGTTTTACCCAAGAAGCTTGCGACAAATACCATCAGGATGTAAAAGAGATGGGAATATTACTCGTTGATGAGAGTTATGTAACAAAAATCCCAAAAGGGAAGTATAAGGTGTATTCGGTGCCCATTACCGAAACCGCTGAAACGAAAGTCGGCAAGGCATTGGTCGCAAACATAGTGGCCATCGGTATCATTACACAGGTGACCGGCGTCATTTCAAAGGAAGCAGTCGAAGCAGCAATCCTATCACGCGTGCCCAAGGGAACGGAGGATTTAAATCTAAAGGCATTTAACACGGGCATCGAGATGGCTCAACAATTCAAATAACGAGAATTGTACAATATCAAAGATTTCCTGTGAATCCTAAATGGTTAGATTTCGTCGATGAACGAAGACGGTTCAGTTTGTTACAGATACTCGGCGAAATATCGCGGCTCCAAAAAAAACTGCTTCCAGACTTCATAATCATCGGCGCATTGCCTCTGCTAATGCATGATTATTTGCGATACACTGCGTTGTGGGATGTTGATCTACTCTTCAGGAGTGAGGCAAAATTGAAGGAATTTGTCAACTCTTCGAAATCTGAGAATTTGAAGATTGTAGACTACGACGATGAGCTCATGGTAAGCGCACATATCACCAGTTTCCATTCTGCCTGGGCGTTTGCCAAAACCTGGTTTAATGTAGACTACATCTTGTGTGACTATCTATTTAGATTCTATACAGAAGACATTACCAATTTGATGTCATATGAGCAACCAATGAAATTGCACGAAACGGATTTCGAAATTTCGCTCTATCTGGCACATCCATGGGATATCATCGTCAGCAAGATTGTATCACCGCGTACGGAAAGGGATATTTCCTTAGGTGTCGATACCAGTATCGACGTCAGGCACATCTATGCCGTGTACAACAAGGAGAAGAACAATCTCGATTTCTGGCAGCGCATCATTACGAGAGCGCAATTCCTTTGCGAAGAGCGAGCATTCAAGGCGAGATTCCTCGAGCTTCTTAGAGCTGCACCAGCATTGGGATATGATGACTTAGGAATTTCACCGATTGGTCAACAAACGCTGGGGGCATCATGAAAGATTTCTTAACGCAATTGAAAGAACAACATGCTGAATTCGGGAATCACTATCAGAAGTACCTTCAGACCGTACAAAGGAATCTTGATTCTCTTATTCAAAGACTTGAGGAAAGAAAGAGACGAGATGCCGTACATATTTTGCATCCAACTTACGATTTCGGCACGCAGCTCGCAATTGTTGCGAGCAGCGGCAACAACAGACAGGAGAAACTCAATTTTGTTAATACTTTCTTCTCACTACAATTCCTACTCATGAATCGTCAGGCGGTAGATCATTTGAGAATGGGCGTCATAGCATCTGGTGCGAATAAGTTTTCTGTCTATAAAAAATTTATGATCGACGCCGGCAATAATTTCCGTATGCTCACAACACATTATATCAATCAGTTGTTGAACTTGTTCGTTGATGAAACCTCGTGTCCGGAATTTGTAATCCTCGGAGTAGGCACAAAAGCCGACCAGGATGACATCGATGTCGGTATCATCGACAGCGGAACAAGAAACCGCCGGGAATTCAACCGGGCGATTTCTCAAATCAGCCAAGAAATGCTGAAATCCGCGATCACGTTCCACTTTCACCTTTCCGAGCATATTGGCGGCCAGTATTACTCTGCCTCAGTGGACGAATACAAGAAAGCGTTGAAACATCAAATCGGTGACTATGTAATAATAAACGAAATGCTCAGCGGCGCAGTGATTACGGGAAATAAACAACTCTTCGAAGAATATCAAAAAGAAATCATTGAAAAGTATTTCTATCACCCAAACCGTGACAATAAACATCATGAGGCTTACTTAAGAGGAATACTCGGCGACGTCAACTCGTTACTCGCAAGGCCGATCAGTTCGAATCACATCAACTTCAAAGAAGATAATCTGCGCATTATAAAGAATATCATCTGTGCTCAAAAAACAGTCTTTGATGTTGATAAGGTAAATGCCTGGCAAATTTTGGACGACTTACGGAAAAAAGATGCGAAGAGGTTTCGTGAATACGGTGACCTCGAACGTTCGTTAACATTCTCCGAGGTTTTCAGATACCTTTATCAACTACTCGTCACTCAAGATGAAGAGGTCGAACTCGACATAGCCTCATTCAAAAATATCCGCAGAGTAGCAAGAACCATGGGATATACGGACCTAGGTAAGTGCCATGCAGAAGAACATCTTCTGGTGCATTATTACGAACACATTCAGAATGTACGAAACATTGTGCCCACTCTGCTCAAAGATCTCAAGGCGCATCTTGAAGACAATTCAATATTCGTCTCGATACTGGATCCTGACTACGGTGCAAACATCGCACAAGACTTCCTCACGAAGTTCAAATTCTTCCGTGGAACATCGTTCTGGGATGATATTCTGGGCGACTTCGAGAGTGAAGCTTTGTTGAACCGATTTATCAGTGACCTTGATGCCTTCCCGCCCGCTAAGAGAAAGAAACTAATTAACGGATATATCGAATGGGTTAGATACGATCTGTACTCTTCGATTAAATTCCTAACAACGCTCGGCAGAACCAAGATCGGACACACACTGTTTGTCGATCTTAACAAACAATTACTGGAAATGCTCGAGGAAATGCCAGACGTTGTGAGAAAAATGTCGTACGTTTTCAATCGTTTCCCGCATCTCATCAACAATTATCTGTCCCTTAATGATGACAAGACGCTAGAGCTCTACCTGAAACTACTGGAAACACGCATTTATGAAAAAGAAATCGCCGCCATCATCGACAATCTAAAATCACTAATCGATATTCATCTGTCCAGTAGTGTGTTCTACAAGAGATTCTTCTTGAGGATCACCGAACGATATCCTGAAGCGATCCAAGCCATAAAGAACCCAGAGCTGCTTAGAGAATTCGGCGATGGCATATATAGTGATGTCCAGTCGATGCCGACATCCAAAGAGAAAATTGAAAAACTGGGTGATTACTATGATTTTGAAATGATGCGGGTAGGTCTGAGAACATTGAGCGGTACCACGGCCGATGAAATCAACACCGAATACACTGAATTCTCTGACCGATACATTCGCACCCTCTTTGACATCTGTCGCCAGGAAATAGACACACAATACGCAAAACGTATAATCACCGACGACCTGTTGGCGATTTTTGCGGCAGGTGGCCATGCACGGGAACAGGCATATGACGATGACTATGATATAATTGTGCTACTAAACTCAGACAATCAGGAGGTACTCTCGTATTGTAACAAAATAATCAGCAAAATGAACAGTGAGATCATCAAACGCAGCACGATTCCTCATCATAGATTCGCCGATTATTTCGGCCGGTATGTCATTCTCCTCAAGGAAGTCGAACGTCTGTTGAGCGAAGAGCGGACAGATATATTTATTGAGAAATCTCAGATACTGGGGGCTCGCTTAGTAGTAGGATCGCACCGTTTTGAAAAAGACTTCTTCGATCGGGTAATAAGGCCCTACATTCTCGATCAGAAAGATGAATACATCAGGCAAATGTCTGAAGAAATCAGCTCAAGACACAAAGCGGCGGGCGCCCAACGAACAATAATCGAAGACAATATCAAAGAAGGTGTCGGTGGTTTGAGAGACCTCGAGATGATTCTGCTCATCATCAAAGCAGAGTGTGGTATTATGCAACCAGTAAATTCGAAAATCTTCATCGAAATTGCCGCTAAGCAAGAAGAGCTAAGAGAAGACTTACTTCGATTGTCAACTGGTTTCAATTTCTTAAATAATCTCAGGAATAGCTACCGTCTCACCGTTGGGGCAACCGACATGATAATGTCTGCGATGTTGAACACCGCGGCACACATCATGCGGTATCAGAATGGAAAGCAACTATACGACGAATTCAATAAAACGCGTGGTGAGGTCACGCACGCAATAGCTAATATACTCGACAAATTGAAGTGTGATTAATAGTCAAAATGCTTCGCCGATAGCGAAGTGTAAGGCTCCAATCGGCTCATCAGCCTCACGTTGTATCTTAAAACCATAATCGAGTCTGATACTTCCCAAAAAACTCTTAAGACGCAGACCACCACCGATGCCCCATCTTAGACGCCCGGATATCTCTTCGCGTTGTTGCCAAATGTTTCCGCCATCAATGAAGACGACGCCACCAACGAACTTGTATATCGGAAAACGCAATTCAACAGACACCTCGCCGAGATACCTGCCACCTAAAGGATTATCATTCTCATCGACTGGGCCAATCGCTCGCTCGGAATAACCCCGGACCGACGAGGCACCACCACAAAAGAATCTTTTATAGATCGGAACCTCGACCGTGGGCGCAAAAGGAGTCACCACACCAGTCTTGACTGCGGAGGCAAACACGATGCCGACAAAATTTTTATACAAGCGTATCTGTGCAGTCGGGCGTACGTAATCGACATCCGAAGGCAATATAACACCTTTGAGTTCCAGATTCGTATTGATGTAATTGCCACGAGTCGTGTAAAATGGATCATCTCGTTTGTCGCGGAGCCAACCGACGATGAAACCATGGAGTAAATCACTTTTCGTGCTATCGTTTTCTCCGTAGTATGTTTTTACCCGCTCTACTTCATATTTTGCAGACAATTCGCTTGCGTCAAATTCAAACCTTGTTATGATGTTCCCACCCAGTGATTGTGTTTCGTAGCCGATCTCCTGGAGGCGTTTGAAGAAAAAACCGAACCCGAGTTTACCGGGCAGAAGAAATGCTCTTGGAAAAGTTATTTGTAAGCCTACTCTCTGTTCGATGAAACTAAGCTTCCCCTCCACTTTGCCCTGCCAAGCCCGTCCTAGCATATTGTAATGTGTAAAACCAAGACCAAAGCGCAACCGGTCGCGCGTGCCGTAACCGGCACGCAGATCAACAGCCATCCATTCTCTTTCTCTTAGCAAGAACTGTATGTCCTTATGTTCCTGGATCGTAGAATTTTTGATCTGAGTTCTTATGGCCATAAAGATACCCAATTTATATAGCTTACGCTGACTCTCCAGTATGCGCGCATAGCGAAAAATATCCCCGCGCACCATGTTTATTTGACGCATCACGACCGACGTGTCGGTATGCTTGAGTCCGATTATCTCGATCTTACCCACATATTGTTTCTTTCCTTCTTCAATACCGTGGGTGACACGAACGCTTTCATCCTCAAGGCGGTATTCGGATTCAACCTTCACGTCAGCATAACCCAGATTGTCATACAGATATCTAATGACGTAATTATCCGCGGTCATCTTACGCGGGTCGAAAATCTCACCCGGCTCCATCGTGAGCTCTTGAGCCAGAAATTCGGCAGTAAAAACCTCGTTGCCTTCGAACTTGATATTCTGCACAAAATGCTGCTTACCTTCGGTGATCTGCAAAGTGATATCTATCCGCATTTCAGTGCTGTCATACCGCAGACTGTGATCAACACTTACATCGACAAAACCTTCGTAGATGTATAGATTCTCAACCGCCTTGATATCACCATTGAACACACTCTCATTGAAAACACCCTTACGAATAAAATTCTTAGTCTTGGTCAACATGATTTTTGTAATCGCTGACTCTTTGAAATATTCGTTACCCATCACCTCGACGCTCCGGACTCGGAATTCACTTGTACTCATAAACAATAACAATATACCGATCATTTTATCTTAAGATGATACTCCAGATCAACGCTGGTGTTTCGGTTTTCCTGATCGTACAAGGTGAAGATCGAGAGCTTGTCAGTCAGATCATAACTGGCGCCCACCTGATATAATTCCCATGATTCCACGCCGGTGCTGTAATGCAACCTGAAGTCTTCGGCAATGCTCTTCTCAATACCGATGCGCATTGTCGATGGATCGCTCAGGTCACCGCTTAGCGTGAATTTGTCCAGACCGAGAATCTCTTCGGTCTTCTTCTCGATGTTGTGGCGTACCATATCGAGTGCATAATCCCTTACCTTACCCTTCAGATCCAGCTCTTTCGCCATGCCGCCCGCGCCACCGGGACGACGCTGCCCGATCAGGATAAGGCTGACAATATCCTGTTCAGGCAACGGTGGGTCTGAATTCAATTCTAGCTGCCAGGTTGTCGCGGTTCCCTCAAGCAGCAAGAATATTTCATAATCACCGTCGGCCGCGGTTATTGTGCTGGTCGCCATCAGCTCAATAACCGGATCTATCTTGTACGGATCATCAAACTGGATAACTGCATTCACGATCGTGAACTTCTTACCGAGATAATGAATCTTTCCCTCGTCCAGCGCGGCAATCGTGCCGTACACATTGAGGCGCGCGAGATATCCCTTCAATTGCAGATCGGCCTTTACCGCCAGATCGGCAACATTATTGTCGATGACGACACTATCCGGTACTACAATACTAATATCACAGTAGATACGTTTAGCCATTTCTGGCTGTTGCGGTGCTGGCCGGTTGGCATTCGTCAGAAGCCTGACATATGTCTGCAGCCTCATGGGTGCAGTATACGCTGCCTCATCAATGATAACTTCACCACTGATCCGTAACGAATCCTTTCTTGCTCCAGCATGCAAATCAGCGCTACATACTATATAACCAAAATCCTTGTTGGTGTAGTCAATTCGGTTCAGTTTAATCTGGAGTAACATTGTGTCGATCAAGCCTCGAGAAACATCGGCAAACCCCACGACTTCGAAACGGCCCTTATTTACCTTTCCAGTCAAACGGTCAACCGTAGCCAACCCGTTCTTGAATCTCAAAAGACCGTTAACCGAATCGACTGAAATGTTACCCGCCTTGTATGATGCGTCGGTCAACGACAGCATGCCATCAACATCGAGCGCCTTCTGCACTCCTTGAACACGCAAGTCGAATCTGAGCAGGCCGCGGATAGCGGGATCGTGCGGCAACAGATATGCGATATCTGCCAGTTGTATCTGCCCGGAACTCGCCGTAATATCAATAGATCCAGCAGCGAATTCCAATGGAATGCTGCCGTTCGCATGAAGATACTGGCCGGCGATGATAACCTCACATGACCGTAAGTGAAATATGCGATCCTTTAGCTGGACATTGATCGTACCCACATTCTCGATCGGCTGCCCTTCCACAAAAAGCTTTACCGTGTCGATAGCGACTGAACCTGATGCGTCTATGATTTGTACCAGGGCGCCCTCGGCAGATATTCGGGCAGTGACATACCCTGTTGCCGGTGTAATATACCTGTCAACCACGTAATGCCGTAGCTCTAGATTCGCTGTGTAGGGGAAGACACCACCAAGGATCATTGTCGCATCAAGAACCAGATCCTCCTTTTCAGTCATGAAAGAAAATTGCAGCGTATCAGCATCGAGTCGACATTCCAGATGATAGTTACCAAAATACAACGTATCATACACAAAATCATTGACAAATATCTCACCTTGGACCCTCGGAGCATGCACGTTCCCTTGAGCCGCCAGGTCCAGACCCACCGTACCACCCAAGGGAAGTGTTGTCGTACCGAACACCTCGGGCGGTTTGAACACAATGCCATCGCTATATAGGCTGGCTGTAAAATCAAGGCTCTGCAAGTCACACGAACCCGCGAGTGTGATCTTGCCGCGCTCGCTCTCAATGAACCCAGAATCGAGCCGTACAGTGCTGTTTTGTACGGACAGGTCAAAAAGTGCAACTGGGATTTTTTCGCCATAAATCACAACATCCGACATGCCCACCGTTGCACTGGCTAGTGAATTATCTAATGTTCCAGACGCGCTCAGCCTACACCGCAATTTTCCGGTAATCGCCTGGCCGCTATTGAAGAAATTGTCTACTACGCTCAGATCATTGCACACTAGATCCGCTTCGGCTTTCAATATTCTTTTCGTATCGGTCCTCAGCAGCAATGCCATACCCACGTCAACTCGTCTACTGAGTAGCTCGAATTCACTCAATTCCAGTGTATCGTTCCGGTAGTATAGGCGCCCGCTGAACGAAGGTTCGAAATCAGCATAGTCAAACCTTCCCTCGACCGTGCCTTTGAAATACGGTTCTGTGAAATCGCTCTTCAAAACACCACGTAAGCTTAGGTCACCGAGATTCGAACTAACGTCACAATCTAAATTCGCATCATTGATTTTCAAACTCAGATCCCAACGATCCGGTCGGTCTGAATCTTTCCGGAGAGGCAGGGTCTTTGCTAGCAATCGTGCTTCGACGTTCAAATCTCGAAAATTCGGTATGAGCCATTCCAATGCCACATCACCGCTCAGGCTATTTTCAAGATATCGAACATCTAGCTGCATTATCCCCTGCAATGCGATAGCAGAAAACTTACCGCTCACAGAACCCCGTCCATTGATCTCACCGGCAAAGCCCGGTATCCCCAGTTCTTCGACCGTAACTGCCATATCAAACTCAAGCGAAATATCATCTTGCTCGTTCAACGGGATGCTCCCGGAGATCATGACCTGGGAATTTTCGGTCACGATGCACAAACTGTCCAGCTCGAACTGGTCGTGCATCAGGCTGCCTCTTGTGGCCAGCAACACCCGCAGGGACGTATTGCCGACCGTTCCAAATAAATCACTATCCATAATGGAAAACTCCCGAATAGTGATGCCGAACGCCCTGGTTTCGGCCTTGGTCTCGGCCTTGGTCTCTTCCGTTTTCTCGGGCAACGTCTTCAAGAACGCCTCGAGGCGGTCAAAGTCAACGTGTACCCCAGATATTTGTATGGATGTGATCTCCACCTGCTTTGCTAGCAACCGAAAGGGGTTGTACTTGACCCTTAGTTTCTCGACCTGTATGGTATTTGCAAAATCAATATCCTCCAATTGTGTTGCATAAAACAGATTCCCCCGCAAGCGACCGATCATCAAAGGTACGCCCGTCGACTGATTCACCGCTGTTTCTATTTTTTCTTTGACTATAGCCAAGACAAAGGGCGTTCCTGCGAGAAGGAAAACGATGGCCAGAAGCGCGCCGCTGATTACGGGAATGAGTACAAGCTTACGCATCACTACATTATAGCGTCGGATACCTGCTCGTCAATATTGACATAGACGATTTTTCGCATATAATTGCGGCAAGGAGACAACATGCGCCATTGGAGAAAACCCTTGGACAGCGATAGGATAAGAGTAAGCCACGGCGACATACACATTATCAAGGAACGTTGTAAGGGTTGTGGCTTTTGCGTGGAATACTGTCCTCGGGATGTTCTGGAAATGTCTGAGGAGTTCAACTTAAAAGGCTACCACCCCCCGGTTGCTGTGAAAGCCGATGCATGCGTTGAATGCCACCTCTGTGAGATGCTGTGTCCGGAGTTTGCAATCTACATAACCCTTAAACACGAGGAAGAAATTGGTAGCCTAGCCGAAGAGAAGGGATAAATAAAACCTTTAATTAAGATAATTCGAAGTTGACGTTATTGAATAGAACATTGATTGTTCCACTTTCAACAATAACACATCACGTGGAAGGCACGTTTAAAATATACCAACCAGTTGAAAAAAGGATTATGGTTTGATGAACAAGCATGTTGACACTTGTTCTGTTTTTACTATAATATCAATGGCATCGGGGGTTATTGTAACAAACAATCCCATTAAGACTGGAATCGCGATATTTGACCCATCAGAAACGCGAAATCGCTATTATGAAGAGTATAATCGATTCTTTGACAGAAGCGAAATTTGGTGAATTTAAAAAACTGAAGGAGTGTAACTCATGACCGGATTTTCTTGGTTGTGTAAAGTTGTCAGGGGAGTAATTACAATGGCAATGTCGCATAAAATCCAAAGGAGTGAGTCATGAAGATCGGTGTGTATGTTTGCCATTGTGGCGGGAACATATCTGAAGTCGTCGACATCAAGAAAGTAACGTCGTTTGCCGAGAAGCAAGGTGATGTCGCCATAGTGCGAGACAACGCGCATATGTGTTCTGACGTTGGTCGAAATCTTGTTCTTGAAGACATAAAAGAGCACAATCTTGATCGCATAGTTGTTGCGGCCTGTTCACCCCAATTCCACGGGAAGACTTTCATGGACATCGTTGAGAAGGCTGGACTCTCACCGTATGTCTTCGAGATGGCAAACATCCGCGAGCAGTGCTCGTGGCCCCATTTCGACGAACCTGATCTTGCCACAAGAAAGGCAAGGGATCTAGTTAATGTCTCAATTGCGAAAGTGAAATTAGATGAATCCTTAGAAAGAAAGACCATGCCCATCGGCAAGAGAGTCCTCGTTATTGGTGCCGGTATCGCCGGCATTCAAGCAGCCCTGGATCTGGGTGATGCCGGGTTTGAGGTTCACCTCGTTGAAAAAGAGCCTACGATCGGTGGAAAAATGGCGCAGCTGTCAAGAACCTTTCCAACCGAGGACTGTGCGGCATGCATCCTCTCTCCGAAGATGGCTGATGTTCCGAGTAATCCCAATATAACACTATACACTAACTCGCAAGTCGAAAAAATCAGCGGTTTTCTGGGCAACTTCGAAGTGACAATCCACAAAAAACCCACGTATGTGAATGAAAATTGTGTCGCCTGTGGCATCTGTGAGGAAAAGTGCCCGGTCAAGGTTCCCAATGAATTTGAGCAAGGATTAACAAAACGCAGGGCGATATACGTGCCCTTTGAGTTCGCGGTGCCGTACAGGTATCTTATCGATGAAGACATTTGCATCTACTTAAAGGACGGGAAGTGTGGAAATTGTCAAAAAGTGTGCCCCCACGACGCAGTTGATTTTACACAAAAACCAGAGAAAATAGAGATCAAGGTGGACACGATAATTGTCGCCACTGGGTATGATATTTTTGATGCTACAGAGAAAAAGGTATACGGCTTTGGCACCAACAAGAACGTAATAACCTCGCTAGAAATGGAGCGGATGATCGTCCACGAGGCTGAGGGTCGAGCGACCAGAGAGATTGGTAAGAGAATCGCGTTCATACAATGTGTCGGGTCTCGGGATGAGCAGATCGGAAACGAATACTGCTCTCGGATCTGCTGCATGTACGCGACAAAACTCTCGCAGCTCCTAAAGCGGGGTGATCCGAAAAAGGACGTTTACGTATTCTACACGGATCTCCGGGCCTTTGGCAAGGGTTTCGAAGAATACTACAAGCGGGCACAGAGAACAGGCGTCAAGTTCGTCAGGGGAAGAGTAGCCGAGGTGAATGAAGATTCCAAGACTGGTAAAGTAATTCTCAAAGTTGAAGACACACTTGCCCGCCAGATAATTGAATCGGAGTTCGACCTCGTAGTACTCTCCGTGGGCATGACACCGGGCGCAGGAACCAAGCAAGCGGCCGATGTGCTACGCATGACGCGAAGCCCGGGTGGTTTTCTGCAAGAAGCACACCCGAAATTCAAACCCGTGGACACCCTTAACGACGGCGTGTTCATATGCGGTTGCGCTCAAGGGCCCAAGGATATCCCGGACACCGTGGCACAGGCCAGTGCTGCCGCTGCGCGGGCAATAAGGCTGATGAACAAGGGCGTGTACGCAGTCGAACCCATCACCGCCGTTGTCGATGAAGACCTCTGCAGTGGATGTGCGACCTGTGTGAGTGTCTGCCCATATGATGCAGTGAAGACTGAGCTAAAAGATGACAAGAGAGTCGCCAAGGTAAACGAAATCCTCTGTCAGGGCTGTGGCTCCTGCTCAGCGGCATGTCCCTCTGGAGCTTCACAGCAGCATTGGTTCATGAACAATCAACTAAGGGCGATGGTTGGCGCAGCACTTGGAGAGGAGGAAGAATGAAAAGCAATCTCGAACCCAAAATAGTCGCGTTTTGCTGCAACTGGTGTTCCTATGCTGGAGCCGATGCTGCAGGCACGTCGAGGCTACAAATGAAACCGTATTTCAGAATAATACGCGCCATGTGCTCAAGCCGCATCGACCCCGAAATGATTCTCGACACGTTCAAGAAAGGTGCTTGGGGTGTACTGGTTGCCGGCTGTCACCCGGGCGACTGCCATTATGTTACGGGTAACTACCGGACACAAAATAGGATATTACTGCTTAAGAATCTACTTGAAGAACTCGGTATCGCGCCACAAAGGGTAAGATTGGAGTGGATATCGGCAAACGAGGGCGGAAAGTTCCAAAAAGTTGTGAACGAATTCATCGATGAAATGGCTGAACTTGGACCACTCAATCTGAGTACCGAACGCAAAGTCAAGGAGGCGTCATGATCAAGAAAGTGGAAATCACACCCGAAAACGAAAAGTTCCTGAACAAAGTCAATGAGCTGAGTGGCCAAGTCGTAACCCTGTGTGAACAGTGTGGCACTTGTTCAGGCGGATGTCCTCTTGTCGGCGAGATGGACATCACTCCTTCGCAATGGATGAGGCTCGTGCAGCTAGGATTGAAAGAGGTTCTCGATTTCAAAGCGGTCTGGGTATGTGCTTCCTGTTTTACGTGTACGGTACGGTGCCCGAGAAAGATTGATGTATCCAAGGTAGCCGAGGCTCTAAGACAAATCATACTGCGCAAAGCAATAGATTACATCGACCTCAAAGCAATACCAAAAGACGAATTGGCTTGCCTTCCCCAAATTGCATTGGTTAGCGCCTGCCGCAAATTTACGGGATAGGAGGTAGAAATGACCACAACAAAACCCGAGACTACGAAAACGACGGCCACTGGCAATTCAAAAATACCATATTATCCAGGCTGCACCCTGAAAACAACGGCAAAGAACTTTGAAAACTCAGCCCTGGCCGCGGCCCGTGCCCTAGGTATCGAACTGCTAGAGATACCTCGATGGAATTGCTGCGGCACTGTCTTCTCGCTTGCCGACGATGATTTGATACACCACGTAGCATCGGTCCGTAATTTCATCCGCGTCCAGGAGATGAATGATTATGGCCTGGTGAAGAATGAGAATCGCTTGGTAACATTATGCGCAATGTGTTTCAATACGCTAAAAAGCACGAATTTGCGTATGAAGAATAATGCCGAAGACCTGAGCAAGATAAACGATCTCATGTATCGAGAAGAGGACTATCAGGGTAAAGTCGAAGTAATCCATTTTCTCGAAGTTCTAAAAGCGTTAGGCTTCGAAAAAATCCACGACAGGGTGAAGAAACCGCTCAAAGATCTGAAGGTCGCTCCATACTACGGATGTATGATTCTACGACCCCAGGAAGTTGGTATCGACGACCCAGAAGATCCAACAATACAAAGAGACCTTCTCGAATCACTCGGCGCGGATGCGGTCGACACCCCTTACAAGAGAGTGTGCTGTGGCAGTTACCAGACGGTCAAAGATAAAGATATCGTTGCCGAATTGGCTTACGATATCCTCACTCATGCTCAAAAAGAAGGTGCCGAGGCATTAGCAACTGTCTGCCCGCTGTGCGCCTTCAATCTTGATCATCGGCAGAAAGAAGTGAAGGCCAAGCATCCTGACTTCACAGAGATTCCCGTATTTTATGTTACACAACTGATGGCAATTGCCTTCGGTTTAGATGGTGAATGCTATGGATTCGATCAGAATTATGTTGATCCACGGCCGTTGCTCCGAAAGAAATCATTAATAGAACAACAACAGGAGAGCTAATAATGGTAGATAACAAAAGCCCAATCATGGAAAGAATCGCCGAGGCGAATAAGGCAGCAACGACCGGTATTGATGCCACGGATATCAAAAACTGGATCGAAATATACATCATGGGCAAAGCCTACAAGGTCCCGGCCGATTTGACAATTCTGACGGCAATGGAATACGCGGGGTACAAATTCGTCCGAGGCGTTGGCTGCCGGCAGGGTTTTTGCGGCGCTTGCGCAACAGTATTCAGAAAGAAAGGAGACTACAAGCTGCAAACGGGTATGGCCTGCCAAACCAGAGCCGAAGACGGCATGTACCTCGTTCAGATCCCGTTTACGCCTGCAGAAAAGGCAGACTACGACATAACCAAAGAACCCTATGAAGCATCAGTTTTTATCAAGTATTACCCTGAGGTCACCAGGTGTGTGTCCTGTAATACGTGCACAAAGGCGTGCCCGCAAGACTTGGAGGTCATGGACTACGTACAAGACGCCATACGCGGTGATTTCAATGCATTAGCCGATATTTCTTTTGACTGCATACAGTGCGGACTGTGCGCGATGCGGTGTCCAGCCGAGATCGTGCAGTATCATGTCGCTCAACTAGGCCGAAGAATGTTTGGTCGCTATGGGCAAGGGGTTCCGGATCACCTGAGAAAAAGAGTCAAGGAGATAAACGAAGGCAAATTCAATCAGGAAATGGCTAGGATCACAACCTGCGCTATCGATGAGCTACGAAAGATATATACTGAACGCGAAAAAGAGCCAGAATAGGAAAGGAGAGAAGAATGGCAGAACTCACATACATTGAAGGATACCCTGAATACATGAGAAAGGAAATCGAAAAGGTGGCGAAGACCCGTGACAAAAGGCTGGATTACACACCACCAGCCATGACCATGAAGCAAAGAGACGAAGTCCTGAGAGTACACCCAGACTACGCTCCGGGCGGCAAGCGAGAGATATCAGTCGGACCAAACAAGGGTCAAAATGCTCCCAACGAAGTAGCCGATCTGCTGGAGGCTTACCCATTGGTCGAAAAGGGCGAGGTCGATCTCTCTCAGATCGACTACAATCCCGATATTCTGATAATCGGTGGTGGGTTGGCAGGTACGTCTGCCGCATTATGGGCGCATGACAGCGGTGTCGCAAAAGAAAATATTCTGCTCACGAACAAATTGAGGCATGGGGATGCTAATTCAATCATGGCCGAGGGCGGAACGCAGGCCGCGGACCGTGAAGTTGACTCGATCGTGAAACACTACATAGACACCATTGGTGGCGGTCACTTCACCAACAAACCCGATGTCACCAGAGCACTGGTCGAAGACGCGCCGTTGATCATGAAATGGCTATGCGAGCTGGGCGCGATTTTTGACCGGGAGGAAAACGGCGATCTCGCAGAAAAGCTCGCCGGAGGCTTGTCTGTGAAGAGAATGCACTCCTGCCGCGACTACACCGGGCTTGAGGAATTCAGGGTGCTGAGAGACGAATTCAGGACCCGAGGAATCTCATATCTGGAACATTACCCGGCCATTGAATTGCTCACCGAAGGTAATCGAGTTACCGGTGCAATCCTTTGGAACATTGAGACAGGAGACTACAAGATTGTCAAAGCAAAGGCAACGATCATTGCCACTGGTGGTTATGGTCGGCTCCACATAAGAGGATTTCCAACCACTAATCACTACGGCGCTACTTTCGATGGCGTGGTGTTAGCCTATAGGGCGGGTGCAAAACTGCGCGACATCGACGCCGTGCAATATCATCCGACCGGTGCTGCGTATCCAATTCAGATTGTGGGCTACCTGCTCACTGAAAAACTACGCGGCAGCGGTGCTCAACCAGTAAACGCCGATGGTGAAGCATTCGTCTATCCTTTAGAGCCAAGGGATGTTGAGGCCGCGTCCATCATCAGGGAGTGCTATGTCCGCGACAAGGGTATTACGACGCCGACGGGCCTGCGGGGCGTCTGGCTTGATACACCTCTTATTGAAATCAAGAATGGGAAGGGTTACATAGAGAAGGCTTTTCCAGGAATGATCAGAATGTACAAACGCTACGATATCGACATCCGTAAGGATCCAGTACTCGTCTTCCCTACCCTGCATTATCAGAATGGCGGCGTAGAGACCGACCCTTCGGGCAGAACAAACATCGAAGGACTCTGGGTTGCCGGCGAAGTATCGGGCGGTGTCCACGGCAAGAATCGTTTAATGGGAAATTCCACTCTCGACTGCCTGGTATTCGGTAGGAGAGCAGGTATGAGCACTGCAGATTATGTCAAATCGTACAGTGGAGAAATCAGTGTCACAATAGACCACCTAAACCAGTATGTTCAACAGCTTGAAGAAGCTGGCATAAAGCGTACGAGAAGAGCACCGATCATACTACCGGATTATCGAGGCAAGGCAGCACTCGCGAGAATGATTGACGTATTTTGAACATGACCTGCCTTACAACTGAGCACTGAATCCCAGGAAAGCCTATTAGGTATCCCCACAATACTAAAAATGATCCAGCACCTGAGAAGGGAGAAGGATGAAAGCAGATAAGAACGGAGTGCTGAGCGGCTCCCATGTTCTCAGTGGCAACCAGGCATGCGCTGAGGGTGCTTTGGCCGCTGGATGTCGCTTCTTGGGACTTTACCCGATCGTACCCTCGATCGAAATCTCCGAGAGATTCCTCGAGCGAGCCCCTCAAGTAGGCGCCACCTTCATCCAAATGGAGGATGAGGTTTCTGCGCTTGCCGCCGTCCTTGGCGCATCATGGACCGGCAAGAAATCAATGACCGTGACTTCTGGCCCAGGTCTATCACTCATGATGGAGCATCTTGGACTTGGTGTAATGCTAGAAACGCCATGCGTGATTGCAGATATTCAAGGGGTCGGGCCAGGTTTGGGGCTGCCAACACATCCAGCGCAAGGTGACATGATGCAAGCACGATGGGGTTCACACGGTGACTATGAAATCGTAGCACTGGCGCCAAGTTCGCCACAAGAAATGTTTGACTACACTATCAAGGCCTTTAATTTCTCTGAACGCTATCGTATACCTGTTGCAATAATGTCAGACGCCCATGTTGCTCGACTCAAGGAAACTGTGTTGATTCCCCCGGCCGACCAAATTAATGTTGAACCACGCCGATATTATGAGGGAGCAAAAGATAGCTACTTGCCCTTTAAGCGTGATAAAGACTTTGTGCCTCGCATGGTTGACATCGGGCAGGGCTACCGATTCCATGTTACGGGACTAACCCATGACGACCGCGGTTATCCAATTATGTTCGAGGAATGTCAGGAGTACAATGTTCATCCCTTGGTATGGAAGATACGCCAAGCGGCCGACAAAATCGTGGAGGTACAAGAGACGGATACAGATGAGGCAGATGTTGTCGTGGTCTCTTACGGCGCTACCTCCCGGGCGGCGCTCAAAGCAATAAAGCAAGCCCGTGACTCCGGAATCAAGGTGGGAAGCCTTAAACTGGTTACCGTATGGCCATTTCCTGAAAAGAGAGTGGCCGAACTTGCCAAGAGAGCAAGGGCTTTTGTGGTACCGGAAATGAATTGTGGTCAGGTCGTTCTCGAAGTGGAAAGGAATACTTACGGAGAAGCAAATGTATTCTTCGTACCCCATGGCGACAACGGAGTTGAACATACCGAAGATATCCTTTCGGCAATCAAACAGGCCTCTCAGACTAACGTAGCAAAAAGCGGAATCATTGAATTAGCATAAGGGAGAGATGATGGAAGCGTTAAGAACCGACAGCAAACAAGAAATCCATCCGATGGAGAATTTACTCCGCATGGACAGAATGCCACATATCTGGTGCCCAACCTGCGGGATTGGTATCGCGGTCACTGCCTTCACGGCGGCACTTGAAAAGGCAAAGATCGATCCCAACACCGTGAGCATTGTCTCGGGCATCGGTTGTACGGGTCGAGTTGCCGGTTATGTGAAACTAGACTCATTCCATACGACGCATGGTCGGCCAATTGCCTTTGCAACTGGGATAAAAGTTGCCAGTCCGAAAACAAAAGTTGTTGTCTTTTCTGGCGATGGCGACCTGATCGCAATCGGCGGAAATCATTTCATACATGCTGCCCGGAGAAACATCGACATGCTTGTGGTATGTGTTAACAACTTCATCTATGCGATGACCGGAGGCCAAGTAGCCCCAACAACGCCATTAGCTGCTTACGCCACGACATCTCCTTACGGATGTGTCGAACCGCCTTTTAATATTCCATATCTCGCCGATTCATCCGGCGCGGTGTACGTAGCACGATGGACAACACTTCACGTGCGCCGGCTGACCAATTCCTTGACTGAAGCGCTACAAAAGAAAGGATTTGCCGTAGTCGAAGCAATTTCTCCATGTGGTATGTATTATTCGAGAATTAACCGGCTCGGTGATGGACTCGATATGATGCGATTCTATCACGACAATGTTGAAATAAGACACGGTGAAGATACGAAGAATTTAGATATTGGGTTTCAAACAAAAATCATTTGTGGTAAATTCGTTGATCGAGAAAGACCCTCCTACATGGAAAGATACAATCAATGGCTTTCGGATGTGAAAACCGCAGGAAGGCGTTCGGGTGGGCAACGTGGGAGCAGGAAGTGAAGGCTAATCCAAAGGATGTGCTCACTGGTATCTACTACATAGATGGCGACGTGGCTTCGGGCTACGGGGCCCTGGCCGCTGGATGCAAATTTGTTGCGGGCTATCCGATTACCCCATCAACCGAGGCGTTCGAAGCAGTGTGTCGTAGGGGGCCGCAGGTCGGAGCTGTGTTTATTCAAATGGAAGATGAACTGGGCTCCATATCCGCAATAGTTGGTGCGGCCTGGTCAGGAGTCAAGACCATGACCATTACTTCTGGCCCGGGTTACTCTCTTATGCAAGAGTGTATTGGCTTCGGCGCGATGTTGGAAACACCGTTTGTCCTACTCAACATTCAACGCGGCGGACCTTCCACCGGTGTTCCTACTAAGACCGGGCAGGCAGACATAATGCAATCGAGGTGGGGCTCTCACGGAGATTATGAACTCATCGCCCTCGCACCAGATTCGCCCCAAGAAATGTTTGATTACACTATCAAGGCATTTAATCTCGCGGAAAAGTATCGTTGCCCGGTCATGATAATGTCTGATGAATGTGTCGGCCATATGACTGAAAAAGTAGTGATACCCGAAGCCGACGGGATTGAGGTCGAACCCAGGAGGCTATATACTGGTCCGGCAGAAGACTACTTGCCGTTTAAGCCGGAACCTGACCTGGTACCAAAAATGGCAAAAGCCGGCGATGGACTCAGACTTTATATCACAGGCCTGGTGCATGACGAAAGAGGCTATCCGGTCGAGGATTCAGCGTACAAATCTAAGTATGTTAGAAGGCTGGTCGACAAGATTCGACTCAACAGAAACAATATCATCGAGTTGAGAGAAGAAGGGACTGATGACGCAGATGTCATCGTCGTCTCATACGGGATATCATCAAGGGTAGCGGTAAAGGGAGTCGAGATAGCAAGGGAAAAAGGCATCAAGGTCGGGACGCTACGACTCGTTACGGTATGGCCCTTTCCTGATGATAGAATGAGTGAACTCGCGAAGAAAGCAAGAGCGTTTGTGGTTCCTGAAATAAATTACGGACAGGTCGTTTATGACGTTGCTCGGTGTGCTCACGGCGACGCGAATGTCGTACTCGTTCCTCATGGTGGTGCCGGCGTTCACAATCCAAATGACATCGCCGATGCAATCGAGATGGCTGTCAGAGAAGAGAAAAAAATCGAAGGTCTCGTTGAATTCAAGACTCGGTTGCAGAAATCAGTCTTTGAGGGAGGTTTCAAATTAAAGGAATGAATTCAATTATCAGCGCACTCAACAAAGGAATAGAAGCGGCTGGTGTCGATCGCAAAAGAATCAGTATTACATCAGACATTCCATTTGAGCCAGAAGCTGTTAGGTCCTTAGGGGTCGATTATTTCCAGACCCCGCGCGGACGCGCCATTGCTTTTGGCACAGGGCTGAAATTAGGTAATCCAAGTCTCAAGGTAATTCCAGTCGTGGGTGATCTGATGACACTCGGTGGAAACCACTTTGTGCATGGAGGAAGAAGGAACATGGAGCTCCTTGTCATATGCGTCAATAATTTTGTTTACAAGAAGATCGCAGGCATACCCGCACCCTCCACGCAAGCGACTTTTTCACCTTATTCAACATTCGAAGAACCGTTCAATTTTCCACATCTTGGCAACTCCTGTGGGGCGGTCTACACTGCTCGATGGACAGCCTTACACACCAAAGAACTTGCCGCTTCTGTTAGCGAGGCACTGCACAAACGAGGCCTCTCTATGATCGAAGTCCTTGCGCCGGGGCCTAATTATTACCGGCGTATCGATGTCGTTGAGTCGGAACTCCTGCAGTTCTACTTTGAAAACTCAGTTGTGAAAAACAACGAAGACCCAAGGAATGCTGCCATCACTGGAGATGATAAAATCATTGTCGGTAAATTTACAGACAAGGAAAGACCAACATTCATTGATTCATACAATGTTCAGCACACTAAAATACTTGGTGACAAGTTTACTCCTCATGGTCCTGCTTCGGAGAAGCAGAAGGTATCAGGAGGCAAGAATGGCTGAAATCAGATTTGCAGGTTATGGAGGTCAGGGCATCATCAGGTCCGGAATTATTGCAGGAAGGGCAGCTTCAATCTATGACAACAAGCACGCAACAATGAGCCAATCATTTGGGCCCGAAGCACGCGGTGGTGCATGTAGCTCACAATTGGTCGTTTCCGAGAGCAAAGTGTTATATCCGTATATTACGGAATCCGACATTCTGGTTGCCATGTCACAAGCCGGCTATGATAAGTTTGAGCCGGAAATGAGTGAGCAGGGAAGGTTACTGTACGATGAAGATCTTGTGAAGCCCAAGCAGTCGCGCGGACACATTGCGGCGCATGCCATACCGGCAACGCGGTTTGCTGAAGAATTGGGCCATAAAATCGTTGCCAATGTGGTCATGCTTGGATTCTTCACCGCGATCACAGGGGTCGTCAGTTATGATGCAATGAAAAAGGCTTTGCCAGAATCGGTTCCCGAAAAAGCCCTGGAATTGAACCTGAAGGCATTCGATCGCGGCTACAATTATGGACTCGAGGCCGTGAAAAGGCAAGGCGATTCGCAAAAGAATTAACATGAACAAGGAACAGAAGGATACTATGCCAAAAGGAGCACTCGTCATAGGTGGAGGTGTAGCTGGGGTTCAGTCCGCGTTGGATTTGGCCAATGCCGGGTTCAAGGTCTTCCTTGTCGAACGTGGCCCATGCCTGGGCGGTCGGACATCCCAGATTCACAAAATCTTCACCTCGATGGATTGCACTAGCTGAATCCTCGGTCCTAAGCTGATGGATGTCGGTCGGCATCCTAACATCGAAATCCTCGCCAATAGCGAAGTGATTAGCGTCGAGGGAGAAGCACCTGATTTTCGAGTGAAGGTTAAGCGCAAGTCCACATTTGTCGACTGGGACAAATGTACTGGATGCGGCGAATGTCCAACGGTGTGCCCGGTGCAAGTCAATGATGAGTTTCAATTAGACCTTTCAAAACGAAGAGCAATATATCGTCAGTATCCCCAGGCAGTTCCTAACAAATTCCTTATTGACAAAAAGGGCGCGGCGCCCTGCCGATATGCCTGTCCCGCAGGAGTCAATGCTCAGGGGTATATCGCGCTCATTTCACAGGGCAAATACGAAGAAGCTCTGGAGCTCGAACGCAGGGATAATCCATTCCCGGCTGTCTGCGGGCGTGTATGCACCCATCCCTGCGAATCGGACTGTAAGCGCAAAGACGTGGATGAACCGCTGGCCATTGCTCAGCTCAAGCGCTTCATATCTGATCAGGAACCCGAGCTCCCACAGCCGAGTCCCGAATTGAACAAAGAGAAGGTCGCCGTCGTTGGCGCCGGACCAGCAGGATTGTCTGTCGCATATTTTCTTGCCAAGAGAGGATACTGTTCAACGGTTTTCGAGGCTACGGATCATCCCGGGGGACTACTGTACTGGGCAATACCGCGATTCAGATTACCAGAAAAGGCACTACAGCGTGACTTGGATTACATAAAGAGCTGGGGTGTCGAGATCAAGACGGGCACTGTCTTGGGCAAGGACTTTGGCATCAAAGATCTCTTCGCAAAGGATTACAAGGCAATCTTTCTCGGGTTAGGCGCGGCCAAGGAAAAAGCCATGGGCATCAATGGTGAGGATTTGAAGGGTGTAGTACTATGTGTCGAGTTTCTCCAGAATGTCGTCCGTGAATCGAGTATCCCGGTAGGTAAACGGGTGGCCGTGGTCGGCGGCGGGAATTCAGCAATCGATGCGGTTCGCACCGCATTGCGTCTCGGCGCCGAAGAGGCGTTTGTCGTGTATCGCCGCTCGCGCAAAGAAATGCCCGCGAACGAAGAGGAGATCGTCGAGGCAGAGAAAGAGGGGATAAAAATTCATTATTTGACCAATCCGACACAGATACTCGGCAAAGACGGTAAGGTCACAGGAATGGAGTGTATAAAGATGAAGCTCGGCGAGCCTGACTCTTCGGGCCGAAGGCGACCAATACCCATCGAGGGCTCTGAATTCACCATCGATTTGGACATGGTAATAATGGCAATTGGCCAGGCGGCCGATGTCTCGTTTCTAACGAAAGAAGAAAGCTTCGAGTTGACGAGGTGGGGGACCTTCGCCGTGGACCCTGATACACTGCAGACAAACATACCCGGTATTTTTGCCGGTGGCGATGCGGTTACTGGACCAGCAACAATAATCGAGGCGATTGCCGCCGGAAAAGAAGCTGCGGAATCGATCGACCGATTCATCAGGGGTGTGGACTTGAAAAAGAACAGGAAAAAACGGGATGCTCGGGTCAAGGATGAAGATATCGAGATTCCGGAGGACACAGGGACTGAGAAAAGAACCGAGATGCCTTTACTCGATGTGGAGAAAGCAAAAAAGGGTTTCGAAGAAGTCGCCCAAGGCTTTTCCGAAGACCAGGCCAAACGCGAAGCAGCCCGATGTCTCAGCTGCGCCGGTTGTGCAGAGTGCCTCGAATGCGTTAAGGCCTGTGAACCAAATGCCATCGTTCACGACATGGTGGATGAATTCGTTGACTTGGATGTGGGTTCGATCGTCGTTACGACGGGTGTCGACTATCTTAATCCCAGGGAAGCAAGTGAGTACGGATACCGGCGCTTCAAAAACATCTATACATCTTTTGAGATCGAGAGAATCATGAGCGAAGATGGCCCGAGCAGTGGAGAACTTCCTCTGGGCAAAGAACTGGAAGGACCGCTGCGTTTTGCATTCATCCAGTGTGTCGGCTCGCGCAATATGCGTCGTGACATCAACTATTGCAGTCGCATCTGTTGTATGAACACAATCAAGGATAGCCTGGTCCTGAAAGAGCACTATCCTGATGCGAACATAGTAGTATTCTACATAGATATCAGAGCTTTTGGAAAAGGGTTTGAAGAATTCTATAATCGGTCACTCGAAAAGGGTGTGAGATATGTTAGGGGTAAACCATCAAAGGTCATCGAGGATGATCAGGGAAATTTAGTCATCCATTATGAAGATGAGCAGGGACGCTCTAGCGAAATGACATTTGATGCGGTATGCCTTTCTTCGGCGCTGATTCCCTCAAAAGGGTGCAAGGAATTAGCCGAATTGCTCGGCGTTGAAACTGACGATGATGGTTTTTTCAAGAACGTCGAGCCAGCAATCAGACCGCTCGAGTCAACGAAAAACGGTATTATGGTATGCGGTTGTGCCACAGGCCCTAAGGACATTACCGATTCGATCGCCGAGGCAAGCGGTGCCGCGGCGAAGGCAGCATGTTTTCTAGAGGGCCACGAACTTCCGATCGAGGAAAAAGAAATCGAACAGGTTGATGTTTCCGGCCCGCCGCGCGTCGGTGTCTTTGTTTGCCATTGCGGACCGAATATTTCAAGGGTTGTTGATATCAAAGACGTCGTCGAATATGCCAAGACATTGCCGGATGTGGTATTCACTGAGGAACATACTTTTGCCTGTTCTGAAACATCACAACATCAGATTCAAGAACGGATAGCCGAACATAAACTGAACCGAGTCGTTGTCGCCGCCTGTACGCCTAAGACACATGAGATGAGCTTTCAGGATTCATTGACTGCAGTTGGTCTCAACCCGTACCTTTTTGATATTGCGAACATCAGAAACCAATGCTCCTGGGTACACCAGCGAGAACCAGAAAAGGCAACCGAGAAGGCAAAAGAATTGGTAAGAATGTCGGTGGCGCGCGTCCGAAAGCTCGGTCCCCTCTTCATGAAAGAGCTCCCGGTTAACCGAGATGTTGCTATCATTGGCGCTGGCATCACTGGCCTGCGCTGTGGAATTGATTTAATGCTTCGCGGTTTTAATGTCAAGATCATCGAAAAGAAGGAAGTATCAGGTGGTCTTGTGCGTAATCTTTCCAGTATTTATCCAAGTTTCAAAAAAGGGAAAGAGATCATAGAGAAACTGATCAGTGAATTCAATAGTGCGGGTGGTGAACTCCTGACGTCAGCCGAGCTTATCGATGTTACTGGTTATGTCGGCAATTTCCAGGTCAAGGTGAAGATCAAAGCACAAGAACGTGAATTCACGGTGGGCGCTATTGTACTCGCCACCGGATCAGAGCTGTATGACCCAGGCGAGCGCTTTGGCTACGGTCGATTCCCGAATGTCATAACCAATATGGAGTTAGAGCAAGAAATACTAGCGGGCGATATTGAACACGTGAAATCCGTTGTTTTTTTCCAATGTATCGGCTCAAGGGGTGACGACGGCAACCCTGGTTGTTCTCGCTATTGCTGCCAAGCAGCGATAAAGGAAGCGATTCACTTAAGAGAAAAAGGGATCGATGTCGCGATTCTCAACCGCGGCGTCAGGGTTTATTCCAAAGGCGCCGAGCGGATGTACCGAAAGGCACGAGAACTGGGCGTTCTCTTCTTACCGTACGAGGGAGAGCCAGAAATCACGAGCACGGATAAGGTCAAAGCCGTTACAATTCCCTCGTCCGACATTGACGCGAACATCACCATCCCGGTTGATCTCGTTGTGCTCTCTGTGGGTATGGTACCGGCTGCCGATTCAGCCCGCCTCTCGGAGTTGTTCAAGGTACCACGTGGTCCAGACAAATTCTTCTTGGAGCGTCACTCGAAATTCGGTCCGGTGGAGACAACGGTTGAGGGTGTCTTCTTGTGTGGTTGTTGTCAGTTCCCGCAGGACATCGGGGATTCGATCTCTCAAGCATCAGCCGTGGCTTCCAAGGTTGCAGCACTGCTCAGCCGGGATAAGATTACCCTGGCGCCGATAACCTCGACGGTTATCGAAGAGTATTGTCGAGGATGTGGCAGGTGCGCTGAGGTGTGCGAATTCCGTGCAATAGAATTGGTCGAGAAGGAAAAGGGTGTTTTCGTTGCGCAAGTTAACGAAGCACTGTGCAAAGGGTGTGGAACCTGCGTCGCGGCATGTCCTACCGGTGCGATCGACCTGAAACACTTCAGGAGTGAACAGATCGAGGCTCAGTTGGAGGCGCTTTTTGGTGCATAGCACAGTAGTCGGATTGTCTTATAGTCCGATAGTCCGATTGTTCTATAGTCGGATGGTCGGATTACCCTATAGTCCTATAGTCGAATGGCCCTATAGTCTCATGGTCAGAAACGAAGACACGGAGACGATACGACCATGAGACCATCAGACAATAAGACTACGCAGTTCGAACCGAAAATCGTCGCCTTTTGCTGCAACTGGTGCTCTTACCCAGCCGCCGACGGTGCCGGCGTCGCAAGGCTTCAATATCCGACCAACATCAGAATCGTAAGGGTGATGTGCGGGGGTCGCGTTACGCCAGCCTTTGTGCTAAAGGCGTTCGAGCTAGGTGCCGATGGGGTCTTGGTTGCTACCTGCCATTTTGAAGATTGCCACTACATGTTCGGGGCTCGAAAGGCTGCTGACGTGCACAAGATAACCGAGAAACTCACCGAAATGCTAGGCATTGAGAAAGAACGCCTCAAGCTCGACTGGATCTCCTCTGCGGAGGCCTCAAAATTCGCGAGGGTTGCTCAGGAATTCACCGATACGATCAGGAAGCTCGGACCGTCGCAGATTAGAAAGAAAACCTTAGATAACTTGAAAGCGGAAAAGACACATGATTAGCAACATATCAGCGGCCATCAAGGCATCCAGAGCCTATCTCTGCATGGAGTGCGGCAAGTGCACTGGTTCGTGCCCGGTTTCACGCTTCAATCACGGGTATTCACCGCGGGTACTCGTCAACAAGGCAATACGTAGTGACGACCTCGATCTATTAAAAGACAAAAATATCTGGGCATGTTTAACCTGTAAGCTCTGTGATGAGCGGTGCCCGGCTGGGATCGAGTATATCGATTTGACTCTAGCAACACGCCTTGAAGCCCAGAAAATCGGCGAGGAAGCCATGTGCTCACACGGCGGTGCTGCACAAACCCTGATGCGTATAATGACTTCCCCGGACCTGGAGCAAAAACGCATGGCCTGGATCGACGATGAGCTGAAGACTGCTGAGTCTGGTGATGTCCTCTACTTCGTGGGTTGTCTGCCGTATTTTGACACCCTATTCAGCGACATAGAAGTCAACACCCTGAAGGCCGCAAAGGCGAGCATCAAGATTCTGAACCACTTAGGTATAACACCAGTGGTTTTGCCTCAAGAGCGTTGCTGCGGACATGACCTTCTCTGGGGCGGTGATTTTGAGAATTTCAAGAAATTGGCCGAACATAATATTAACGAGATCAAGCAGTCTGGTGTAAAGAAAATAATCTTTTCTTGCCCTGAGGGATATAGAACATTTAAGGTCGATTATCCAAAATACTTTGGTTTCAATATTGAGGTAGCACATATTACCGAAATAATAAGCGATGCGATATCTAATGAACAAATAAGGCTCAAGAATTTTAACAAAGTCGTGACCTTCCAGGATCCCTGCCGGCTGGGCCGGCACTTGGGAATATACGATGAACCCAGAAACGCTATCGCCGCGGTACCGGATATAAAATTCAATGAAATGACGAGAAATAAGAATCGTGCAATATGCTGCGGAGTGAGCGCATGGATGAACTGTTCGACCTACTCAAAAAGCATCCAACTCGCGCGTCTGAAAGAAGCGAAAGAAACCGAGGCGGATCTGTTTGTTCTTTCCTGCCCCAAATGCGAAATCCACTTCAATTGCGCGATGAAAGACGAAAGAGCGGGCAAAGAATCTAAGATTGAAACGGTCCAGCTCGTTACGTTCATCGCCGATCTTATAGAGGAAACAGACAAATGATTACAAACCGCAAAATCCAAACTTCAAATTCCAAATCACAAATAAATCCCAATATCCAAATTTCAAGTTTTGGTAGATTGGAATTTATGAATTTGTTTGAAGTTTGGTGCTTGTTATTTGGTATTTATCTCAGAGAGATTTATGGCTAAGGACAAAATCGTAGTAAATTACCGGTTCAGGGACAAACTCAATAAAGTCCAGGGCGGAAAACATCATAACTACTGCTATCAATGTAGTGCATGTGTAGCAATATGCCCGGCGGCTCGCTTTACTGACGAATTCAACCCTCGAGTCATCCTCTTGAAAGCACTGTTAGGTGCCGAAGAGGAATTGCTCGGTAAGGATTCGCCTATCTGGCTCTGCACAAACTGCTATTCGTGCTATGAGCGATGTCCACAGGATGTACGGCCCATAGAAGTCATCATCGCGCTAAAGAATATGGCCGTGGAAAAAGGAACCGCACCTGAGAATCTGGCAAAACTCTCACAGAACATCGCACAAACAGGATTGAGTGTTACGGTTACTTCAACGGTTCACAGAAGACGACAAGAACTGGGTCTTCCTGAGTTGAGAACGGTACCCATTGAGGAACTCAAGGAAATCTTAGCTGACCAGGAAGAACCACCAAAGGACAACAAAGATAATGACGAGCGACAATGAGACTATGAGGCAAGGAGACCATACGACGATGAGACCATGCGACTATCAGACCATAAGACTATTCGACAATAGGATGAATCGACCATGAAGATCATTCCGTTCTGGGGTTGTATGATGCCCCTGAAATATCCGCAAATGGAACTAGCAATCAGAAAGACAATGCCTAATCTCGGTGTTGAACTGGTGGATGTCGACGGATTCACATGTTGTCCCGATCCTATTTATTTCAAGGCACGCGACAAAATCAAGTGGCTGACCATCGCGGCTAGAAATCTTGCCGTGGCCGAGGAAACTGGTCTCGACGTGGTCACCATGTGCTCGGGCTGTATCTCAACTCTGCGCGAGACACAATACACTCTCGAAGAAGATCCAGCACTCAAAGACGAAGTTAACAAACGCCTGAAGAGAGTGAATAAAGAATACAAGGGAAAAGTAAAAGTCAGTCATGCAGTAGTTCTCATTAGAGACGAGTTAGGTCTGGATGTTGTGAAAAAATCAGTAAAACAACCACTCGAAGAAATAAAAGTCGCGATCCATTATGGCTGTCATATATTGAAACCGAGCCAGATAATGCATGTCGACGATGCAGACTACCCGAGTATTCTGGATGATTTCATAACGGCAATGGGTGCGATTCCTGTAGAGCACAAGGAGAAGCTTTTGTGCTGCGGAAAAGGATGCATGGATGAAGATCTACCATTAGATATGACTGAATCGATATTCGCATCGATTGAAGCAAGTAGTGCAGATTGTATGGGATTGATCTGCCCAACATGTTTTTCTTCCTTTGATTTGGGGCAGATAATGATTTCTCGCAAGAGAGGAAAGACATATAATATACCTGTTATTTATTTGTTTCAGCTTCTCGGTCTTGCCCAAGGCATGGAGCCGGAAGAAGTAGGACTCCACACCCATCGGATAAAGGCAGACAAGATTATAGAGAAAATGAAGGATAAAGCAAAAGTATGAACTCTACATCAGAAAAATTCGAATTTCGAGATTTGAATTTCGAATTTGCACAAAAAAGAAAATACGCTAGACACAGTTTTGAACATTCGGATTTCGGATTTGGAGATTGTTTAGCATTTAGAATTTCGAATTTAGAGTTTACCCAGAAAGGGGGTGATTAAAATGCCGCAGGACGATCTCAAGATCGGGGTTTTCATATGCGAGTGCGGTACCAACATCGCTGGTTCAGTTGATGTTGATAAATTGGTCGAAGACGCAAAAAATTTCGGCAATGTTGTTTACACCGCAAAGAATCGCTATATGTGCTCAGAACCCGGTCAGGCAGAAATCAAAAATGCGATTAAGGAACAGAAGCTAGATAGGGTCATTATAGCAGCTTGTTCACCGCGTATGCACGAACCAACGTTCAGAGAATGCGTTTCTTCGGTTGGCATGAATCCATATTTAGTCGATATGGCCAACATCCGAGAGCAATGTTCGTGGGTACACATGGGAATGCGTGAAGCAGCAACTCAGAAAGCAAAAGACATTACGAAGGCATATGTTGCGCGGGCACGGTATCTTGCCGCACAGGACGAAACGGAAATACTGGTAGAAAAAGCAACTTTGATAATCGGCGGTGGCATAGCCGGCATGCAGTCAGCACTCGATTTGGCCGACGCTGGGTATCAAGTATACTTGGTTGAGAAGGAACCCGCACTCGGCGGAATCATGGCGCAACTGGCAAAGACATTCCCGACAATGGACTGCGCGATATGAATACTCGGTCCGAAGATGATGGATGTCGGTCGACATCCCAACATAAAACTCTTAACATACAGCAAGGTAGAGTCGATACACGGTTACGTCGGCAACTTTCAAGTTAAGGTACTGAAGAAGGCACGGTACGTAAACGAAAACGAATGTACTGCATGCGGAGATTGCGCTGAAGTATGCCCTGTAGTTGTCCCTGATGAGTATCAGCAGGGTCTTTCGTCACGAAAGGCTATTTACATTCCATTCCCTCAAGCCGTACCTTCAGCATCTCTGATCGATATGGAAAGCTGTCTCGGCACAAATCCAATTGCCTGCGGCAAGTGCGCCGAGAAATGCGATAAGAAGTGTATTGATTACGACGCAAAGGACGAGACAATCGAGTTCAAAGTCGGCACCGTCATTGTGGCAACGGGAATGGACGTATTCGATCCTACGATTCTAGAAGAGTACGGATACACTAAATACGAGAACGTCGTTACGAGCATGGAATTTGAGCGACTATTGTCGGCCGGAGGACCATCTGATGGACACTTCATCCGGCCAACTGATAGACAAAGACCAAAGACAGTCGGTTTTGTCCAATGTGTTGGTTCCCGCTGCGAGAAAATCGGCAAACCCTATTGCAGCAACATCTGCTGCATGAATACAATCAAAGACACGCTACTTCTGAAGGATCATTACCCTGATATACAGGCAAAAGTATTCTATATCGATATCAGGGCTTTCGGTAAGGGTTTTGAGGACTTGTTCAATCGAAGCAAAGAGGCAGGCGTACAGTACATAAGGGGCATTCCCGGCGAGATAACCGAGGACCCCAAGACTCGTAACTTGAGGGTCATGGTTGAGGATACTACCTCAAACAAAATCGAAGATCATGAATTTGACATGATGGTGCTCTCAATCGGCGTGACTCCTAGATTAGACATGCCCGAGGTTCAGAAACTACTGACCCTCTCAAAAACGCCTGACGGTTTCTTCATGGAAGCGCACCCTAAATTGAAACCGGTTGATGCACCTTCAATGGGCATATACTTTGCTGGCTGTGCCGAAGCACCGAAGGACGTCAAAGACTCGGTGACCCAAGCTAGTGCCGCAGCAGCGAGGGCGGAGACCTTGTTATCTGCTGGTAAGGTAAAACTCGAGGCGATCACGTCGACCCTGAACACGGATTTATGCCACTACTGTGCTTCATGTGCGAGGGTATGCCCATATGGAGCATTCACTGTAGACCCGAAGAAGAAGACGATTAGCTATGTTGAGGCTCTTTGTAAGGGATGTGGTACGTGCGCTGCTGAATGTCGCTTTGGTGCACTAACGATGAAGCATTTCACGGACGAGCAAATCATTACCCAGATCGATGCACATCTCGAGGAGAACCCTCACGATAAGGTCATTGTATTTGCCTGTAACTGGTGCTCTTATGCTGGCGCCGACACGTGCGGCGGTGCCCGCTTACAATATCCCCCCAATCAACGGTTGATCAGAACCATGTGTAGCGGCAGAGTCGATGAAAAATTCGTTCTCCATGCATTCAAGAAAGGTGCTCCGATGGTCGTCGTATCCGGATGCCATTATGTTGACTGCCACTATATTGATGCCAATCGCTGGACTCAGAAGCGAGTCGAGAAGTTGTGGGACAAATTGGAAAAATGGGGCATCAGACCCGAAAGGTTGCTACTCGAGTGGATAAGTGCGGCTGAGGGACAGCGATTCCAGAAAACCATGCAAGATATTGAAGAACTGAGGAAGAAAGTGACCAAAGATGAAATCGAACATACGGTAAAGGTTATTACCGAGGAAGAGGAGAAGCGGAAGAAGAAATAGTCGGATGGTCTTGTCATTAGATATAAGTGGAGGTCGAATGAAGGTGAAAAGATTTGAGGACTTGAAGTGCTGGCAAGAAGCGCGGGCGTTAAGGAAAATGGTTAGTAGAATAACACGTGGGCCAGATATCAAACGGGACATCGTCTTCTACAATCAAATACGAAACGCTGCACTTTCTGTGATGTCAAATATCGCAGAGGGGTTCGAGTCGAGTACCGACAAAGAATCTATCAACTTTCTCAATTATGCACGAAGGTCTTGCGGCGAAGTCAGAAATCATCTTTATGCGGCTCTAGATGATGACTACCTATCAGCAGAAAAATTCGACGAACTATACGAACAGGCGTGTTTAACGGGTCGGCTGATTTCAGCTTTCATCTCTTATCTCAGCAGATCTGTAAAATCAGGTAAATCCCGACAATAAGACTATGCGCCGGTCCGACCGTAGAACTATAAGACCACAAGCGAATGCAACTATACGACTATCAGACCATAAGACTATAAGACCAATACCCGGAGGCGTTCATGGCCGAGACTGAAGAAAAAGACTTCAAATGCCTAAGATGTGGTGCGGAATTTAAATTGCCCTACACCAAGGGAGTGATGCAGGAAAGAACCTGTCCCAAGTGTGGTTCCAACAGTGTCCGGCTTGATAGAAAGAGAGAAAAGGAAAAAGCAGGCGGCACGGATAAGACCACTTGATTATTGCACTGTCAGATTAGCAGACAAGCTTACCTACGTATCATCTTTGACACAAAATTCTTGGCAGACCCAACTGCATTATCAGTCCTGGTGGTATACTCATAAAGTACTTGACTCAGAACCATTGTACGGGTAGGCTTAGCCGATGCGCGACCGTAGAGCCCTTAGGAACATCCTCAAACGGGACCCCCGTTATGCAGTAGAAGCTTATATATTCGTTCTCGAAGCACTGCACCATACGCGCGGCAAGATAAAAGCCAAAGGCCACGTCACTGGCCAGCAGTTGCTTGAAGGCATCAAAGACCTTGCCCTGAATCGCTATGGAGCCATGGCCAAAATAGTCTTCGAACACTGGGGTATTGAGAAAACAATAGATTTCGGTAACATTGTCCTTAACATGGTAAATGGAAAAATACTCAGCAAAACACCGGAAGATAAACTCGAAGATTTTAAGGATGTCTATGACTTCGATGAGGTGTTCGTAAAGGGATATCAACCGAAACTAGTAACAAAAAGAGACAAACTACGACGCAAAAAATAAATTACTCAAAATTTACACTACATAGTACAGTTAGCTGAAATTAATCCTTGACAAATTTAAAATATTGAATAAAATTTACAAAATCCGAAAAGGAGGAATGATGAAGAAGTTCATGGCACTTATGCTGTTGGTAATTATGTTCATGGCATGTGACTACGCAAAAGAATCATTAGAATATAAGCCAGATATTGAAGTAGTGTTCATGAATCCAATAGGCTGGTATACAAGTCCCTTTGATACAGCAGTGGTTGCGGTGATTGAGGAAATAAAATTCGTCGCCACGAACTCTGTAGATTGCTATCTGCGTGAAGTCACCTGGGAATATGTGGACGCAAATTACGATACGTTCTACGTAGGCGCACCTCTCGCACTATTCGCAAAGATCGAAGGACGAGTTAACCCTGAAGAAGTGGACACGACGACCATCGAGAATCTAGCTCTGCCCCTGCAACCCGCACGAGACCATCTTGGAGGAGACAACGCGGCGGCGCGGGCATATCTACATTTCGTGGCGGAGAGTGAATACGACCCAGAGCAGACTGACACCTGTACCGCATGGTTTGGCATATACCTGCTTGATTAGCTATTGAGTTAAGTCGGGTATCGAGAATTGACAAGGGGCCTAGAAAGGCCCCTTTTTTGTTTTCATCTTACTCGAAAAACTGACCTCACCGCTTGTTCAAATATATCAAGCCCCGTATGCAACTCCTGTTCATTGATCACCAGTGGTGGAATGAACCGCACGGCCGATTCACCGGCGCCCAATAGCAGCAAACCTCTTTTAAAAGACTCGAAGACAACGGCGTTACGTCGGTCTTTGACCGGCTCTTTGGAAATGGCATCACCCACAAATTCGACACCGATCATCAGACCCTTGCCGCGGACATCACCGACGAATTCATACTGCTTCTTCAACTCGGAGAGCCGCTCGAGCGCTACTTCACCGAGGCGAGCAGCATTTTCTACCAGACCATTCTCCAGGAGTTCGATCGTCTTGAGCGCAGCAGCACAGCTCACCGGATTGCCGGCGAATGTCGAGGCGTGCGACCCGGGTTCCCAATCCATAATCCCCGCCCTCGACACACAGGCACCCAGTGGTAATCCTGAAGCAATACCTTTTGCTATACTGTAGATATCAGCCTTGGTGTTGAAGTGTTCAATAGCAAACATTTTCCCGGTCCTACCCATACCCGACTGGACCTCATCATCGACCAGTAGGATGTCATACTTGTCGCACAATGCCCGCAATGCGGGAATGAATCCTGGTGGTGGGACTATATAACCACCCTCGCCTTGTATAGGTTCGACAAATACTGCGGCTACCTCTTCGGGAGGCACAACCTTTTTGAGCAACACATCATCTATGTACTTAACACATGCTACACCGCAAGCCGGGTACTGCAGATGGAATGGACAGCGATAGCAATATGCATAAGAGACATGGGTTACTCCGAATAATAGCGGTGCGAAGTGCCTGCGCTGCGACACCTTGGAAGCGGTCAACGACAAGGCGCCGAACGTCCGTCCGTGGAATGCACCCGTGAACGCGATATAACGCGACCTTCTCTTGTGGTACCGCGCCAATTTCATGGCACATTCTACAGATTCTGCACCGGAATTGCAGAAGAACACTTTCTTGTTCTTTGCCCCTGGAACAATCTCGGCGAGCTTTTCTGCCAAGTTAGCTTGATTTGGGTAGTAGAAATCAGTACCTGACATGTGGAGCAGCTTAGCCGACTGCTCCTTTATCGCCTTGACTACTTCCGGGTGACAATGCCCGGTTGATACGACACCAATGCCGGCTGAAAAATCCAGAAAAACATTGCCGTCGACATCAGTGACCCATACTCCTTGACCTCTTTCGATCACTGCCGGATAATAACGCGTGTAAGATGGCGAGACGTACTTGTGGTCTTTATTGAGTATACGTTTTGCCTTCGGACCGGGCAATTCAGTGGCAATATTCGGCATTCTGTTGGTTTTAGTGTTCTTAGTGCGCGCGCGGTTTTTGCTCACTGTACGCTTTGTCTTCATTCTCTTCGGTTTTGTCATCACTTCTGCTCTCATCAGTCCCATGTGTCAATCTGTGCCTTTTGCAATGCACCGGAATAATCGATGTACACGCTCTTGATCTCAGTGAAAATCTCGTACGCAGTCCAGCCGCCCTCGCGATGTCCGTTACCTGTATTCTTCATGCCGCCGAACGGCAAGTGGCACTCCGCGCCGATGGTTGGCGCATTGATATATACGATGCCGGTTTCGGCGCGCTCAATTGCTTTGTGGGCACTGTTCAAGTCATTGGTGTAAATACTCGAAGAAAGGCCATACACCGTACCGTTCAGAATTTCAATCGCTTCATCGAAGTTCTTCGCCTTGATTACCGAGAGCACGGGCCCGAAAATCTCCTCTTGTGCAATTCTCATCGTCGGCAATACGTCTATGAATATCGAAGGTTTGTAAAACCATCCTTTAGCACATTCACCTTCGGTATAGAATTCACCTCCGGTGATTAACTTCGCGCCTTCTTTCTTGCCTATTTCCACGTAAGAATGGATTGATTCGCGCTGTGATTCACTAACCGTCGGCCCTACATCTACGTCCTCATTGAGACCATTCCCGAGCTTCAATTTTTCAGTGCGTGCTTTTAGCATCTCGATGAACTTGTCGTAAATCGGTTCTTCGATTATTAGTCTCGAGGTGGCGGTGCAACGCTGCCCAGTAGTACCGAAGGCTCCCCAGAGTACGCCTTCGAGTGCAAGTTGAAGACTCGCATCCTTGAGCACTACCTGACCATTCTTGCCACCCAACTCAAGGGAGCACCGTTTGAGTGTTTTACCACAAACTTCTCCGATTCTCATACCGATATCTGAAGACCCGGTAAATGATATCCCAGCGATGTCCGAATGTTTCAATAGACCTTCACCAATCTCACCACCGCCGCCGTAAACGACATTCAGAACACCATCGGGCAATCCAGCTTCGTGGAGAATCTGGGCCAGTTCACCAACGCATGCCGGTGTGTAGGTTGCGGGCTTGATGACTGCGGTATTGCCGCTCAACAGACAAGGAAATATCTTCCAGGAGGGAATGGCAATCGGGAAATTCCACGGCGTGATCAAACCCCACACCCCCATTGGATCGCGTCGGGTCATACATGACTTATTTGGTAATTCTGAGGGCAGTGTGTAACCAAAGTACTTTCTGCCTTCGATTGAGGCGTACAAGGCGGTATCAATGCCCTCCTGCATATCGCCTCTCGTTTCCTTAATAACCTTACCCATTTCGCGAGTCATGATCTGCGCCACATGTTCTTTTTTCTCGAGCATGATCTCGGCCGCCTTTCTCATGATCTCGGAGCGCCTAGGCCAGGGCACCTTCCGCCATTTCATAAACGCCTTTTTTGCTGCGGCAATAGCCAGGTTCAAGTCCTCGACGTTTGATTTTGGAAATACCCCCACTACCTCGTCCCAATTTGCCGGGTTTCGGTTCTCGAAGGTACGTCCTGATTTTGAATCCATCAATTTTCCATTAATAAAGTTCTGATACTTCTTCATGAAACCTCCTGTTTCTTTGTCTGTTTTGAGGTTAAATAACCTGAATTCGATAACAAAAGGCAAAAAAATACCCGCTTTTTTTCTATTATAGCTATTTTGGGCGTAAAGTCAACAGTATTGAAGGATGACTACTTTTTCGTTCGATCGGACGATTTTTTCGCGAATATTTGTTTGATGTTCGCCACATCATATCTCGTGAAACCTTGGATCACATATAGGATTGCTACATAGACTATGACACCCGTCAACATCAGTATTATAAGATTCCACTGCAGCAGTAAAACCAAACCGGCAGCCATGAACAGCGAGGCCAGCAAAGGTTTAAACACAAATCCTAGAGCTCTAAAACGAACGAATTTCCTCAATTCTCTCTTCATCAGGACGATACTCGCCAACTCGCTGATGCACAAAGCCGTTGCCGCACCGTAAACGCTAAACCTCAAACCCAACAATACGATCAGGACTGTATTGAGCAGCGCCGTAATGCTAATGACTTTGAAGAAGCGCCTTTCCTGATCAATAGCAACCAATCCATAGCCAAAAACCGTATTAATCGGCACTATAATGAAATACAACAGAAGAATCCTGAACACATTGATCGCCCCATGAAACGCATGGCCGTAAATTAGATTGATTAATCTGGGCGCCAATATCAATCCACCTATGGCCAGCGGAATCGTGAGTGCAAACAAGAACCGGGTCAGCAAGTTGAAATTGCCCTTTAGTTTCTCTGGGTTCTGCACATGTTGTTTTGACAAGATTGGAAAGAATACATAGTAAAAGACCCGCTCGATTATTAACAACATAAAGACAATTTTATAGCCGGCACTGAAAATCCCAACTTCATAGCTGGTTTCAAATATCCCAAGTACGATTGGCGGCAGGCTGATTGTGACTTGATTAAAAATGATTGCCAAGCCGACCGGAATCGCCGCGGTCAGAATCATACGCCATTGCGAGAAAGAGAATCTCAATCTAAGAGAACCGTATCTTTTCAAAAAAATGACGATCAGAAAAAGTGTTGATATTACGTATCCGATGACGAACGAAATCGGTACGACTAAAATGTCTCTAGCACCTTTCAAAAACAACACCAGAAGAGCAAGGTAAACACCAGATTGAAGAATACGCCCGACACCAATGTATTGCATCTCTTCCCTACCCTGAAATACAAACTCCAGAAGGATCGCAAACGGAAACAGGGCAAGCGCATAAACAAGAATGATCTGTCTTGTCGTATTCTCACCGGGGATAAACCGTGTACCAACAAAAAAGATGGTAAATATCACAATCGTCAACATAAGACGCAAGCCAAGTGTCTCTTCAATGAAGCGGCGGTCTTGCGGAGCCTTGGCAACTTCCCGCGCACCGATTACGGTCAAACCGGGATTTGCGAATAACAGCGCATAGCTTATGAATGCCACACCGTAGCTGATCAGGCCGAAACCCTCGACCGCGAGCAAACGCGCAATATACACGGTTGCCGCAAAGCCAATCAACCGTGTGATACCATCACTGATGAACAACGACAGGAAATTCCTTGATATCTTCATCATATATGGAGTCAGTATACCCTAAATGTGATAATAATCAATGATCGCAGTGACGGCCACATAGCCGCGTCGACTATCTAACATCAGCATCCATGCGGCAAAGGTCTTGTATGCTTTATCGTAAGAGATGAATGTTGCCGAGGTGCGTGTTCTTTATACCATGCTCCTCAGCAATGTTTAAAGCCATCTCGGCCTGTTCGCGTGATGTGCACGGCATATCATTAAAGTGAAAATGTGGATAGAAACCAAGAAAAGACCACGGTATATCCTTGTCAATCGAACTGATGAACGATGCCATGTATTCAAGTTCCTGTTTATCAAGGTAGCCCGGTATTAAGAGAGTACTCACAACAAGAATCGGCGGTGTCACCCTCTTTTTCATGCTTTCAGCGACCAACTTGATATTCATCTTAGTATTCCTATTGGAAGTTCCACAAAGGGCTATATTTAGATTCTCGCTAAACGTCTTGAAGTCAATCTTAATGCAACCGTCACTTACCAACGCATAGTCGATCCATCGCTTCATATACTTCGGCGCAACCGAACCATTCGTCTCCCAACATGTCCTGAAATTTCTCTTCCTTTCCTGCAACAGCTCAGCCACTTCCATACTATGTAATGCAAAGGGCGTCGGATCACCGCCAAAATAACATATGCACCCGGTTGAGGCATCAGCTGCCCTCACCAATTCCTCAGTCGAAGCCTTATTTTTCCTGTCACGGTAGTGCCAGTTTTGGCAGAATAGACAATTGAATGTACACGCTTCATAGAAAACCGCGAGGTTTGTCTGCCCATGATCTTTACTTCCCTTGCATACCCAATCCGCAACACAATTCGTCGGCAGCGGATCGTGATACCAATCAACATATGCCCAGTGCTTGTCCGGTCCAACAATGATCCCATCCAAATTCTGCCGTACACCGCAATACCCAAAATCGCCCTCGGCAATCCTACATCGATTAATGCAAAACGAGCACTTGACGCCAAGTTCACTGTCGGGAATTCGTTCGGGCAGCGCATGGGGTTTTCTCGTTAAGGCGTGAATTCTCATGATGTCCGATTGAATTTCCTGAAATTTATCCCGTATGCATTTCGGGCAATATGGCAGGGCTTTAGAGATTTCTGCCTCGCGGTCACACAACTGACATTGCACGAAAAATTATAACGGTACGGAAAACACACGTCAAGCCATAAGGAAAATGCATAGACATGCGTTATGTCAAGCCGAATACGGAGAAACTCACATCATGTAAAGGAAAATGAACACCCAGACGACACCTTGTCTGGCCGTTGACTTTTGCTGAAATTTGGATAGTATTGTTCATCCTTAGACAATAGTTGTTTTTTACGGCATTTATTTTTAGTTCGAATAAGAAGGAGATTTTATGGCAATTATGCTAGAGGGCGAGCATTTGACAATCGAAAAACTCGTTGATATCGCCCGAAACAATGAAAACGTTGAGATTGCACCAGCTTCATTAGAAAAAATCAAAAAATGCCGCGCCATGCTCGAAGAGAAAATAAAGGCGCGGGAGATCATGTATGGTATCAATACGGGCATTGGCGAACTGTCCGAAGTCGTGCTCACTGATGAACAAGTAAAGCAATTTCAAAAGTACCTTATTTACAACCATGCCGCGGGCATTGGGGATCCAGCGCCCATTGAACACATCCGAGGTGCCATGGCCAGTCGCGTCAACGTAATGTGCAAAGGAATGTCTGGGTGCCGGCCCGAAATCCCTCTTACCTATGTTGAAATGTTAAACAAAGGTGTGACGCCCGTTGTCTGCCAAAAAGGGTCTGTTGGTGCATGCGGCGATCTCGCACCAATGTCTCAGATCGCCCTGCTCATGATGGGCGAAGGCGAAGCATTCTACAAGGATGAACGTCTGCCGGGTAAGGTCGCCATGGAGAAAGCCAATATTATGGTTCCGGGCCTGCAAGCACGCGACGGCTTGTCCTGCATCAACGGCTCCAATCTTATTACTGCCATTAGTGCGCTACAGCTCTTTGACATCAATCGCTGGCTCAAGCACGCCGAGATCGCCTGCGCCATGACGCTCGAAGCACTCCTAGCAAACCTTAAACCTTACGATACCCGTTTGCATGAAGCACGTGGTTTTCCCGGTGCAGTCAGAACGGCGCGCGCTCTGATGAGGTGTGTTGAAGGCAGTGACCTGCTAGCCGGCAAACATAAAATGAAGGTCCAGGATGCCTATTCAATGCGCTCCTCGCCCCAAGTTATTGGTGCAGCACACGATGCAGTCGTCTACGCAAGGAAACAGGTCGAGATCGAACTCAATGGCGCGGGTGATAATCCAGTATTCTTCCCTGAATACAAATTGACCTTAACCGGCGCAAACTTCCAGGGTACACCGATATCGCTACCCATGGATATGATTGGGGCAGCCGTTACCATGGTTTGTGTTCTCTCTGAGAGGCGTTTGAATCGGCTGACCAATCCGAATCTAAGTGTTGGCCTACCCGCCTTCTTGACCAAGGGAGCCGGCATGTTCTCGGGAATGATGCTGAGCCAATACACGGCCGACACGCTTATTGTTGAGCAGCGCATTCTTTCGGCACCAGCATCCACAATGTCGATACCGGCGGCGGCCGACCAAGAAGACTTTGTCTCCATGGGCATGAATACGGCACTGAAGAATCTTCAGATTATCGACAATGCCTACGGAATTCTGGGCATCGAATTCATGGCTGCTGCTCAAGCGCTGGATTTCCGCGATTTTCAACCAGGGAAGGGCGTGGCAACGGCCAAAAAAGTCGTGAGAAAATACGTTGCGCATCTCGACGAGGACCGCCCATTATATGATGATCATAACAGAATGAAGGAGCTCATCAAATCCTGCGAAATTCTTGAAGCCGTCGAAAAAACGGTGGGTAGCTTAGATTAGAATATTGTACTTAATCGGGCAAGAACAATTCGTATATCCAAGACCGTCTGTTCTACAATTGAGCTATACAGAGACCCACGAAGAACCTGTTGTTCTTCGCCGTTGGAAATTATGTAGGTAATCCTTCCATCCCTCGAAATCTTTGTCAAATCATCCCAGTCAAACTCGATCTTATCGGTACGAAACGTGATGACGACACGGTCCGCGACATAGATTTCCGTATCACCATAATTCAATCTTCTGAAGTTCATTCTTTCCGGAAACGTTATATGCTTATGCCTGATGGCGTAAGCCATGGATGGAGAAACAAGATAGTCCAATTCAGTTATTCCCTGTTTCTCGAGGAAAATACGTTGCGCCAAGGATGTTTGGCGTGACACAAGAATATTTCTTCCATCTGGCATTGTGATCAAAACACCCTTTGCCGCGATGCGCACGGTCAGGTGGTTAATTGATGAGGCAAGTGATAAAATGAGGATAATTGCCAATAACACAAAGAGTACCAATTTTCTGATTTTCTTCCAAATCATTAGATAGAAAGGAATTAGAACAACCGGCGAAACAGTCAGATTTATTGCAGAAAAAGGTATACTGGCAAAGAATTTTGATAATCCAATCAAAAAGGCAATCAACAGGCTTGCCGGTACTACAATGATCTTGGCGAAGGTGAAACACACCAATCCCGTGAGGAAACTAATAAAGAGCAAGACGATGATTATTGAGGCAACGGGTACAATAATCAGATTTGTGAAAACCGCCAGCGTGGGTAGTCGATGAAAATAGTATATCGCAAAGGGTGCTACAAAAGTCTGTGCGGAAAGGGAAACTGCCATTGGTGTCAGCAATATACGAATGAACCGCTGATGTACCTTTCTTATTATCCTCTCCTCAATTTTGGGATATAAATACAGAATGCCATACACGGCAGCGAACGAAAACTGTGCGCCAACGTCAAATATCAACAGCGGATTGGCCACCAGGAACACAATTCCGGTTATGTTGATGACATGTATGTGGTTGATATTACGCTGCAAGACCAGAGCAAGTCCCAAGAGAAAAGCCATGAGTGTTGCTCGACAGACACTCGGTCGAAAGCCCGTCACGCCAGCATAAAGAACCAATCCGCACATAACAATGAGGAATTTCAGACGATGATCCAATGGTGTAAACAACAAAATAAGACCTAGAAATAAACTCACGAACCCAACATGCAGACCTGAAACGGCTAAGATGTGCAAGATACCGGCGCGGCTGAATACTTCTTTCAATTCTCCATCCAGTCGCCCGCTACCACCCAGGGTCAGACCACTGGCAATCCGGTAGTGCTCATCATCAAACAACTCTCGCAATGAATCATCGATGTATTTCCTTACTGGATTAAGCACAGCACTGAATAGATGTCTATGAGACCGGAACGCAATAATATCTCCTGACAATATATACGGCCGATGAGCGTATCGTGACGATCTAATTCTTCCTCTTATCGTCAATCTTTTTCCCAGTAGCACCGCCTGCTGACGTGCATAATACTCAACCGGCAAATCGAAGTGCATCGTGTCAGTACGCACAACCACTCTATCGACATGCAGCAATAATCTTGTGTAATGTTCGTGATAATCCTCGCCAATGACGATTCCCGAGTATTGTAAATCCCGTTCACCAATGTCAATTCCCCCAGGTAGTCGTAAATCCATGTTGACTGCGGCCATCATCATGATGAGTACGTAGAGAAATCGTCTATTCCAAAAGGATACGACGAGAGCAACTCCAGATGCGGCAACGTAGTAAAAGATAGGAACGTTCAGTACCGACTGAAGCAATGTGCCGAACACAATCGACAACAGAACGAGAATTGCTAATCTCTTAACTACATCCTCCCTGCATCAAAGGTGGTAGTTCCACTGATGACTACCATACGCTAATGCAAACCCACAGCGGGGTACTCTTTTTGAAACAGCAGTTATGTGATAGAACTAAAGCGTTATATGTCGCTGATGTTGGCCCGAATAATGTTACTCGGTGCCACTTGTTTCCCGGTAGATGATTTTATAAAACGTTTGCTTTACTTCGTTCAAGGCAATGCGCGCGGCGCCCGGGTTTGAACCGTCCGCCTTTAGGCAGGCGTAAACAAAGTAATCGTCACCAACCGGATGAATGATAAAGAATGACTCTTCGGTGAGCCAGATGAGTTCACGTTCCTCACTGATAGCAAGATTATCCTTAACCTCTTTGGTCACGAGCATGATTGAGGAAATTTCAGCATCATAGGCATTCACATCACATTTAGCTTCAATGATGTGCTGGGCAACAGAAATGCCGTCATAACCCACCAGGCTCGCATATCGACAACCCGGAATTTTTTCTGCGACTCTTCTTATCTCTTCCTGTAATTCGTCGGGCACTATTCCTCCTTCATAGCATACGACATATCGCTCGAATCACCCGAACACCTATACCCTTTCAACATAATCACCCGTTTGGGTGTTTACCTTGATGATGTCACCGACTGCCACAAAAGGCGGCACCTGACAGATGTGTCCACCCTCCAACTTGGCCGGCTTCGACTGTGCTTGGGCGGTGGCATCTTTCATATACGCCTGTGTCTCTAATACCTTCAGGTTTACGTATTTCGGTAATATGATTCCAAATGGCTTACCTTCATAGAACTCGACGTTAACTCGGATATTTGGCTTAAGGAATTTAGCCGTATCACCGATGATATCTGGACCAAAGGCAAGCTGCTCAAAGTTATCAGAGTTCATGAAATAGAAGTTACCGTCTGAAGTATAAATGTATTCCATTTCGACTTGCTCAATTTCTGCTTCCTCGATCCGGTCGCCGGAACGAAATCTCTTTTCCGTAGACAAACCAGTCTTGAGATTTCTCAAACCACAAATTATCATACCCCTCTTGTTGCCTGGCGTAATGTGTGTAACACTCAACACGATATGTGGAAATTCATCTAGTTTGATCAGCGAGCCTTTTCTGATTTGTGTCGCCTGTATCACTTCGCCTCCAATCGAAAGGTACTTTTATCGATACTCTCGTCGTCAATAACAATACCATTATCCATGAGTCGTTGCCTTATGTAATCGGCAAAATCGTATTTCTTTTCTTTTCTGAAACGATTCCTGATATCCAACAATAAACCTATGATTCGATTTGATAATTCACGAACATCTTTCATTTTCGTGACTCTTTCGTAAAAATCAATCTTGATGTCATTCAGTATATCTTTTTCCTTCTCTTTGTGTAATTTCTCTTCAACATCCCTCATTATTGTAATCACCTCGGCGTAAGGTTCAAGTACAGCCTTTTCTTCTACAACAAAACCAAGAAGCGAAAAGTAGTATTTCACGCTCGCCGTGATTTCAGGGTTATCCGTCTCGTGACCCTTCTTGATCAACTCGTAGATTATGCCCAATGCCCGCGATGTGTTCAAATCGTCATCCATAGCCTCAGTGAATTCAGACAGCATCAATGGCTCAGCGAGCTCCGGCATTTCTTCATGTTTGTCAAGGTAAGTTTTTATCGTTGCGTATGCTGCTCTTGCCTCATCGAGTCTTGCCTCAGCATACTCTAACTGCTTGCGGTAATGAGTCTTGAGCATGTACATCCGTATTACGTTACCTGAATATCTCCCGAGTACTTCCACAACCGGCGAATAATGCCCGGTCGATTTCGACATCTTCTCGCCGGTCAGGGTCACCCAGCCATTATGCAACCAATATTTGGCAAAATGTTTACCGGTCGCAGCCATTGACTGGGCAATCTCGTTTTCATGATGCGGAAATACCAAATCTTCACCACCGGTATGGATATCAAAGGTATCGCCCAAATGGTGCATCGACATTGCCGAGCATTCAATATGCCACCCTGGTCTTCCTTTTCCCCAAGGGCTCAACCAGAAGGGCTCATCTGGTTTTGCCGCCTTCCATAGGGCAAAATCAAGCGGATCTTCTTTTAATTCGGTTGGCGCGATTCTTGCACCAGCCATGAGATCATCGATGCTCTTCTTTGACAGTTTACCATAATCCGGGAACTTACGTACCCGAAAGTATACATCACCATTTTTCTCATACGCATAACCTTTTTCAACGAGCCTTTGGACCAAGCTGATGATTTCCTCCATATGCTGCGAAGCCCTAGGGTAAAAATTGGCTCTTTTGATATTCAGTTTATCGCACGACCATAGATATGTATCGATATGTTCTTGCGCAATCAGACGCCAGTCTTTCTGGAATTCCTTCTGTTTCTCGATTATCTTGTCATCGACATCAGTGAAATTCTCCAATGCTACAACCTTATAATCTAGATGATTCAGCCAACGCATCAAGATATCACGGACCAACGCGGCACGGATATGTCCAACATGCGGTTCACTCTGCACTGTCAATCCGCACGTGTAAATGCGCACGGTGTCGCCGAGCGGCACGAATTTCTCCAATCTTCCACTCAAGGTATTGTACAACTTAAGTGCCATTCTGATTCCTCAAGATTGCTGACGCTGCCGTAACACGCAGCAGTGTATTCTGGGCATCCAAGAGTTCCCTGAAACGCTTGCCACTACCGCGTACGTCATGCACTGCTAATGCCTTCACCGCCTGCACCGCAACATTTACGAAAGCATCATGCGTGGTCGCTTCCAGTTGAGCGTACGAATCCGGCACGTCATGCCTGGTTAAAACCCCAACCGAACGCATGCGGACAAAGGGATCATTCGACTGCAGCGCCATTCTCAACGCATGGATCCCTGAATCATCATCGAGGATCAGAAGTGCCTCAGCAGCATCAACACGCAAATCTGGGGTGCCCTCCTGGAGTAGAATCCTGAAGGCCTGAACCGAAGCCGTATCGCGTAGTTCGGCAATTGCGATGATGCCATCACCCCACACTTCAGGGGCAAACTGTTTCAAATGCTCTTTGATAAGCTCGGCCATACCCATTACCCCCAAATCACCCAGAGCCTTTGCTGCGGCAATTCGCACGCGTGGCTCAGCGTCTCGCAATCCACGTTGCAATAATTCACGCTCCCCGAATTTACTCAATCCAAGATAGGCAATCTTTCGGACTCCTGCATACTCATCATGAATACCCTGCACCAGAACTTCTCTTGTTTCCGCGTCATCATGTGCTCCAACGATTCTATATGCGGCTTCGCGAACCGCGGGGTTTGGGTCGCCGCAGAAACGGACAATCATTGTATTGGTTCCCTCTGTTCCTATGTCGTAGAGTGCGTTTAGCGCCGCGGCGCGCAGATCTGGATCATCGTTCTGTAGTATTCCCTCGAGGACTGCCACGCTGCGTGCGCGATCAATGTTGATTAAACCTTTTGCCGCCTCGATTTGCACAATGATGGAAGCGTCACTCAGCCCCTCTTCGAGAATCATCTTTGCTCTGGCCTCAGGCGAAATACCACAGGCCAATAAGACCAGAATCAAGGAAAGAGTTGCCTTCATCATCCTGCGAATTATACATATTTTGCCAGTCGAGTCAACAATAGCTGAGAAATGACATTATTAATCGACTAACTTGGTCAACTTGACAAAAGTGGCATTTAGCATAGAATAATTCAGGAGGCCTCATGAAGAAAACCAAGACCATCAAGGAATTCACTTACAAACCAATTTCCGCACCACACGGCGCCAAGTTATCGTGCAAGAGTTGGCAACAAGAGGCTGCTATGAGAATGCTACAGAACAACCTGGATCCCAATGTTGCAGAAAATCCTGAAGAATTGATTGTCTACGGCGGAAGTGGCAAAGCCGCTCGAAATTGGGCATGCTATCACGCAATCGTAGATTCACTCAAGAAACTCGAGAATGATGAAACCCTTCTCGTGCAGTCAGGTAAGCCGGTCGGTATTTTCAAGACCTTTGTTCACGCGCCCCGTGTTCTCATCGCCAACTCGTTGCTGGTCCCGAACTGGGCAAATTGGGACTATTTTCGGAAGCTCGAAGCCCTCGGTCTGATCATGTACGGTCAGATGACGGCCGGTTCCTGGATCTATATTGGCACCCAAGGTATTATCCAGGGTACCTACGAGACATTTGCCGCGTGCGCGCGCAAACACTTTGGTGGCTCGTTAAAGGGTAAGTGGATTCTCACCGGCGGCATGGGCGGGATGAGCGGTGCTCAGCCCCTTGCCGTGACGATGAATGAAGGGGTGATCCTCGACATCGAAGTGGACCCGGCGCGCATCGAAAAGCGTATCAAACAAGGGTTCTGCGACGTGATGGTCGACAATCTTGATGAAGCCTTGAAGCTTGTCTTTGAAGCGGTTGAGAATAAACGACCACTTTCCGTGGGTCTAGTTGGCAACACTTCGGAAATCGAACCGGAACTGCTTCGCCGTAATGTTATCCCCGATGTGCTTACCGACCAAACCTCAGCCCACGATGAATTGAACGGTTATGTGCCGGGTGGCATGAGTCTAGCTGATGCTCTTGCGTTACGCGCTCGGGACCCGGAGACGTACAAGAAACGTTCTCTTGAATCGATCGCAAACCAGATGGAGGCGATGCTCGAAATGCAAAAAAAAGGTGCCGTAGCATTCGACTACGGCAACAACATCCGGGGGCAGGCAAAGAAAGCAGGCGTGGCCGAGCCATTTGCGATTCCTGGTTTTGTGCCTGAATATATTAGGCCACTATTTTGCCGCGGCCGTGGTCCCTTTCGCTGGGCAGCGCTTTCCGGCGACCGTGAGGATATATGCCTGCTCGATGATAGAGTCCTGGAGATGTTTGGTGATGACGCATCGGTACGGAGGTGGATTGAGCTTGCTCAGAAAAAGATTCCATTTCAGGGCTTGCCGTCCCGCATTATGTGGCTCGGCTATGGTGAGCGAGACAAACTAGGACTCGAAATCAACCGACTGGTCAGACAAGGGAAAATCAAGGCACCCATCGTAATCGGCCGGGACCACCTGGATACGGGTTCGGTTGCATCACCGTATCGCGAGACCGAGAGCATGATCGATGGCTCTGACGCAATTGCCGACTGGCCAGTTCTGAACGGTCTTCTCAACACGGCATCTGGTGCTTCTTGGGTATCGGTACACCACGGAGGTGGTGTTGGTATTGGTTACTCGATACATGCCGGTCAAGTGCTCGTATGTGATGGTACAGAGCAAATGGACGGCAGAATCGAGCGTGTACTGACCAACGACCCAGGTATTGGCATCGCCCGCCACTATGACGCTGGATATGAAGATGCGAAACGATTTGCTGTCCAAAAAGGCATCAAAATTCCAATGGACTAGGACGCCTTCCATGTACTTGACTTTCACTGGTGGTTCACTATAATTGAACAGGAGATTATAATTGGATATTATCCTCATTTCAGGTAAAGACAGCAAGACAACAAACCTACGCATCAAGCCGGTCTTCTTGATACTGCTCGTAATCGGATGCATAGCGATTCTGGTGTCTTTTGTTTACAGTTTGACAAACTTTGCTAAGAAAGAAGTAGATCGCAGCCGATTGTCTCAAATGGAAAGAGAAAATCGAGTCGTCAAGCATGAAATCACGAGAATCGAAAAAGAAATCACCGGTCTGCAGCAATTGATCGACAGCCTTGAAATATACGACAAGAAATTACGCAGTTACGCACCCCTGAATCCGATCGATGACGAGCTACGCAGTATGGGCGTCGGTGGCTATGAGCCACTCTTTGAACAAGAGGCAGTTTCATTTGATATCAGAAACGGCTTAGTCGACCTGTCTGAGACCCTAGACAATCTTGTCGGTCGAGCCAGACTTCAGAAATCAAGTTTCGATGAACTGGTCAACTATCTTCGGGAAAAAGCCTATCTCAGAAGTCACACGCCCTCGATCCCACCAGTTCAAGGTTGGATGATAAGGGGATTTGGTTATCAGATCGATCCTTTCACCGGTCAGGTAAAAATGCACGAGGGCCTGGACATCGCCGCCCCAACGGGGACGCCAATTGTGGCACCCGCCGATGGTACGGTCAGATATGCCGGGAACAAGAAAGGTTTTGGTTTATTAGTGGAGATAGACCACGGATATGGG